>Ga0180429_10002131_pt1 | contig 16489 bp, 11 predicted proteins | sample SS_ome_FD_132428 | JGI IMG/M metagenome (GOLD analysis project Ga0180429, IMG submission 132428) | Hypersaline lake sediment archaeal communities from the Salton Sea, California, USA - SS_1_S_1 metaG | ecosystem: Environmental > Aquatic > Non-marine Saline and Alkaline > Hypersaline > Sediment ...
CGTATCCTCGTGAGGCGCAGCGAGGCCGAACGGGCAGACGATCCCGTGTCCGACGCCATGGGCGGCCGCGTGGGCGAGGTCTACACCGACAAGGACGGCGCCTTCCGAGTCTCCAATCTCAAGCAGGGCACCTACGATCTCCTCGCCGGAGGGACCAATATTCTTGGAATGAATGTGGGCGGTTACGCGCGGCGAACGATCGACGGGATCGAGGTCCACAAGAATCACTCCGTGCGCGGCGTGCGCATCGAGCTCGAAAAAGGCGGCACCCTCGAGGGCTTCGTGACGAACAGAGAGGGATCGGCAATCGCGGGCGCATCGATCTTTTTCCAGCCCGTGGGCAACCGTTCGTTCGAGGCCTTTTCCGAGTGCTACAGCGATCCGGCGGGACACTTTTCCTACGCGGGGCTCGCCGGGGGGCGTTACACCCTTGCCGTCAAGCATGCCGACTACGCCACAACCCTCGTCTACGACATTTCGGTCAGAAAAGAAAAGACCAAGTCCGTTTCGATCGAACTGAGCACGGGCACGGCACTTTACATCCGCTTCGGGAGCGCGTCGGCCGAGGAGATTCTGGCGGACGCGTCGATCGATCTGGTCGACAAGGCAGGAAATCGCCTCTCGGGGCTGATCGGCCTAACAGAAGTCATGCAGATATTTTATGCCAACGACAACGCACGCTCCGACAGCCGGTATCTGGGCCGGTACGCACCCGGCACCTACTACGTCGAGGTGGCCCATCCCACCCTCGGCTCCAGAAATCTCGAGATCCTGATCGACGGCACGGAAGGGGAGAGGACATTCACCATCGATTTCTGACCGCCACGGTCGATTTCTGACCGCCCAGCGCGGGCACCTCGAATTCGCGGCGCCCCGGGGCGGGAAGGTCGCAGGGAATAAACAATTTCGAAATTCTTGCGCCCCCCTCCTGTTTTTGCTTTCATCTCGGAATATTTCCCTTTAACAAAGAGGTCTTAAGAAACAGCGCTCTCAGGCCCTATTGACGCAAGAGGCATCGGGGCGCAGAGATCGTTCATGGAGACGAATTTGCCGGAAAGGAGGCTGTCCGTGACGGAAGATACCAGAAGGTACTTGGAAAGCCATGAGTGGGCGCTACTCGAGGGTGATGTGGTCACGCTGGGACTGTCGGATTTTGCCGTGAAACACCTCTCCGACCTCGTCTTCATCCAGCTTCCCGAAGTGGGCGACACCGTCGATGCTGGTGAGACTTTCGGTGAAATCGAATCTGTCAAGGCAGTGTCCGATCTCAACGCACCGGTCACCGGCGAGGTGATCGAAGTCAACGAAGCGGTGGTCGAGAATCTCGAACTGATCTCGGGTGACGCTCTGGGTGACGGATGGCTCATCAAGGTTCGGATCGCGGACAAATCCGATTATGAGGGTCTCCTCGACAAAGAAGAGTACTCACGACTGCTCGACGATGAGGCGGAGGACGACGACGACCTCGACGATATCGAGGACGACTCCTGACGTTCAGGCATCTTCAGCGCTCAGACGCCTTTTTTCCCAAGCAGGTGTTTGATTGCGCACAAACCGGATCTGCTCCATCGATTCCAAAAGGGTCTGCACCGCGCCGAGCGCCGTAAAGGCCCTTTTTCTACCGCATTGATACAAAGAGGACATCATGCCTTATATCCAGAACACCGACGCCGACCGTGCGCACATGCTCGAGACGATCGGCGCGCGATCGCTGGAGGAGCTTTTCGAGGATATTCCGAAGTCGATCCGCTGGACGGGCGCCTTCGATATTCCCGAGGCCCTGTCGGAACTCGAGCTCGCCGATGCCGTCAATCGCCTGGCACTGAAGAACATCACCTCCAGTTGCAGGCCCACCTTCCTCGGCGCCGGGATCTACCGCCACTTCGTGCCCGAGCTCGTCAATCATCTGGCCGGCCGCTCCGAGTTCGTCACCGCCTACACGCCCTATCAGCCGGAAGCGAGCCAGGGCGCGCTGCAGGCCTTCTTCGAGTACCAGACCATGATCTGCATGCTGGCCGGACTCGACATCTCCAACGCGTCGATGTACGACGGCGCCACGGCGCTCACCGAGTCGGCGCTCATGGCGATCGACTTGAAGCGGAAGAAAAAGATCGTTCTCTCCGCCGCCGTTCATCCCGAGTACAAGCAGGTCCTCCGTACCTATCTGCAGCACGCGGGCGTGGAGATCGTCGAGATCCCCGCGGAGAACGGCGTCACGCCGGTCGACGCGGCTTTGAGCTCTCTCGAAGGGGCGGCGGCGCTTGTCGTTCAATCGCCCAACTTCTTCGGTTGCATCGAGGATGTAAAATCCCTCTCCGCCGCGGCCGAGGCGGCCGGAACGCTCTGTGCCCTGTCCGTCGATCCGATCTCGCTCAGCGTCCTCGAGGCGCCGGGCAAGCAGGGCGTCCATATCGTCACCGGCGAAGGCCAGGCGCTCGGCACGCCCATGAACTTCGGCGGTCCCGGATTCGGATTCATGGCGGCCCGGTCCGAGTTCATCCGCCGCCTGCCCGGCAGAATCGTGGGACAGACCGAGGACAAGGCCGGACGCCAGGCCTACGTGCTCACCTTTCAGACGCGCGAGCAGCACATCCGCCGCGCGCGGGCCACATCGAACATCTGCACCAACCACGCCCTCGTCGCCCTGCGCGCCGTGGTCTACCTCTCCGCGCTCGGCCGCACGGGATTCAAGACACTGGGAAAGCTCGTGGCGGCAAAGTCCCATCAAGCCGCCGAAATGATCGCCGCGATCCCCGGTTTCGAAGCCGCCTTCGGGGCGCCTTTCTTCAAGGAATTCACGATCCGCTGTCCGCGGCCGGCGGCCGAAGTCAACGGCATCCTTCTCGAAAAGGGGATCGTGGGCGGTTATGAGGCGGGCCGTGATTTTCCGGGAAGCGAGCACCACATGATCTTCGCCGTCACCGAGATGACGACCGACTACGAGCTGAACCTCCTGATCGACGCACTCAAAGGAATGGCATAATGCACGATCCGAGACTTATTTTCGAAAAAGACCATCCCGGGCGGCGCATCGTGCGCTTCCCCGGTGAAGAGACTCTTCCCGACCTCGAGACGCTGATCCCCAAGGATTACCTGCGCGACGAGGAGGCCCCACTGCCCGAGGTGGGAGAGCTCGACCTGGTCCGCCATTTCACCCACCTCTCGAAGCGGAACAAGGGGGTGAACGACAGCTTCTACCCCCTCGGCTCGTGCACCATGAAGTACAACCCCCTCTTCAACGAAACCGCGTCGGCCCAGCACGGCTTCACCGACCTCCATCCCTATCAGCCGATCGAGTCGGTGCAGGGTCTGCTCGAAGCGTTTTATCTCGCCGAAAAGTACCTCGCCGAGATCTCGGGACTGCCCCATGTTTCGCTTCACCCCGCGGCGGGCGCGCACGGCGAGCTCACCGCCCTGCTCGTCATCAGAAAATACATCGACAGTCTCGGCGACGACAAGCGGCGCACCGTGCTGATCCCCGACTCGGCTCATGGAACCAATCCCGCGTCGTGCACCTTCTCGGGATTCAAAACGCGGGAGATCAAGTCGTCGAAGAAGACGGGGCTCATCGACGTGGAGAGTCTCAAGAAGGCTGTGGGCGACGACACGGCCGCGATCATGGTCACCAATCCCAACACCCTCGGCCTCTTCGAGACCGACATCGAGGAGATCTGCGCCATCGTCCACGACGCGGGCGGCCAGGTCTACATGGATGGAGCCAACCTCAACGCGATCATGGGCGTCACGCGTCCCGGTGATTCGGGCGTCGACGTGATGCACTTCAATCTGCACAAGACCTTCTCCACTCCCCATGGGTGCGGCGGGCCCGGATCGGGTCCGATCGGCGTGGCCGACCACCTTGAACCCTTTCTGCCCGTACCGCGTGTGGCCAAGGCGGGCGACGGCTACACCCTTTCGACCGACTATGCCCAGTCGATCGGCCGGACGCGGTCTTTCTTCGGCAATTCGACGGTAATCGTTCGCGCCCTCTGCTACATCCTCGCCCTCGGCGCCGAAGGGATTCGCGACGTGGCCCACAACGCGGTGCTCAACGCCAACTACCTGCGCGTCAAGCTCGGCAAAACCTATCCCGTGGCCTTCGATCGGACCTGTATGCACGAATTCGTCGCCACGCCCAAAGGCCTCGGCAAGGCGCGCGCCGTCGATGTGGCCAAGCGCCTCATCGATCTCGGTATCCATCCGCCCACCGTCTACTTCCCGCTCATCGTCCCCGAGGCGATCATGATCGAGCCGACCGAAACGGAATCGGTCGACACCCTCGATCGGTTTGTCGACGCCATGGTTCAGATCGCGCGCGAGGCGCGCGACGATCTCGACCAGCTTCTCGATGCGCCCCATGAGACTCCCGTAGGAAGGCCTGACGAAGTGCGGGCGGTAAAGGAACCAGTACTCATCTGGTCGAAGCGCTAGACGGACTTATCGTAGGTTTGGACCGATCTGATCGGTCTGACGGCGGTGAACCGAGGTTTTGGTCCGGAAGATCAGCCGAGCTAGCCGATCAGTTCGTCAGCGGCATCTTGGGCTCACTTCTTCCGCAGCGCACTGAGTGAGGTGCTTCTTCGAGGCAGAAGGTCCGTTGCTACGAGTTCTGTAACTAAGTCTGGTGGCTGGCGCACCTGGTGCGTTGTGCCTACAGTAGCAAGGCAGGCCGCCACGATAGATGGTTCTCAAAAGCGAAGGAGTCTTTCGACTTCGCCGGGGAAGAAAGGGGCCGCGCGGGCGGGGGCGTTCGGGATTCTCGCGACCGACTTCATTTTCCCGAAGGGAAAATGCCTAAGGGAGCGAAATCCCGAACGCCTCCGCCCTGAAACCGCCCTTTACAGCCCCGAAGTCGGTAGGGCTCAGCGCATACCGAGCCATTCTTCAGTGGCGTACTTCTGCTGCTTGATGCGAAGGGCGGCTTCTTCCACTTCGGGGCCGGGCCGCCACTCCTCGAGGCGGATGGCGAACTGTTTTTCCAGTCCCTCCTTGAGCACATCGATGACCTGTTGCCGGGAGACCGGCTCGCCGCAGAGGTCGTTGATGCTCGCCGCGTCGGGCGTCATGGGATTTGGATCGAGCGGGATCGAGCCGTGGTGGAGCACGCGGCCCCCCTTGCGGCGCTGGGCGGAGCCGACCAGCTTGCGGCCCGCGGCCACGAGGTCGTAACTGGTGACGCTGTAGAAGCAACGCCCCGCCGCGTCCCCCCCCTTCTGGACGATCGCCTGATCGTCTCTCAGGCACGCCTCCACTCCCAGTGCGGACAGTCCGGCGGCAAGCGCCAGGTGAATGGCATGGTACGATTCCTTGACCGGTCCGGCAAAGGGTTCGCGATCGTCGGAGCCGGCGATCGAAAAGGTGATTTCGCCCTTGTGAAGGATTGCTCCGCCGCCGGTGGTGCGCCGCGTCAACAGGGCGCCCAACTGGCGCACCCGTTGGGGCGGAAACTCACTCCGCCGCTGAAAGTACCCGAGAGAGAGTCCGGGAGGATCCCAGTCGTAGAACCGAACCACCACGGGAAAATCGGCGCCGAGGCCGAGAAGGGCTTCGTCGATCGCCATGTTGTCGTGGGGATGGCGCCGGCCGGAATCGAAAGACAACCACGTCGCGTCCCTGTCCGCCATGACCTCTTGCCTCGAAAAGCGGGAGCCGGTGCTCACCGCGCTGTGCGGCCGGCACCGGCTCCCGAAATCGTTCGATTGAGTGCTACTCTCCGGCGCGCGTGAACTCGATGTCGGCCTTGGCCAACAGCTTGGACGTGAGGTGCACCAGATTGAGATCGAGGTAGTCCTCTTCAATGGTCGGCTTGCTCTTGTCGTAGGGGTTGAGATCGAGCATGCTGCGGTACTCGATCACCTTGACCAGATAGAGCCCCCGGTGCACGGGGTTGCCGAAATCGCTGAAAGTGATCTTGTAGGGACCGATGATATCCCCCGGTTTGGCCCGGTAGAAGATGTCGTCGGTGATGCTGTAGCCGCTCGTGAGAATCGCCTTCGATTTCTCGCCGAAATAGGAGCGCATGTCGTTGCGCGTCATGTAGTCCGTCTCGGCTGGGCGATTGAAGCCGTTGATGTCCTCGTACTTTTTCGCCACCTCGAGAAAATCGGCGCCCCCCTCGAGCTCTTTCTGGATGTTCGCCAACTGTTCCTCGGCCCAGGCGAAATCACCCTCCCGCTCCTTGAGCTGTTTATGGTCGAACACGCCGAGAAAGATCGACTGAACCTTGACTCCGCCGTTCTGGTAGAAGAGGCGGGCGCTGGTTTCGAAGAATTTCTTCAGCACCTCGTCGGTCATGAGATTCTTGGAGGCGAGCATCTTCTTCAGGCCGAGCCGGCGGAGGTACATCTTCTTGTAATCCTCCGCCTGGTAGTAGCCGTGGAGACCCATGATGAACTCGATGGGGAAGATCGAACCCTCGTACATCTTCTCGTGCTCGCCGTAGGCGGCTTCGAACTCCTCGGCGCTCAGGGACCATCCACCTTCGGCGAGGAGCTTGTCGATCGCCTTGTTCGAGAGGATCTCGCGCAAGATCTGATCCTTGATCGGTCCGGTGAGCTTGCCCACCATGAGCGGGTAGAGTTCGTCGAGCTTCACGTCCGTTCCCGCAACGCGCATGTAGACGTCCTCGGGAAGGGAACCGCTCGTGTGGTAGACGATGTCGGTCTTGGCCACGAGGGCCGACTTGATCATGCGGATATACTGGGGACGGATGAAACCGCTGATCTCCGTGCCTTCCTGATAGTTCTTGTTGAGCCCGTCGCGCATCGCCTTGTCGTTGTCCGAACCGGAGAGGACCTCCCAGGTGTGGAGCGGCATGAAGATGTTCACATCCTGTCCCTGCGCATTCTGGCCGACGGGCAGGCTGGGATCGACGGGAGGCGCGACGGGCTCATCGCCCGGATCCATGCCCGGCAGAGGCATGGGCGCATCCTCGACAGCCGGAATGCCCTGGGTGACCTCCGGCAGAAAGACTTTTCCGAAGGCCAGGTTGGAGCGCTGGAGTTCGTAGAAATTCTCCCACCCGCAGGCCTTGTCGATCATCTCCCTCCACGCTTCCTCGGTGAAGGTGCCCGATCGATCCTGCTGCTTGGTCATCATCATCTGGTTGTTGATCTCTTCTTCGATCGCCTCCTTGGGGACGTCGAATTGAGCAGGATCCTCGCCGGCGTCGACGAGCTTCTTCTTCTCGACCTTGGTCAGAACGGCGGTCATGAACCGGTCGACCTCGAGCGCCCCGAGAGAATCGACGGCACAGAGCATGAAATCGTTTTTCGTAATCTCTTCGCCGTCGATCGTGGCGATGACCTCGGCGTCGTAGTCGACGTTTTCGAAATTCAGTTCGACCTTTTCGTCAAAGCGGGTCACGAGCTCAAGGGGCTGCTGGCGATAGGCGTCGATATCGTCGAGCACCGTCGGCTTGGGCGCGCGCCGCTTGCTGCCCGACTGGGAGACCTCGATGGTCGGCTTCATCACCTTGGGAGCGGTTTTCCGTTTGATCGGCTTGCCCTGGGGGAGTTTTCCGTGGCTGCCCTGCTTCCGGTTCGGCTTTTTGATTCGCTCGAGCCGGTGGCCCTTTTTCTTCGCCTCGGCGCCCTCGTCTTCATCGTCTTTCTTGGGCTTTTCCGGATCGTCCTGACCTTTCTTTTCGGGGGTTTCCTGACCGGCACGGTCCGTGGCGGTCGCCCCGGAATCTTCATCACCACTGACTTCAGGAGAGCACTGCGCCCCGGCGACAACGATGACGCTCAGCGCGGCCACCATCACGAGTAAGGTGATTTTTTTGACTAACCTGCTCATTTTTCCGACCTTTCACATTACGTTTATTCAGAATCAGGCTTATCCGGAGGGATCTTGGATCGTCTCGATAGGCCTATTACGGACAAATCAGCTAATTTGTTTGAATCTCCTTTGTCAACCAGATTTGTAAGCCCCATCCGGCTCTCCGCTCGATTTTCACCCTTTTATCACTGGATGGTGACGAGCGGATCGTTGGAATTGACCGTTTTTCCTTCGGCAACGTGTATCTTCATGACCGTGCCGTCTCCTTCGGCGCAAATCTCGTTTTCCATCTTCATCGCCTCGAGGATCAGAAGGGGCGCGCCCTCTTCGACTCTGTCGCCCTCGGACACAAAAACCTTGAGCACGATTCCGGGCATGACGCTCTTGACCACGCCGCCACCCGAGCGCCGGTCCTTTTCGAGTTCGAGGGCGCCCCGCTCCCGCTCGTCGAGGACGCACGCCCTGTAGGGGTGGCCGCCCACGATCAGGTCGAGATCGGACGTTCCCGGGTTGACCGTGACGTTGAGCGATTCCCGACCGATGAGAACGGAATACTTGGAACCGGCCTCGATCACCGAATAGTCGATGGGATAGGTCTTGCCCTTCACGTCGCCGAGGATCTGTCCCTTCTCCTCGCGGATCGCGACCTCGATCTCCTCGTCGTTGAGGGTCACGTAGTACTTCATGATCTCCCTCCGGGCCTGAACGATCGCGCCCAGGCCGATACGGGCGCCGCCCCCTTGCCCTGAAGCTGGCGCGAACGCTGCTTGCGCTCGGCATGGGCGAGGATGGCGGCGGTCAGTGCGATGTATTCCTGCTTTTCCGGTCCGGCTTTTTTGAGAATCTCCTGCAAGGACTGTTCCACGTAGCCCGTGTGGTAATGGCCGCTCTTGAAATTCTCCGTCTCGAGAATGGCGAGCAGAAAAGGCACGTTGGTCTTGACGCCGCTGATGTGGAGCTCGCCGAGGCACCTCTTCAGGCGCTGAATGGCGCTCTGCCGATTCCGGCCGCGCACGACGAGCTTGGCCAGCATGGGATCGTAGTAGACGGAGATCTCCATGCCCTTGAAGAGGGCCGAGTCCATGCGCACGCCCGATCCGCCGGGGATATCGAGGCTCTTGACGCGGCCCGTGGAGGGCAAAAATCCCGAATCGGGATCCTCGGCGTAGATGCGCGCCTCGATCGAGTGGCCCCTCTGCTTGATCTCATCCTGGCTGACACTGAGCGGCTCGCCGGCGGCGATATCGAGCTGCATGCGCACCAGATCGAGGGCGAGCACCTGTTCGGTGATCGGATGCTCGACCTGAAGCCGCGTGTTCATCTCGAGAAAGTAGAACTCCCCCCCTTCTTCGACGAGGAACTCGACGGTGCCCGCGTTGCGGTATCCGATCGCCTCGCAGGCGCGCACCGCCACTTCGCCCATGCGAGCGCGCATGTCGTCGGTGACGAGCGGCGACGGTGTCTCCTCGATGATCTTCTGGTGGCGTCGCTGGATCGAGCACTCCCGTTCGCAGAGATGGATCACCCGGCCATGGTTGTCGGCCATCACCTGGAATTCGATGTGGTGGGGATTCTGGAGATAGCGCTCCACGTAAACGGCCGGGTTGCCGAATGCTTTCTGCGCCTCGGACCGGGCCATCTCGAAGGCCTTGTTCATCTCGTCGGCGTTGTGGACGATGCGGATCCCCTTGCCCCCGCCGCCGCCCGATGCCTTGATCATCATGGGAAAGCCGATCGTTTCGGCAACGCCGTCGAGCTCGGCCGCCGTGGTGATCTCTCCCTCCGTGCCGGGCATGACGGGCACCTTGGCGTCGATCATCAGCTTGCGCGCCTCGATCTTGTCGCCCATGGCGCGGATCACCCTGCCCGATGGGCCGACGAAGACGACGCCCGCCTCGTCGCACGCCTCGGAGAAGGCGGCGTTCTCGGCGAGAAAACCGTATCCCGGATGAATCGCCTCGGCGCCCGAGGCGCGGGCGGCATCGAGGATGGCGTCGATCTTGAGATAGGACTCGCTCGAGGGCGCGGGGCCGATGCAGTAGGCTTCATCCGCCCAGCGCACGTGGAGGCTGTCCCGGTCGGCTTCGGAATAGACCGCCACAGACTCGATCCCCATCTCGCGGCAGGTCCTGATGATTCTCAGCGCGATCTCGCCCCTGTTGGCCACGAGGAGTTTCTTGAACTTCTTTCCCTTGGGCGTGTTCTTTGACGTCATGGTCGTTGAGCCTCTCAGAGCGGGATATTGCCATGTTTGCGCGGCGGATTTTGGTCTCTCTTGGTGGCCAGAAGGCGGAGGGCCGAGACCAGCTTCCAGCGCGTCTCCGACGGAACGATGACCTCGTCCACATAGCCCTTCTCGGCGGCCGTATAGGGATTGGCGAACTTTTCCCTGTAGTCGGCGACGAGCTTGTCCTCGACCGCCTTGGGATCGTCGGCCTCTTCGAGCTCCTTCTTGAAGATGATGCGCACGGCGCCCTCGGGCCCCATGACGGCGATCTCGGCCGACGGCCAGGCGAAGTTCATGTCGCCGCGGATGTGCTTCGAAGAAAGGACGTCGTAGGCTCCGCCGTAAGCCTTGCGCGTGATGACCGTGATCTTGGGCACCGTCGCCTCGCAGTAGGCGTAGAGAAGCTTGGCGCCGTGCTTGATGATGCCGCCGTATTCCTGCGTCGTGCCGGGCAGAAAACCGGGCACATCCTCGAAGGTGATCAGCGGAATGTTGAAGCAATCGCAGAAGCGCACGAAGCGCGCCCCCTTGAGGGATGCGTCGATATCGAGCGTTCCGGCGAGAACGGCGGGCTGGTTGGCGAGGATTCCCACGGTGCGCCCGTCGATCCGGCCAAAACCGATGACCAGGTTGCGGGCGTAGTTTTCGTGAACCTCCATGAAATCGCCGGCGTCGAGAACGGAGAGGATCACGTCGTTGATGTCGTAGGGCTTGTTGGCATTCTCGGGAACGATCGAGTCGAGTTTCTCGTCGCGCCGCTCGGGATCGTCGCCGAGGTCGACCACGGGAGGATCGTCGGTGTTGTTCAGTGGAAGGAACGAGACGAGGCGGCGGACCTTGGCGAGGCATTCGAGATCGGAACCGGCCTCGAAGTGGGCCACTCCCGACTTTGTCGAATGGGTCGTCGCCCCGCCCAGCTCGTCGTGGGAGACCTCCTCGTGGGTCACCGTCTTGACCACCTGCGGACCGGTCACGTACATGTAGGAGGTTCCGTCGACCATGAAGATGAAATCGGTGATCGCCGGCGAGTAGACCGCCCCGCCCGCGCAGGGCCCCATGATGGCCGAGATCTGCGGGACCACACCCGAGGCGAGGGTGTTGCGGAGGAAAATATCGGCGTAGGCGCCGAGGGACCGCACGCCCTCCTGGATGCGCGCGCCGCCCGAGTCGTTGAGGCCGATCACCGGCACGCCCACCTTCATGGCCATGTCCATGATCTTGCAGATCTTCTGGGAATGGGCCTCACCCAGCGAGCCGCCGAAGACGGTGAAGTCCTGGGAGAAGACATAAACCGTGCGGCCGTCGATCGTGCCGTAGCCGGTGACGACACCGTCGCCGTAGACCTGCTTGTCGCCCATTCCGAAATCGGTTGTCCTGTGGATCAGAAAACGGTCGATCTCGTTGAACGATCCCTCATCGAGAAGCAGATCGACCCGCTCGCGCGCGGTGAGCTTGCCCTTGGCGTGCTGGGCGTCGATCCTCTTCTCGCCGCCGCCCACGAGGGCTTGCCTGTTCTTCTGTTCGAGTAATTCGCGTTTGGATGTCATCGTGTCCTTCCGATTCTGCTCGTGCCTCATGGCACCACACTCTGTCCTGTAGAGTCAGGGCGGAAACAGGAATCGTACCTGCTCGGCCCGCTGATTTCAATGAACACGCCGCCCCAATCCGATGGGGCTCTTTCCCATTCCGATGGGGCTCTTTCCCATTCCGATGGGGCTCTTTCCCATTCCGATGGGGCTCTAGCGTTCCACCAGTTCGATGAGAACACCGCCCGACGCCGCGGGATGGACGAAACCGATCCGGGCGCCCTCGGCGCCCACGCGGGATTGCGCGTCGATCAGCCTCGTTCCTTGGGCGGCGAGACGTTTCAGCTCCGCGTCGATCCCGTCGACGCGAAAAGCGATATGGTGAAGGCCCTCGCCCGACTTTTCGATGAACCGGGCCACGGGGCTGTCGGGCGCCGTCGGCTCGAGGAGCTCGACGCGCGTTTCACCGGCGCCGAGCACGGCCACTTTGACCTTCTGCTCCGCCACCTCCTCATCGCCCATATGGTCGAGGCCGAGGAGATCCTTGTAGAAAGGAAGGGATTTCTCGATCGACCGGACGGCCACGGCCAGGTGGTCCACTTTTTTTGTCATTGCGGTCACTCCAGAGTCAGTTCCGTTCCTTCCGCAGCCAGGAGACGAGTTCGGTGATGTCGGCCGGAAGGGGCGCCTCGTAGGCGACTCTCTCCTTCGAGATGGGGTGGGTGAAGCAGAGGCGCCGCGCGTGGAGCGCCTGGCGGGCGATCGACGGAACGGCTTTTCCCGCGGCCGCGTAATCCTCGACCATGGCATTATAGGTCTGCCGCCGTCCCCGGCCGTACATCGGGTCGCCCACGAGCGGAAAACCGATGTGGCTCATGTGAACGCGGATCTGATGGGTGCGGCCCGTGTGAATGTTGACCTTGACCGCGCAGAAACCGTCGAAGTGTTCGACCACCTCGTAAAAGGACGAGGCCGGCTTGCCCCGCTGCCTGTCGACCTTGACCTTTTCGGGGTTTTTGGGATCCTTGCCGAGTGGCAGATCGATGTAGTCGGAGTGGAAGGGGATATTGCCGATCACCACGGCGTAGTATTCCTTTTCCACCTTGCGGTTCTTGAACTCTTCCACCAGGTGATAGCGCGCCAGATTGGTGCGCGCCGCGAGGAGGACGCCCGTCGTCTCCCTGTCGAGCCGGTGCACGACGCCGGGACGAAAGACGACTCCCACACGGGCGATCTCGGGATAATGATGGAGCAAGGCGTTCACCAACGTCCCGCTCCGTTCGCCCGTGCCGGGGTGAACGACGAGGCCCGTTGCCTTGTTGATCACCACGAAATGCTCTTCTTCGGCGACGAGGTCGAGGGGGATCTTCTCGGCGCGCGGCGTGCTCGGGTTGCGCGAGCCTTTCTCCACGGTGATCTTTTCCCCTTCGGCCACGCGGTAGTTCTTGCGCACCCGCCGTCCGTTGACGCGGACCTGGCCGCAGGCGATCATGCCGGTCAGGTAGCTGCGCGAATATTCGGGATAGAGCGTCTCGCCCAGAAAGCGATCGATCCTCCGTCCCGCGTCGTCGGCGGGAGTGACGATTTCGATGAACTGCTTCTTTCCCTTGGCCATGGCGGTTAAAACCTCTGTTTCATTCCTTTGGACGGGCCATGTTAACACTCCCGCGCCGCGTCGAAAAGAGGAACCCTAAGTCGCGCTCATTTAGGATCTTCGTTCTTCCAGCGCTCTGCGGCCGTCCCCGAAGGGCCGCCGCACGCCGGCGGGACGGCGAAAGATTCCCCATTCTGAAGGGATTCCGGACCTTGACATGGCTACGCATCCTGTTACTCTGTTTTGCTTTGCCTCTAATAGATAGGTACTGTTATTAGTCGGCTGCTCGAACCGCCCCCCCACACAACGAGGAGATGGTTATGGAGCAAGATACCTTTGTTCTCAGATCAGGATCTCGAACGATGAAAAAACAGATTGCAGTCTCTCTTCTCACCGCTGTCGCGTTGTCCTTTTGGTGTGCCGATTTTCTGCCCGCCTCCGAGGCGCCCCCCGAAGCGCCCCCGGCCGTGGAAACCTTTGTTCGCGGCACCCATGGAACGGCCAAGGCCGGTAACAGCCGGGCGCCGTTCAACATGGTGACCGTTTCCAAGGGCGAGGTGATCCTCGGCATGAACAAGGAACTGGTCGAAAAAAAGGGCGAAGGCCAGTCGTCGACCCTCTCTCTTCTCTCCGGATCGATTCCAAAGCACACCCAGAGAAAGATTGAAGAATTCTACTGCGACAAGTTCGAGGTCACCAATGACCAGTGGAAGGCGTTTCTCGATGCCACGGGACGGTCGCCGAGCGCGCTCCTGAAAGAACTGGCCTGGCAGAAAGGTCCCGACGGCGGCTCGAGCTATCCCGAGGGCGAAGAAAAATTCCCCATCCGCAACGTCGATCTCAACGACGCCAAGGCCTTTGCCCTCTGGTGCGGCAAACGGATTCCGACCGAAGCCGAATGGATGCGGGCCGCATCGGACAACAAGGGATGGCTCTACGCGTGGGGCAACGACTACGATCCCAAGAAATGCTCGACCAGGGACAGGCGCACGCGGCGCGAGAAGCTGATGCCCGTCGGCTCCCACACGGCAGGCGCGTCGCCCTTCGGGATCGAGGACATGACGGGCAGCGTCTGGGAATGGACAATTTCTCCTTTTGAGGAGTACAAGAATTTCAAGCCCATCGTTCAGAAAGTGGGCCGAAGGAAGGAAACCCTCTTTCCCGGTTTCGACTCCCGCCAGTACGTGGTCAAGGGAGGAGTCTACAACGGCAACGACCTCGTGAACCTCCTCCCCGTCCGGCAACCGTGCCTCTCGAATACGAACCTCGACTCCCTCGGTTTCCGGTGCATCAAGAATCCCAAACCGGGCGTCGACATTTTCGAGTCGGCTCTCAAGGAGCTGAACTCCGCCTATCTCAAGGAACAGAGATGGGACGATCGCAACTTCTACGCCATCGAAGCCTCCCAGGTCGACACGGACCGCGGGATCATCGTCGGGTTCGATTATTTCGTCTTCAAGCCGAGGGGTGGCCTTCTCACGAGCGTGAGCAAGATCATGAAGAACAACAATCCCACTCCCGCCGGCTACCTTCCTCTCGGTGTGCTGAGCGTCTCCCGTCCGCTGGAGAATCCGCTCCTGCCTCCTGGCCCGTACACCCTTGTTTACAGACACAAGGGCGCCGGGCAGGAAGAAGAGGCCGTCGCCGTCGAGCCCGAAAAACCGAAAGAGGAGAAAAAACCCGAAGAGCCCAAAAAAGACGATCCCAAGAAAGAAGGCGAAGAGGGAGAACCCCAGGAAAAAACTGAAGAAGAGAAAAAAGCCGAAGAGGAAGAAAAACGTATCGCCGAAGAGAACGCCAAGGCAAAAGCGCTCGCCGACGCTGAAAATGCGCGCGCCATGGCCGACCTCGAAAAGATCGGCGCCGTCACTTCGGCCAAGAACGACATTCCCTTCCCCAAGAACAAGAATCTCATTCTTTTCCTCAATCCCTCCGACACGGTGGTCGGTTTCGTCGAGGTCGAACGTTTTGTCGAAGGCGGCGAGGAACCGATCCGCGTGATTCACGTTCAGGCTTCGGGCAACACGGAGATGGAATTCACCGTCCGCATTCTGGGATCGAAGCACCCCCGCTTCAAACTCCCGCTGAGAATCGTAGACAACCCCTTCTAATCGATTTGAAAAACATCCCCCAGCGCCGTCATCCCTTTTGGGTGACGGCGCTGACAATTACTCCTCTTGCCGGTCAGTCACTGCTCCACTGTCCATCCATTGGAAGAATTTTAGTGAGGCTGACCTGACGGCGGGAGCCCGATTAAGGGCGTTTCTTCCGCGGAATGCCCAGGAAGAACTCCATCAGGTCGTGGCCGTTGTCGACGTGGAGGTCCGATTTGGCCGCATTCGCCTCGGTGAAGGCGTACTGCCTGATCCCTTCCACACCTTGGCCGCAGAAGGCAACCGGCACCGGTCCGCGCGCCCGGGTGGTCTCGAGTGTTGAGGTGATGTGATCGGTGGCTATCATCATGCGCCAGCCGTCGAGACCGTCGAGTTTCTCGAGCAGCGGGCCGACGAGGCGGCTGTCGACCGCCTCGATGGCCGCAATCTTGGATGAGGGATTCCCCTCGTGGCACGCCTCGTTCACTGCGCCCACGTGGACCACGACCAGGTCGTGACGCTTGAGCGCCTCAAGGCAGCCATCGGCCTTTCGCGCATAGTCGGTGTCGAGCCCTCCCGTGGCGCCAGCCACGTCGATCAGTTCGAGACCGATCTTACGCGCCAAGCCGCGCGCGAGAGGGGCGGCTCCCACGAGCCCGCCCCGCAGATCGAACATCGTGTTGAAAGGGGGCAGCTCGAAATCGCGTCCCTGCCCCCAGAGCCAGATCGTGTTCGCCGGGTTTTCGCCGAGATCGATCCGAACGCTGTTGATGTCGTTCTTTTCCAGTTCGGCGCGCGCCCTCTCGAGCAGATCGCACAAAACCTGTGCGTCCGCCCCGTAAGGGTAAAAGTCGCGCACCGGCTGCTGCAAGATCTCGTGGGGTGGAACGGTTTCGAAAGAGAGCGACGCGCACCCCTTCATGACGAGAAGGTTTCGATAACCGAGGCCGGCGTGAAAGCTGAGCGTCTCCCCCCCCAGCCTGACATTGAGCATCTTGACGAGTGCGATCGATTCGGAGTCCGAGATCTGACCGGCATTGTGATCGACAAGGATTCCGTTGAAGGTGGAGACGAAATTCATACGGAGGGCCAGATCGTCCGGCTCGAGCGTGATGCCGACACCGGCCGCTTCGAGCGGCCCCCGGGTGACACCCAGTCCCCGTGTGTCGTAACCGAAGAGCGAAAGGAGCGCCCGTTCCGAGCCGCCCCGGTGGTGATCGTCGATCGTGTTCACGAGGCCGAGGCGGCCCTCGTACGAGATCCTGTCGAG
>Ga0180429_10002132_pt1 | contig 16480 bp, 10 predicted proteins | sample SS_ome_FD_132428 | JGI IMG/M metagenome (GOLD analysis project Ga0180429, IMG submission 132428) | Hypersaline lake sediment archaeal communities from the Salton Sea, California, USA - SS_1_S_1 metaG | ecosystem: Environmental > Aquatic > Non-marine Saline and Alkaline > Hypersaline > Sediment ...
GGGGTGGGCGGAGCAGGGGTGGGCGGAGCAGGGGTGGGCGGAGCAGGGGTGGGCGGAGCAGGGGTGGGCGGAGCAGGGGTGGGTTCTGGCGTTGCCTCTTCGCAACACACCAGGAACTCGATCTTGCCGGCTTCGCGCGAGCCGGCAAACGGCCCGGACAGCGTAAACTGGATCGTAGCCGAGAAGCCGAGCGACAGATCAGCACCAGCGGGCGCGATCGGCAGCAGCGTGGCGTTCTCGAACACGGAGATTGGCAGGATCGACGAGTAGTCGACCTCGCCGCCAAGCGCCTGGGCAGTGAGATCCAGATCCGAAACGACAATCGACGAGCCGGCTAGCGTGGCGCGCACTAGCAGATCGAGTCCGCAGAACGCTTCGCCTGCGGCGCACATGGTCTTCGACTCGATCGTCGCGTTGACGTTGTCCTGCTGCAACTGAGTAGGCCCACCGGTCGATGACGACACACTGACAAACTGCAGCCCGCCCGACACACCGGGGACGTACGAGTAGCCGACCACAATCAGCTCGTCCTTGGGCCACGGGTAGCCAATCTGCTCGCGGTTGGCGCCGATGCCGAGGTCGCCCACGCCAACGAAGATGTTTTCGTTGATCGCCGGGTTGAGCGGCTCAAATCCGCGCAAGCGCAGCGCAAGCGCCTTGGTCTTGTTCTCACAGCCGACAAACACGGGCTCGGGTGTAGGCGCCGGAGTCGGCTCCGGAGTGGGTTCTGGCGTCGGCTCCGGAGTGGGTTCGGGCGTCGGCTCTGGTGTCGGCTCCGGAGTGGGTTCGGGCGTCGGCTCGGCGGTCGGGCACTCACCGCAATCGCCCATGCCGTTCTCATCCGGATTGGTGCAGCAAGTCGTACAACACGTCGGGTCTAAGCCGCTCCACGTACCGTCGGGAGGGCACTCCGACTCGGTCGTGTTGGCAACACAGAGCAATCCCGATATCGACCCAACATCCTCACAACAACCGAGCCCCGGCGGAGTGGGTGTCGGCGTCGGCTCCGGAGTGGGCGGCTGTGTGTCGCCAGCCTCGCAGCAGACGCGGATCTCGATTTTGCTTGCCTCGCGTGAATCGCGGAAGACGCCCACGAGGTTAAAGTTGGCAAACACGCTAAAACCGATCGAGCCCGAGCTGAGCGCGACATCGGTTGGCAATGTTGCCGTGAACGTGGCCGGCGCGGTCTGGTCAGGCAACGTGGGTTGATCGACGCCATCAACTTGGACGCGAATGTTCTGGACGTTGAGACTGGCAGTCACTCCCGACGCGGCCTCTGCGCGACCAAAGATCTCGATGCGTCGCAGTGCGTCGAGCGTGCAACCAGTCTCCTCGCCCATGCGCACCATCGCGTTCTCGAACACAAGCATCGGAAGGAGCGTGGTTGTTTGCGACACGCCAAGAACCAGTTCGTCGCTCGATTTCGTGTACGTCAGGTTGAGGTGCTTAAACGACCCCGGCGGCCCAAAGACCCACTCGATGTCACCCTCGGTGCGGAGCGGCGCCGAGCCGAGGCCGTCGACGCCGACGTAGAGTTCCTTGTCGCGCGCCGGGTTTGGCGAGCCAAAGTCGCGCAGTCGGCCTGCGAAACCGGTCTGGCACACAAACGGAACGGGCGTCGGCTCGGCGGTCGGAGCGGGCGTTGGGGCCTTGGTCGGGCAGATGCACTCGCCGGCGCCGTCGCACTTGCCCGGGTCGCAGACGTCGGACCAGCACTTTTCGCCGCGCGTCACGTTCTGCGTCGCGCACTCGTTCTGCTCGCACGTCGCCTCGACGCAGTCGAACAGATCGCCGGTGTCGGGGCAGAGCGCGTCGTTGTCGGCGCCGCCGATGCACTGGCCGTAGTGACAGAACCAGGCGCAGCCGCCAAACTCGTCGGCGCAGTCCTGCGCGTCGTCGCACACAAACGGCGCCGGCGTAGGCGCGCCGGTCTTGTGCTCGCACTTCTGGTACTTGTCGTGCTCGCACACGCACGGCGTGTCGTCGTCCGACTTGCACGCATACTGAGGATGGTGCTCGGCGTGCCCGACACCGTCGCCGCCATCGCCGTAGCCGAGCTTCTTGCAGTGATCGTGCACGCACGCGCACTCCTCCTTCGACTCGCACCACCAGCCATCCTCGCGCTTGCACGGCTTGGGCTCGTGCGCGTACTTGCACACGCCAATCTCGACGACGGCGAGCGGCTCGGCAAACCAGAAGACGAGCCGGTCGACCGGCGGCGCGTGGGCCGACACCTCGAGCGTCGAGAGACCGTTGGCGCCCGCGGGCGCCGCAAACTGCTCGGCAAACACCTGCTCTCCGTCCGCTTTGCCGGCCAGCTTGGCGCGCAGCGCCACGCCGCTCGTCGCGTTGAGCACCGTCGCGTAGCGCACGTACACGCTCTTCGCAAACTTGATCGCGAGGTCGGCCGGCGCGGCGCACTTCTCGCCGCCGGCGCCGAGCAGCGCCAGCACATTGCCAAGCGCGTCGCAGTTCTCAAACTCGGTGCCCTGCGCGCCGCCGGCGCCCACGCCCGCGCCCGACTGGGGGCAGTCGCCGTTGGGCGACAGCCAGCCGGTGTAGGGCGACGGGCCGTCGCTGTCGACGACGTGCACGCGCGCCAAATCGCTGCTGCCGCCGTAGCACTCGGTCGTCAGGTAGACGCCGGAGACGTGCGGGCCAAAGACCTCGGCGATCCGGCCGTCAATGGTACCAGTCTCCAGCTCCTCAAAGTCGATCGTCGCGGCGACGTAGCCCGGCGGGCAGATGCCCGCAGGCGGCTCGTAGCACTCGACGACGGCGCTCGTCGGCACGATAGACGCGAGCGCGCCCGAGCCCGACAGGTGGAACGTGAGCGACGTGGCGTTGGCGTCGCCAAACTCGATCTCCGAGCGCGCGTTGTTGCCGCCCGGCATAATGGGCTTGGTGACGCTCGTGCCGTCGACGAGCTCGAGCGTCAGGCTCGACATCTCGCCGTGGTCGACGTCAATCACGACGGCGCGGTTGATCGGCACCGGCGGCGTAAACTCGACCACAAACTCGCCGCCCGACCGGCAGTCGTCCGGGTCGCCGGCGTCGCCGTCCTCGCTCAGGATCAGCAGGTTGCCCTCGGCGCGAAAGTTGGCGCCCGGGCGCTTCTTGCGGCCTCCGGCGCCGCGACCCGGCCCGCCAAAGTTGCGGTGCGGCGTGCCGAGGTCGACGTCGCCGCCGGTCGGCGCCGACGAGTCGAAGATCATCGTCGCGTGCGCACCGCACCCGTTCGCCACCACCGACACGTTGTAGGCGTCGGTCACCGGATCGGTCGTGCCGGCGGCAAACTCGTTAAAGTTGAACGCCAGCGAGTCGTTGTAGCCGAGGCACGGCTTCTTGAGCTTGCGCGGCGCGCCGTAGTCTTGCGTGCCAACTTGGCGCATCGCCAGGTTGGTCGACGCCGAGCTGCCCTCCGACGACGCGGCCGAGCGCTTGAGCGTGGCGCCGTCGGCCTCGAAGAACGACGCGGCGTTGCCCGGCTCAGCGCCGTCGGGCGGAATGCCATCGTAGAGCTCGCACACGTCGAGTGCGGCGCAGCGGCCCTCGTGCGCGCAAAACGCATTTTGCGTCATGCACGCGCGCCGGTTGCCGCCGCAGTCGTAGAAGCAGCACAGACACCAATCGGTGCTGCCCACAATCGGCGTCTTGCCGGGCCAACAGTGCGTCTCGCAGCTGAACGGCGCGGCGAGCAGCGGCGACAGCGTGTCGCCCTGCTGCGCGCCGACGCCGCCGGCGAGCGCAGCCAACAGCCAGATCATGCGACGCACCCGCTCTCAGCGTTGTTGGTTTGCGTGAGAGTTGGCGCGCGCGCTAGACAGGCCTTTGCGCCATCGGGCGGCGAAATCGAGGTAATATGCGCGCGCGAAAACTGCGCCAACCGCTTCACTCGTCGGCGCGCGCTCGCTTGCGCGCACTGCCCGCCTCGCCCGCTCGCTTGCGCTCCGGCTCGAGAAAGCGCTCGAGGCTGCGCTCGTTGAGTCGATCGTAGACGCCGCCAAAGTAGGCGCGCGCCCAGTCGTCGAGCGCAAATGGCGCCGGCACGCCGTCGAGTGAGTTGACGCGCAGCACGTAGGCGTCGAGCGGCGCCTGGCCGATCGTGGCGAGCTCGCGCGCCAGCTGCGCGTGCATCCAGCCGAGCTGCATCTGGTGCCGGTTGTACGGCGAGTCGGGCAGCCGGTCGCGCGCCGCGAGCACGTTGCGCAGCGGCGTGTGGTACTGGAACGCATAGCCGGTCTTGAGCTCGATCAGCACAAAGCGCCGGTGGCGCAGATCGTAGCAGAGCACGTCGGCCCACGTGCACACCGTCGTGTCGTCGCCGGCCGGCCACAGCGGCACCTGCGCGTCGCACGCCAGCCACTGGCGCTGGTACAGGTACATCAGAAACCACTTGGTGTAGCGGTGTGTCGTGCGCGCCAGAACGCGCTCGCCGCGGATGATAGCCTTGATCTCGTCGTCGGCGCGCACGCCGAGCCGCGCACTCGAGCGCGCCCGCTCGCCGCGCCGCCGCTGGCGACTGACGGCGGCCCACGTGCGTCCGCGCGCGCGCTCGGCCGCCCAATCGCCGTCGCTGACCGGCCAGCCCATCAGCTTGCCGACGTGCGCAATCAGGCCGCCGTCGGCGCCGTCGGCCTTCTTGGCGCGGTGCGCCTCGCGCAGGCGCACGGCGAGCGCACCGTAGCGCTCGAGGACGGCGTGCGCGCCAAACAACCGACGCGCTTCGGCGCCGCCGGGTTTGGCGAGTGCGCGCGACATGGTGCGCGCAAAACGCAGCGCTTTGCTGTGCTCGATCGGCCCGTCGACGGCCACGTCGGCCTCGTCGGCCTCCTCGTCAAAGTGCGACCGGTACCGGTAGCCGCTGGCGCGATCGCGCTCTTCGTCGTCGGCCGCGACGCACACGTTGGCCGCCGCCGCCGCCGCCGCCGCCGCCGCCCCGCTCATCGTTGCCAGGCGTGCGTGCGGCGGGTTGGCGCTCAACCGTACGCCAGAGCCCAGACCGTGAGGTAGGCCGCGAGCAGCAGCGCCAATGCGAGTCGCAGGCGCGCCGGCAGCGAGTGCGGGCAGAGCGCACGCCGCACGCGCCAGCGCCACGTGCGGTAGACGCGCGGCGCGGCGTCCCACAGCTCGGCCGACGCGTCGTCGATGCGCGCCGTTGCGCGCTCCACATTGCGCTCCAAGTGCGCTAGCGGGCCGGCGCCCTGCCGCTCGACGAGCTCCGCGACGCGGCAGACCAACGCGCCCGTCTCCACGAGCTGGCGCCGCGCATACCGCACGCGCCGCGCGCGCTCGCTGTGGTACTCGACCGGCGCCGCCAGCTCAAACGCCACCGCCGCGCGCTGCTCGTCGGCCGTCGGCTCCACCGCCGCCACCGCCACCGGCGCCTCGTCGGCCGGCTGGGCGTCGCGCAGCACGAGCGCCAGGTGTGCCGCGTGCTGCGCGTTGTTGGCGCCGGCGAGCGCGTGCCGCAGCGCGCTGATGGCGGCGGTACGCAACTGGGCGACCGGAATCGGCGCGTCAGTCGGTGCGCGCTCGCCGGCGCGCCATTGATCTAGCGCGCGCGCTAGCGGCGAACTGCGGCGACAGCGGCCGTCGTCGACGACGCGGTAGCCGGCGCGCGCCTCGGCGGCAGCGCGAAACTGGCCGGTGCGGTCGCGCGCCGCGCTCATGGTTGCGCAGCGGCAGAGGCGCCGGTGGCCGCCAAATCTATAGCCGCTTTTTCGACGCCGGTCCGCCAAAGCTGCGCGCGCACGCCGACCAATGCGCACTGCACTGCTTGTGAGCGCGCTGCTGGCGGCAGCGGCGCGCGGCGCGGCGCCCGAGTGCTCGGTGCTGTTCTGCGGCGACGGCGAGGCGTGCGCGGAGCGCTTTGCGCGCACGTGGATCGCGGCGGCGCAGGACGAGGCGGTGCGCATGTACCACACAATCAACGGCGGCTATCTGGAGCGCGAGTGCACCGGCGGGCCGCGCGACGAGCGCGTCGCGCCGTTCCACGTGCCTCTCGAGCACCTGGTGTGCATCGACACGCGCGAGCTGCCGCGCGAAGAGTGCGCGCACAAGCGCTGCGACTTTGAGTCGCACCCCGAGCTGTTCGAGGACGACGAGTGCGTCGACGCCAAGCACGGCCGCCGCGGTCGCGGCGGCCGCCACAAGCACGCGCACGCCTACGGCGACCAGGACCAGGCGGCATGCCGGCGCATCGAGTCGTGGCTCGCGATCGCCGACAAGAAGCTGCTGTGTGCGCTCGACGCCGCCGACGCTGGCGACCAGGAGCGCGCCGCGTCGTGCGCGTGCGTCGCCGACCTGCTCTTCGGGCGCGTCGCCGAGCACCTGCTCGACACGTTTGCCGCCGACGCCAGCGAGCTGCGCTTTCTCAACGGCGCGGCGCGCGCCACGCAGCGCTACACGCACGTCAACAGCGCGGCGCGGCTCGGCGTTTTTGCCGACGCGCAGAATCTGGTGGCGCGCACGCGCGCCGTCCAGTCGCTGCGCACGTGCACCGACGCCGCCGAGCCGCGTCTCGCGTCGGCGCTCTTCTACACGAGCGTCAACGCGACCGACCAGACGATCGACGACGTGACGCAGCTCGTGTGGGCCGCCGGCGGCACCCTGGCGTCGTTTGACGTCAGCGTCGCGCCGGTGGCGCCCGACAACCTGTGCGCCGTCGAGCGCGCCGAGACGCAGCTCGAGCTGTTCGACGACACGCGCCGCTTTCCCGCGCTCGACTCGCAGGACTGGGCCGTCGTGCTCAACGACGGCGCGCCGCGCCCCTACATCAACCTGCGCGCGTCGGCGCACTGCCCGCTCATTGTGCTGCTCGAGCGCCTGCCGGCGGGCGGCGACGACGCCGACGCGACGCAGTGCTCGGTGGCGCAGCTGCAGTTGCGCCGCGGCGCCGACGAGCGCGCGCCCGACGAGTTTGCGGCGCTGATCGAGGCGGCCGTGTTTGCGCGCGTCGCGACGGGCGACGAGTGCGCCGACGCCGAGCCGATGTTCATGGACGCCGATGCCGCCGGCAACGAGACCGAGGCGGCGTTTCGCGCGCCGCGCCCCGGCGTGCCGCTGACTCTGGCACCGGGCGACTCGGTGTGCGTTGGCGGCGAGCGCGCCGGCGCGCCGTGCACGCTCGAGTCCGAGTGCGGCGCCGGCGAGGCGTGCCGACGCAAGCCGTTTGCGCCGCGCGGCGCCGCCTACTGCTACGACGGCGCCTACTGGGACGAGCGCCGGCCGTGCGCGTTTGCCGACGCCGACGAAGAGTGCCCCTACGGCGAGTGCTACGGCGCCGTCAACGGCAACGCCGGCGGCGCCTACCCGCTGCTCCACTACTACCAGTCGAACGAGTGCGGCTCGCCGGCCTCGAGCGCCGACCCGGTCTGCGCCGACGCGCACGTCGCGCGCTGGGCCGCGCACCCCAATGAAGCGTCGCTCGCCTAGACTGTTCTCATTCACTCGCCTCTGCCGCCCCATTCAGCTCGCCGCTCGCCTCATCCACCTCGCTCGCCTCGGCCCGTTTGACCGGCTCGCTCGCCTCGGCCTGCTTGCGCTTGACCAGCGCAATGCGAAACTCGACGTAGACACCCGGTCGGCAGACGTCGCTGTCTTCGCGCAACGGCGCGTCGAGATCCAGATTGCCGTTGACAAACACACAACGGCGCACCGTGTCGCAGCGCTCCAGCGTGGCTCGTTTGAGTACCAGAATGGGGCCAGTAACCGGCTTGCCCAGCACCTGCTGGACCAGGCTGGCCGGCGTGGCGTTGCGATCGACCCACATGACGTACTGTACGGCACGGTCGGTCGGTTGGTCAACCTTCGTCTTCCCTCCCGGTGTGCGGCGTGTCCGCCCTCCGCAGAACCGCAGCGCAAAAAAGGCGTGACGCGTCGTTCGCCGGCCAGCCCGTCCGACAAAATGAGCCAGCGATGGTTCGCGCTGGCGTGTGCGTGCGCGGCTCTCGCCGACGCCTCGCGCGTCGTGTTGCCGGTCTCGCCAGCTCACACGCAGGCGGGCCACATCCTGTTCGACGATGCTGTTGTTTTCAATCGCACGCTATACCTCCGTGATCTGCCGGAGCACGAGCGCGCCTTTGTGCATGACGCACTGCGCGACGTTCTGCCCGCGTACGACATGCTCTACATGCGCCGGCCCGCGCGAGACCAGAAGGTGGCTTTCACGGCGCTCCGGATCGAGTTGGCGCAGCGAGCGCCACCGTGCACTCAGTCGTTCGGCGGAACATCGCTGCTTCACGCCGCGTGGCTCTACGACGTCAACTTTCACGCCCACTGGGACAATCTCTGGCCGTTGGTTGATGCCATCCAAACGCTGCCGGGCTGCGACGTCGATACGCTCAACTGTACCCAGTCGCTTACGCTGCACAAACTACCGACGTATCCTATCGCGCCGCGCAATCGCCCGGTGCTGGTCTGGCAGCTCGTCGATGCCCTGTTTGACCAAGTCGTCGACGGCCAGAGCACTTTTGGCCGGCCCGACGAGGTGCTGTGTTTCGATCAGTTGATGTGGGGCCGTGGGCCGCGTTTTGGCGGCGGCCACCAAGTTGGCTTTCCCGACGACAACGTCCAGCCTGCCCCACTTCGTGAGCTCGACGTCCGTTTTGCCCGTGTCGTGAGCGGACTGCGTCGTTTCGCGTACAACTTTGCTGGCGTACCGCAGCCCGAGCCCGTCGCGCGGCCGCGCCGGACGCCCAACGTGATGCTGGTTCACCGCGACACGAGCACGCAGCGTCACCTGATCCACGGAGAGCAGGCGCTCGCTGATTGCAGCGCGATCGCGACGTGCGTTGAGTGCTGCGACTTTCACAACCTCGACTTGCACGGCTTTTTGTCGTTTATGCGCGAGCAGGACGTGCTCGTCGGCGTCCACGGCTCTGGTATGACCAACGTGATCTACGCGCGGCCAGGCGCGCTGTTGATCGACCTCATTGACAAGGTCGATGCTTCGATCTGGGCACACAAATTCCGCGCAATGTCCGAGGCGGCAGGCGGCTCGTTCGTCGCCCAGCCATCGACGTACCCGGCGGCAGATCTGGGGCAAGCGCGGCAGGTCATTCGCGACTGGGCCATGAATCGGACCGTGCAATCAAAAACAACACAAGAATAGCAAATAATAGCAATAACAAAGACACGAAACAAGTGAAAGTGCGTCTTATGTACTGTACGTACGGCAAATACGTACACAAGGGGCCGATGAATCCCTCGGAGCACGGTCCCGTGGCGGTGCGGCGGCTGAGCGCCGGCGGTGCGCACGCGCGGCTGGCGGCGCTGGTCGGCGCGCTGCGGGCGGGCCGGGCGGCGGCCGCCGTGGGCGAGTTTGAGGCGGCGGGCGGCGCGTGGGGCCCGCTGGCGCACGACGTCGCGGTGCCGGAGCGCGCGCTGACGGTCGAGACGACGGCGCTCGGCGCGCTCGTGGCGCACAGCGGCGACGTGCGCCGATGCAATGCAAATTTGCGCGCACGGCCTCACGCGCCGGCCGGCGCAGCTCGCGCTGGTGCGCGCGGCGGCGGCGCGCGGCGCCGCCGTCGCGTCGGCCGCCGCCGCCGCCGACGCGGTGCTGCTGGTCGCGGGCGGCGTCGCGGCGCGCGCGCTGCCGGCGGCGGCGGCCGTCGGCGCGCTGCTGCCGCTCGCGGGCCGCGCCGAGACGCTGGCGCGCGTGCGCGGCCACGCGGTGCCCGAGCGCGGCGCGGGCCGGCTGCGGCTGCCGCCCGGCGCGCCGCGCGCCGCCCACTGGCTCGGCGCGGCGCGGCGCGGCTGGCTGCGCGGCGCCGAGCGCGCCGCGGTCCACGCCGCCGTCGTCGAGCACACGGCGAATCCAGATCTGGCGACGCAGTTGTGCTCAGGCTGTCGCGTGGCTCGGTATTGCAGCCTCGAATGTCATAGGAGCGATTGGAAGGCCGGACACAAACTCGAGTGTGCCGCGTACGCCCGATTCTACACTGCGACGGCCAAGCTCGAGGCGATGGCGGCGCAGAGTACCGAGCCGGAGGGCATAATTCTGGTCGCCGGGCGTCGGTTTTCGACCAAAGCGCGCGTCGCTTCGGCCTGTCTTTCGTTTTTGGGCCGCGTGTGACGGCGGCGCGAGTGAAGCGAGCCCGTCGTTTGGCGCAAACCAAACGCACAAATTAACCAATTCAATCGTTGGCTAGCACGTGCACCTCGATGCCCTTGGCCTCCTTGAGCGGCTCGATCAGCTCGCTGCGCAGCAGGCGGTCGCGCGCATCGCGCTCCGAGACCAGCAGCGCGCTGTGCTGGTGCGGCTCGAGTCGTGCTTCGGCCGGCGTGGCGCTGATGACGCACACGCAGAGGCGCGAGCGGTCCGGCGCGATCGGCACGCGGAACGTGAGCCGCGCACAGTCGACGCGCCGGATCAGCTCGGCACCGCGCCTCGACAGCTCGTAGATGATGTCGTGCGCCATGTCGATCTCGTGCACGTCGCGCGGGCACACGACGTGCACCGAGGCGCGCCCGCCCGCCGCGCACTCGGCGGCACGCACAGCAAAGTCGGCGCGCACGTCGGCCGCACTCATCCTCGGAGTCCCAAGCCAACTGAACCAAACTGCACCCATCCGTTCACGCGTCCGAGCCGCGCAGCGAGAGGCGCTCAAAGCCGCCCGTGAGCAGCGCGACGTCGCGCGCGGTGCGCATGCGCTCGCCGAGCGCCGCCTGCGAGCGCTGGTTGCGCTTGCGACGCCAGAAGACTGGGCAGTCGCTGTTCTCGCACGTAATGTGCTGCGGCGCGTCGGCGCAGCCCATGCACTCGTGGCACGTCTCGGCGAGCGCGCGCCGCTCCGAGCGCAAATCTTCGATGTCGAGCGCGTAGCGGCGCGCGTCGGCCAGCGTCCGGTCGCGCATCGCCGGCGACCGCAGCGCACACTCGTCGCACACAAAGCCGTCGGCGGCGCCGCGCTCGAACCGGCGGCACGAGCGGCAGCGCGCGCCGCGCGGCGAAAACGCAAACAGCGTGCCGCGCGCGCGCTTGACCGCCGTGCCGCGCTTGGTCACCGAACCCGCCGCCTGCGCGCTCGCCGCCGACGCGTTGTAGCGCACCTCGAAGAGCAGGTCGCCGCGGCGCGGCTCGCGCACCGGCACGACGCCGACGGCGCCCTCCGCGATACTCTTCTCGCGCACCGCCAGCGAGTTGCGCTCGGTGACCGGCTCGATGTCGTCGCCGTCGCCAAAGCGGTCGCGGTACTCGGTCTTGTGGCCAAAGAGAAACTCGGCCGCCTCGTACTCGTTGTGGCGCTTGCGCGCCGCGTCGGTCTGGCCAAACTGCACGCCGCCCTTGTGTGCCACCTTGTGCGCGCCGCCGAGCTGCGTCTGGCGGCTGCGGCCCTGCATGACTGGCACAAAGAGGCGCAGCAGCGTGGCGCGCACGTGCTTCTCCAGATAGTAGTCGGCGTCAATTGGCACGCTGTGCTCAAACGCGTAGACCGGGTCCTCGGCGCGCTCCGACACCGACTGGCCCGGCTCGCCGCGCACAATCACAAACGGCAGCCGGTCGCCGGCGCGCGGCGCATTCGGCTGGTCCTCGCCGCCGGCGCGCTTGATCAGCTTGCCGGCCAGCTGCACGTGCACCGGCAGCGCGCGGTCCGGATTGTTCGCCGCGTACTGCTCCGGCAGAGCGCGCAGCGCCTTGGTGATCGCCAGCTGCCGCAGGTCCATCTTGTTGGCCAGCAGCGGCCGCACCATGGTGCGCCACACGTACTCGCGCGTCCGCCGCAGGTTCTCGTCCACCGAATAGTGGTGGTCGAGCAGCAGCGACAGCACGTGCACCACGCGCTCCTTGATCATCAGCGTCACGTCGCGCCGCTTCGACTCGAGCCCGCTCAGCGTCGGCACGCAGTCGCCGGGCTTGGCCGTCAGCTTGCCCTTGGCATACTCGTACTTGAGGCCCGCGTAGCGCTTCTTCGCGATCAGCAGGATCCGGCGAAACGTCTTCTCAAACTCGAGGTTCAGAATGTTGTACTCGGGCGTCTCGACCGTGTAGTCGCGCTTCATGATCGCCGTAATGTGCGCCGCCATCTGCACGCCCAGCTCGGCCGCCTGCACGATGTCGTCGCACGCGCCCATGTACACAAAGATCGAGTCCTGCGCGCGCGCGCGCCCGCGCTCGTCAGCCCACGCACCCGCACCCATACGCCCGAGCGCGCCCGCGCGCACACGCTCACCGTGTCGCCGTACGTGATGCGCGTCTGGTGCTCGCGAAAGTCGTCCATTGCGATCCAGCGCATCTTGTAGAGGAGGGCGCGTCCGCGCGCCGTCACCGACGCCGACACTGCCTGGCAGTAGGCAAACGAGATGGTGGCGCCGAAAATGCCGTAGATCGAGTTGCAGAGCAGCTTGATTGCCGTCTGGCGCTGGTTGAGCAGCGCGCCGAGTGCGACGTCGTCGGCGTCAAACGCCGCCGTCATCTCCTCCTTGACGCTCTTGCGCCACGCGAGCAGCTTGAGCAGCACGTGCACCACCAGCCCGACCTTGTGCTTCTGCTTGAGAAAGCGCGGCGCGCCTTCGGCCGGCGCCTCGGCAAACGGCTCGGCGCGCTCAAACGAGTCGACCGTGTAGACGGCGTCGGCGGCGCGCCGCTCGCGCTCCTCGACGCTCAGCTCGCGCGCCGGGTCCTTGACGCCCATGATGTCTGGATCGAGCGTCAGGTCGTAGTCGTCGGCCACCAGCGTCGAGAAGCAAAAGTTGTACGTCACCATGATCGACGGGTACAGCGACGCCCAGTCGAGCGTGTTGGTCGGTCGCTCGTACAGACCCGGCTCCGGGTCGACCACCACGGCGCCCTCAAACGTCTCGTTCTGCTCGGCACGCCGCTCGGCCTCGGTGCGCGTGTAGATGCGGTGCGGCGGATCGAAGCGTGCCGCTTCTCGGTACAGACAGCACTTGGAGCGCACCTGCGCCCTCGCATTTCAGCCGGCGCATTCCCAACTTCTTAAGCGTTTCCAGAAACTCTCATTCCGAGAACTAGGCGACCGCCCAGGGTACCCGCCCAAATTCCATTGTGTGAATTATCAAGAATAATTAAGATAATTTGATGTTACAACAAAATATAATCATTATTTTCGATCAAAGATCGAATCTTAGAAATCTACTAAAGTATCAAACGTATACGATTTAACGCTTGTTGATTGGCCATCGACAAGTTAAAATAGGGCGGCGTCTAGTTTTCTTTTTTTTGCGCGAGCGGAGCGAGGAGAGCGCGGGCAGAGCGAGGAGGGCGCGGGCGGAGCGAGGAGGGTGCGAGGAGAGGGTGGTGTACCTGCTGACCGCGCTTGAGAAGTTGCTCCATGGTGCAGCCGTTGATGCGCGCCATCTCGATCATCGACGGCAGCGTCAGGAGCTTGGCCATGATCTGGAGCGGCAGCAGGGCGTCCTTCTCGCAGTAGAGGCGGAGTTTTTCGCGGCCGGCCGGCGTCTTCTGGAGCGTGTTGATCATCGAGTAGGCGACGTCCTCCTTCTGCTCGCCGAGGTAGTGCGACGCGACAAAGTTGAGCGCCAGCGAGCGGAGCTTGACCATCGGGTCCTTCTTGAGCTTGAGGAAGAGGTCGATGAAGACGAGGCCCTCGGCGCGCACGTCCTGAAACACGATGCTGCCAAACGCCGACGACTGGAACGTGCGCTCGACAATGCGCAGGCGCGACGAGTAGCGCGAGCGACCCCACGCCGACGCAAACTCGCGGCCGACGCCGAGCACCGTGGCGCGCTCGAGCATGTACGGCAAATCGAAGCCGTCGGTGTTGTAGCCGGTCACAATCGACGGCCCGAGCTCGCGCACAAAACGGCCGAGCGCCTCGAACAGCACCGCCTCGTTGTCGAAGCACAGTACGTGCCGCTCCCAGCAGTTGGTGCGCGGCGCGCTCTGCGTGGCGAGCGTGCCGCCGAGCGCAAACGTCACCGAGCGGTACCAAAAGCCGTTCTTGCCGTGCGGCGCGCCGCGGCCCTCGAGCTCGCGGTCGTCGCGCACAATGCAGACGCACTGCAGCATCGACTCGGTCTCGGGCGCCGGAAACGCGCCCTGCGGTCCGGTCTCCATCTCGCAGTCGAGCGACAGGACGACGTGCCGCGGGATCGTGTTCTGAATCGGATCGTCGGCGCGGTAGCGCAGTGCGCGGTAGTCGACGCGCAGCTCGATCTGAGCGCGCGTCTCGCGCTCGCGGTCGCGCGCCCGGCGCACGCGCACCGGCGCCGGCGCCGGCGAGCCGTCGGGCAGCGTGGCAAACGCGGCGCGCGTGTCGATCTCGAGCCAGTGTTCGTACGAGAAGCCGCAGTCAAGCGCAAAGCGCAGCACAAAGTCGATGTCTGCCTCGTAGACGGCAAAGCGCTGCCGGTCGAGCATGTTGCTCTGCGCGCACACGTCGCGCAGCCGGCGCGCCGCGCGGCGCGCAAAGCGTCGCTCGGCGCGCCACTCGAGCGCGCGCACCGCGTCGTCCTCGCGGCTCTCGCTCTCGAGCACGTACCACTTGGTCGTGTCCCACTCTTCGTCCTCTGCGCGCTCCTCTGTCCGCTCCTCGCTGTCCTCGCTCGCGTCGTCGCGAGCATCGCACGCGCCGCCCGCCTCGGCGGCGTAGTGCACGTCATCGGGCGCCACCTCGCCGACGTCCTCCGCCTCCATCTCGGCCAGCTCGGCTTCGAGCGCCTCGCGCTCGTCCGTCTCGGGTTCGAGCGGCGCTTTCTGGAAGCGGCGCATCGTCTGCTGGCCGCCGACCTCGCGCACCTTGCTCTGCCACTGTTTGTCGGCGGCCACGTCGCCGCCGCCGTCGGCGCCCTCGGTCGTGCGCATCTCGCCGGTCTGGTCGCCGCGTCCGCCACGCCCGAGGCGCGCACACTGCTCGACGGCGCCGAGCTCGGCGTGCCGGCCGTGCAGCAGCGCGCGGCACTTGCTCACGAGCGTCGGCGAGTAGAAGAAGATCTGGAGGAACCGACGCTGGCGCATGCCGCGGTAGCCGGCGCCGGCGCCCGAGCCCTTGACCGGCACGCCGTGCGCCACGCGCCACCCGACGATCGGCAGCACGCGCTGCGCGTCGTCGGCCGGCTCCAGACGCGCACGCGACCGGCGCCACTCGATGCGCACGCGGCCGGCCAGCGAGCGGCGGAACGCCACGCGCTCTGGCGCCCAGCTCTGGCGCGACGCGGCGCTGATCGCCACCAGGCGTGCCTGCAGCTCGCCAATCAGATTCTCGATGATGCCGCGCCGCACCGATTCGTCGTCGCTGTGCGCGTCGATCGACGCCAACGACACGTACAGGTACGGCCGAAAGTGCTCGGCGCGCACGGCGCACGAGTGGCCGTACTCGTCCGTGCCGTACAGGTACACAAACGTTCCGGAGCCGTCCGATTGCACCTTGTACGACGCGCACTCGGGCGCAAACTTGAACACCGCCGACGGCAGCGCGTCGTCGTCGCCGAGCGCGGGCCGCACGCCACGCGCAGCCATGCTCACGCGCACGTCGCTCGCCGAGTGCACCAACTCATTCATCGCGCTCGACGTCCGTTGGCCCAATGCAACTCGCCCGCCAACTCTCATTCCCGTCCGCCAACTCGCATTCCCTCCTACCAACTCTCTTTACTCGCGTCCAGCGCGTCCAAATTGACCGCCGATTGCGCCAGAGTGCCGAGATCGGCGGCCTCGTAGCACACGTCGCGCACTTCGGCGGATCGTATTTCAACTCGCCAAAACTCGCATTTCGCCAACTTGGCGGCCGGCCCGCAATGCGAATTCTCATTCTCATTGCGAGTGATCTATCTGGAGACAGCCTTCGTCGTTCAGCCGATTTGCAATAGCTTCGCACTCGGCGCACGAGAAGCTCCTTCTGAACTCGCTCATCCAAACAAAAGTCACTGCTCGTCAGCGAACCGCTCGCCAGAGGGCAAACGAATCGAAGTTGGCCAAATCCGCAATGCGAATGGAACGCAAAATCGCATTTAGGCGGCCATTAGGCGCGTTCGCCGGTGAAGAGTGCCGATAAAAATTTTTTGACCCCGGATATGCCGCGAGATCGACGGTCTCGTAGCTGAGGATCGATCGATTTTCGAATCGGAGGGTACTTGGAAAACTCCAAACTTGCAATTATTTCGAGTCGTGTCAAGATTCTCCGCACCCCTCGGCCGGCCGACCGGCCCCGACCGAAAAATAAACTTGGTCGCCAAACTCGAACGTTTCGTGCGATCGGTACGAGAAGACCGTCGCCGACGTAGATTTTCGATCAAAACTCGATTCCGGGCATCCAACTCGAAGATCCGACGAAAACTAAAATATTTTTGGAGTGGCAAATTTCACTGTACCAAAAAAATCAATTTTGCGTCTATCAAAATTTTTTTGAAAACCCCCAGAGAAAATTTTTACGTCAAAAATATTTTCATTTCGCTTCTAGCGAGCTGATGGGTGCCCGGAATCGAGTTTTGATCGAAAATCTATGTTGGCGACGGCCTTCTCGTGCCGATCGCACGAAAGAATTGAGTCGAACGA
>Ga0180429_10002135_pt1 | contig 16449 bp, 13 predicted proteins | sample SS_ome_FD_132428 | JGI IMG/M metagenome (GOLD analysis project Ga0180429, IMG submission 132428) | Hypersaline lake sediment archaeal communities from the Salton Sea, California, USA - SS_1_S_1 metaG | ecosystem: Environmental > Aquatic > Non-marine Saline and Alkaline > Hypersaline > Sediment ...
ACCCGCACCGGTGCTTATGTGGAGCGGGTTAAAAGTTGAGCGTTCAACCCATAGACGCCGCAACGGGAACAGGTCTCATTTGTGATTGCATCGATCGACATCCATGGACGATCCAGCATCCAGCATCCAGTATCCGGCATCCAGAATCTATTGTTTGCAGTCTGACAGGAGGGGCATTGCCGCCATTTTAAAGCCGGATCCGTCGGTCTCGCGATCAGGCGGCCGCATTTTTTTTGACAATGTATTTGATGATGCGGTTGCCGTCTTTCTGCTTGACGGTCGCCGTATGCTGGCCTAAATCGATTTCATCGTTTTCCTTGGGTATCTTGCCTAGTTTGTCGAGAATGTATCCGGAAAAGGTGTCATAGGAACCGGTGTCGGGTATGTCCAGCCCCAGCTGTTCATTGACGTCGTCGATTTCGGTTTTGCCCAGCACCACCCAGGTCTGGTTCTTCAGGCGCACGATATAGGGCTCTTCTTTGTCGGTTTCGTCTGCAATTTCGCCTACGATTTCCTCCAGGGCGTCTTCCAGGGTGATCAGGCCTGAAACGCCGCCGTGCTCGTCGACGACAATGGCCATGTGATTCTTGGTTCTCTTGAATTGCTTGAGCAGGCTGTCCAGCTTTTTGTTTTCGGGCACGAAGTACGGCGTGCGCATGATCTTCCGCACGTCGATTTTTTCCACGCCTTTGGCCAGCAGCATGAAGAGATCTTTGATGTGCATGATGCCGAGCACATGATCGGTGTCCCCCTTGATGACCGGAAAGCGTGTGAATCCTGATTTGATGATCTCTTCAAGATCGAGATCGTTGTCCACCGCCACGACAAACATATCCGCCCGCGGGGTCATGATTTCAGAAGCGTTGGTGTCGTCGAACTCAAAAATATTGTGAATGAGCTCTTTTTCCTCTTCCTTGATTTCTCCCTCGTTTTCCACCTCATCCACAAAGGTTTTCAATTCTTCTTCGGTAATGGAATGGGACTTTTGAATACGTCCGGTCAGCCAGGGAATGAAGTACAGAAATTTGATGACCGGAAAGAACAGCAGCGACAGCCAGAAAATCGGATGAATGGTCAGTTTGGCGATCAGGATGTTGTTGCGCGTGGCGATCGATTTGGGAAACACCTCGCCGAATACCAGGATGAGAAAGGTGATGATGCCGGTGGCGATGCCGACGGCATAGTTTGGAAAGGCGCGAATGGTGATGGCGGTGGCAAAGGCGGCGGCGGCAACATTTACCAGGTTGTTCCCGATCAGGATCGTGGCCAGCAGGGTATGGGGATCATCCTTCATGCGCTTGATCAGCCGGAAGGTTTTTCCGCCTTCTTTGGCCAGGTGGATGGCTTTGGTGCGGCTGATGGAAAAAAGGGCTGTTTCCGATGATGAAAAAAAACCGGAGAGCAGAATCAACACGAGTAGGCCGAACAAGTCATCCGTCATTTTCCGGGGCTCCGCGCATGGTCGGCAAGGGGCGTGCGAAGGCCGGACGGATCGAGAAACAGATATTGATAAAGGGCGGGCGGTGCTAAAAATGATTCGTCCAAGTTTTGTTTCTTCCCCTTGAAAATGAATCCATCTTCGGGTAGATTCTTTAACAATTGATTCTAATACATTTTTTTAAAATTTCAACCCTAATGTTTTCGCCGGCGGTCCGAAACCCTTGAACCGCCGGCGAAAACATGTATTTGTGTATTGTTTTTGATTTGTGTCCGTCCGGGAAAGGGCGGCGGGATCGCGGACATGGCGGCCGAAGGGTAGAATGGTTCAGGAAAATACGGTGCAAGCCTATGTCGAGGCGCTGATCGGCAGCCGACGGCTGGGAGGGCAGGTGGTCTGCCACAGGGTGCTGCCGGCGCGCCCGGCGGCTTTTCAACGTCCGCGCGACCCCCTTTCGGCAAGGCTTTCAACCGCAGTCCGCGCCGGTGGTATGCCGACCCTGTACCGGCATCAGGCCCGGGCGCTGGATCATATCCGTGACGGCCGTCACGTGGTGGTGGCCACACCGACCGCCAGCGGCAAAAGCCTGATATACAACCTTGCCTATCTGGAGCGGTTTTTAGAGGAGCCCGCCGCCCGCGCTCTATATCTTTTCCCCTTGAAAGCGCTGGCCCAGGACCAGCTCGGCGGCTTCAACCGCCTCGCGGCCCGCCTGAACGGCCGCAAACCGACGGCCGCCATTTATGACGGCGACACCAGCGCCTGGCACCGGAAACGCATCCGGGAACATCCGCCCAACGTGATCATGACCAACCCGGAGATGCTGCACCTGTCTTTTCTGGCACACCATGTAAAATGGGACGAATTTCTGTCCGAACTGAAGCTGGTGGTGGTGGACGAGGTGCATACCTACCGGGGGGTGATGGGATCCCACATGGCACAGGTTTTCCGCCGGCTGCGGCGGGTTTGCAGCCGTCATGGCGCGGCCCCGCTTTTCATTTTCAATTCGGCTACCGTGGCCAACCCGGCGGAGCTGGCCCATCAGTTGACCGATTTAACTTCCAGCGCTGTCCTTAAGAGCGGTGCTCCCCGGGGAAAACGGCACACCCTCTTTATCGATCCCCTGGACGGCCCGGCGCAGACCGCGATTCTTTTGCTGCACGCGGCGCTCCGAAGGGGGCTTAGAACCATCATCTATACCCAGTCGCGTAAAATGACCGAGCTCATCGCCCTGTGGGCCCAGACCCGGGCCGGGCAATACGCCGACCGCATCAGCGCCTATCGGGCGGGTTTTTTGCCGCAGGAAAGACGGCATATAGAAGGCCGTCTCGCCAACGGAGATCTCCTGGCGGTTGTTTCGACCAGTGCCCTGGAACTGGGAATCGACATCGGGGAACTCGACCTGTGCCTTCTGGTGGGCTATCCGGGGACCGTCGTCTCCACCTTGCAGCGGGGGGGGCGTGTCGGCCGCAGCGGCCGGGAGTCCGCGGTCATTCTGATTGCCGGTGAAGATGCACTGGACCAATATTTCATGCGCCATCCGCATGATTTTTTCAACCGGACGCCCGAAGCCGCCGTGGTCAATCCCTACAATCCGGCCATCCTGGCCCGCCATACCGTATGTGCGGCCGCGGAACTGCCCCTCGGCCGGGATGAAGAATTTGTCACCCGCCACAAGGCGGTGAAAGCCGCCGTCGCCGGTTTGGAACGCGCCGGAAAACTGTTGCGGAGCGCCGACGGCCGACAGTGGTTTGCCGCACGGAAAAATCCGCAGCGCCATGTCGAGCTGCGGGGCGCCGGCCGGCGTTTTCAGATCGTGGCAACGCAGGACGGTGCCGGAAAAGGCGAAATCGACGCCATCAGAGCCTTAAAGGAAACACACACCGGTGCGGTTTACCTGCATGGATCCAAGGTGTATCTTGTGGATGAATTGTCGCTTGAGACCAACACGGTGTATGTCAGTCCGCAAGACGTGGATTTTTATACCCGCGTTCGGTCGAATAAAAACACGCAGATTCTGGAAGTGCTGGATGAAAAGGCGGTGAAGGGGATCCGCGCCGGCTACGGCCGCATCCGGGTGACCGAAAAGATCACCGGTTTCGAAAGATGGCGCATCCGTACCAAAAAAATGATCAGTCGTGAGCCGCTCGACCTGCCGGAGCAGACCTTTGAAACCGAGGGATTGTGGTTCGCCATTCCACAGACGATCGCACGGGCGGTCGAGGCGCGCTATCTGCATTTTATGGGCGGTATTCACGCCATGGAGCACGCTTTCATCGGCATGTTCCCTTTGCTCGTCATGGCCGACCGCAACGACCTCGGCGGCATTTCAACGCCCTTGCATCCACAAATTGAATGTGCCGCCGTTTTTGTTTACGACGCGGTCTACGGCGGGGCCGGCTTGAGCCGCCAGGCCTTTGCAGCGGCCGAAAACCTGTTGTTGACGACCTTGAAAGCCGTCATGAGCTGCCCGTGTGAAAACGGCTGTCCCTCCTGTGTTCATTCACCCAAATGCGGCTCCGGCAACCGGCCCATCGACAAGCGTGCGGCCGTATTTATTTTGAAGACCATCCAAAGATCGGCGCCGCCGGATAATAAAGCGGCGTTGCGAACGGCCCAAGCACCTCCGGCCACCCCATCCGAAGCGCTGGCCGCCGCCGATGAAAAAAAGAATGCGGCCGCGGCCGCCGGCCCTGAAAAGCCACCCAAAAAAAGGGCGGCCGCACAGGCACAGCTGAAAGCATTCGGTCCCGCGGGACGCGGACGGCGCCTGCGGCAGGCCCGGCTGCGGCACTGGCGGGGTAAAGACAGGGGCCGGCCGCCGTTGGAAGATGGGGTCGTCTCGGGGGGTGCGCCGCCGGCGAAAGCGGCCGGGCAAATCGTCCGTTTCGGTGTTTTCGACCTTGAAACCCAGCTGTCGGCCCGGGACGTGGGCGGCTGGCACAGAGCGGACCGCATGCGCGTCAGCTGTGCTGTTTTATACGATTCGGTTGAAGACGTCTATCGCAGCTACACGGAAGAACAGGTGCCGCAGCTGATTCAGCGCTTCGAGCGCTATGACTGGATTGTGGGCTTCAATTCCCGCCGTTTTGACTACCGGGTCCTGAGCGCCTATACCGACATCGATATTTCGCAGCTGCCGTCTCTCGACATTCTGGAGGAAGTCAAACAGCACCTTGGCTACCGCCTCTCACTGGACCATCTGGCGGGGGCGACCCTCGGAGAACACAAGACGGGGGACGGGTTGAAGGCCCTGCGCTGGTGGAAGGAGGGCCGGCTCGCGGAACTGATGGATTACTGCCGTCAGGATGTCCGCATTACATGGGAGCTGCTGCGTTTCGGCATGCGGCACGGTTTTCTGCTGTTCACCAACAAAGCCGGCCAGGCGGTGCGCCTGCCCGTGAACTGGCGCGAGCGCTTTCAACGCCGTCCCGGTCCGGCGGACTGCCACATGGATATCAGCTGATTGAAATCCGTGAGGACGAGGTCGGGCGCTGCATTGCGGCAGTCCGGATCGTTTTTTCTCCGCCGCAGGGAGCGTTTGTCGCCCGCAAAAAGCGCTGTTTTAAATCCCGCCCTGTGCGCCGGCAGTACGTCGTTGCGCATGTCGTTGCCGACAAAAAGGGCGTGCCGGGGCTGGATGCCCATGGCGGACAGCCGGCGGCGGGCGGCGTCGAAAATCCGGGGCGAGGGCTTGGCGCACTGCATTGCAAAGGAATACAGCAGCAGCTGTTTTTGAAAACCGGCGGCGGCGGGCGGACCGAAAAAATAGGCCAGTACGTGCGGGGTGAAGAACTGGGCGTTGGAAACAACGCCGGCGGGTATGCCGCGCGAGCGACAGACCTGCAGCATGGATGCGGCGTTGGGCATGGGAAACACCGGATTGACGATCATTTCGAAATGCATCGCGAAGCGCCGGGCTTCCCGGCGATTGAAACCGGGTATCAGCTGCCGCCAGAGGTCTTCGATGCGGACTTCCGGAAAGTCGATGCCGGCCCTGTGCTGCTCCTTATGGGTTTTTTTTATGGCTTGGGTCAACCGCCGCACAAGGACGTCCGGATCCGCGTGAATTCGAAAGCGACGGAACAGCGCTCTGAGACGGGGATCGTTTTCCGGCCCGGCGTTGCCCATCGATATGTCGCCGGATGCGCTGATCAAAAGGGTTCCATACACGTCGAACAGAATGCACCGGGGCACATCCAGCAGCGTACCGCCGGGGACGCATCCCGTTGGAATGGGGCTGAGCGGAACAACGTGTTGGGCGATGATGTCCGTAAAACCGGTCATGGTCCCCACTTCAGCAGCCGCATCTCCGCCGGTTTCAGAAAGCAGTCCAGCAGGCGCCGTCGGTCGATGCTTTGTCGAAGCGGATGCGCCGCCACCTGCCGATAAACAGCCTTCAAACGCCGGGCCAGCTGGACGGGTGAATAGGCGTTTAGGACCGTCCGGCGATTCCGCTCGATCCGCCATTGGTCGGCGGCGGCTTTTTCGGGTCGGGCGAGAAAGGGGTTCAGACGGAGGATCTGCTGACGGGCGTCCGCGCTGTGGATGAGATGCCGGATGACCTGCTGCTGGTCACTTTCGTCCAGAAAGCCGAAATCGATGCAGCCGTCGCGCCGTCGTTCCCGGATAAAGGTTTGAATGCGCCGGTCATTTTCCGCCGCAAGACCGAAAAAGGCGTATTGTGCATGAACGCAGACGCGCCATTTCTCAAAAAATGCATCGGCGTTAAGGCACGTAAGCGGGATGTTCAGTGCGGCATACAGATGCTCCAGCATCATACCCTTTTTGACAAAATCAACGGTGATGGCGGGAAGGTTTCGCCCCCACACGCCTTTACCGGCGGTCCAGGGTTCCAGAAAGGTGAAACCGAAACCCTCCGTGACGCTGGTGGTCAAGACAAACGCGGCGGAGCGCATCAGCATCGCTAAAGGATTTTTCAAACCAGCGTCGAAGACCACCTTGAGACCCTGTCCGGCGACGAAGGCTTTCCAGTTTTCGTAAGCGGTTGCATCGCGGATGCTGTTGGGCGGCAGGGTGATGTACAGCGGTGTCCGGGGGTTCAGAAAAAGGGATATCAGGATGGCTTCACCCAGATTTTTGCGGCGGATGGCCCGCACAGGGTAAAGCACCTTGTCCGCTTCAGCGCGGGCAGGCGCCGCTGCATTCAGGGGTGCAACGGCGTTGGGAAGGATGTGGACGCCTTCCGGCTTCAAGCCGGCGTGGAGCAGAAAGGCGCGGTCCCTTGTGTTGAGAACGGCGTAATGGCAGTCATCCGGATAGGGCTCATGATAGTAAACCCCGGGGCGGCCGTCTTCCGCAAAATCGTGGATTTGGAGCAAAAGGGGCACGCCGGCCGATTGAAGTCGACGCAGGATTCGGAGAAAACCGCGGTTTTTGGCAAGCGTCGGGTTGTGCACATGCAGCAGGTCGCACCCGTTTTTCCAATGCGACGCGATGGCATCCAGGATCTCATGGGCGGTTTCGGCCGGCGATGTCGTGGCCTGAAGACGTCCATCGTAGGCCATGCCGGGGACAAGGCGCACAGGGCCGGGAAAATCCATCGTCGGCGCTTCACCGCAGATCGTCAAGGCTTCTCCCTCGCGGGACACGGCCTCGACCTGCTGCTTGATGACCGCGGTAACGCCGCCCGGTTTGAGATGGTAGTGTAGAAAAGCGACGTTCAAACGTTTTTCCTTCTCAAGAAAAAGGTGGGGGCAATCGTCCGCCATCCCGCAAAATGACACCACGGCTGATAACGATTTTCCACTTTTTCCTGAAATATCACAATCGCTTTGACTTTGAAAGCTGTTGACACCCGTTGATACCCTATGTAATATACATGGTTTTGTCTCTGTCGGAGCAACACGTCCCATTTTTTTACTATCAGAAAACCGAACCGGATTAAAGCTGCGTATGTCGCTATGTAAAATGCAATTCGTTCATCTGTTGGCGGCGGTGGTGGCCGGGGTGTTTCTGGGATCGGCGCTGGCGGCCGCGGAAACCAATGCGGCCCTGGTGCGGGAGCAGGATGCCGATAAGGACGGCGTCGTCGACCGGCGGGCGCATTTTGATGACCAGGGGCGGCTGGTGATGCTGGAAATAGACACAGACGCAGACGGCCGGTGGGAAACGCTGCAGCATTATGAAAACGGCCGCGTGGTCGAAGCGGAGCGCGATCAAAATGCGGACGGCGTCGCCGATGTGTGGGAATACTATGAAAACACGCGTCTCGTACGGTTGGAAAAAGACCGGAACGGGGATGGACGCGTCGACGCCGTGTATCATTATGATCCGGACGGGGCGTTGCGGCAGAGCTTTCACGACGAGGATGCCGACGGTCGTAAAGAAATACGGCGGTCCTATAAAAACGGCCGGCCGGCGCTGCAGCAGCGGGATGGAGACGGGGACGGCGTTTTCGAATCGACGGTTTTTTTCGAGGATGGAGCGGCCGTTCGCGAAACCCTGGATGCAAATGCCGATGGGCGGCCCGATAAAATAACGCGATATCAGGCGGACAAAGGCATTTATGTGGAAGAAGACCTCGACGACAGCGGCACCATGGACCGCTTTACCTGGTTTGACAGCCGGGGACGGCCCCTGCGGGTGCTGGAGTCGACCCGTAAAAACGGCTGCAACGACCGCGAGACCTTTTTTGAAAACGGCGGGGTCCATCGGATCGAACAGGACACGGATCAGGACGGCGTCAAAGAAACACATTTTCACTACCGGGGCGGCGTGCTGCAGCGCATGCGCCGGGGCGACGGCAAGGGAGGGCCCCCGGTGCTCACGATTGATTATGATGGGGAAGGCCGTCGTGAAAAAGTGGTGATGGATACCGACGAAGACGGCCGGATCGATGCATGGGAAACCTATCGCTCCGGGCGGATTCACACGCTCGAACGGGACACCAACGCCGACGGCAACGTCGACATGGAAGTCCATTATCAGGCCGGCCGCCCGTACCAGGCAACACTGGATCGCGACCACGACGGCCGGTTTGAGACCCTGCAGCACTACCAGGACAATACCTGGGACATGGTGGTGGCGGTGGATGCCGACGGGGACGGAACACCCGAACGGCGCGAAATGCTTCTTGATGATGTCGTCAGGGAAAAGGAGCGGGATGTGGACGGCGACGGCCGGATTGACTGGATAGAAATCTACGATGACCACGGCCGGCTGATCAAAAGCCGCGAAAACGATGACGGCGGCCGTTTGAACATCACCTGGTACTACGATGACCGGGAACAGGCGGTGCGGGCGGAAAAAGACACCACCGGCGACGGCCGCATCGATACCTGGTTTTATTATCAAAACCAGCGGCTGACCCGGGTGGCGGAGGACACGAACGGTGACGGCGCGCCGGATCTCTGGGAAGAATACGATACCGCTGAAACAATGATCCGCCGTTCGCGTGATCTGGACTACGATGGAACGGTGGATCTGGTCGAATAAGCAAATTGCCGGAGGAAAAACATGATGTTCAGCTTTCTTGCAAAGGGAGGGGTGCTGGTGGCGCCCATCCTGCTTTGTTCCGTGATGGCCGTGGCCATCTTTTTCGAAAGGCTGATTCGCTTTTACCGTCTGCGGAAACGCGGCAAGGGGTTGGCTGAAGGTGTGGCCCGCCTGGTCCGCGGCGGCCAGGATGAAAAGGCCGGCGAACTCGCCAGAAGCAGCCGGTCGCCCATGGGAAATGTGCTCTCGCAGGCGATGGAAGTCAAGAATCAGGACCGCGAGACGCTGGAAACGGTGATCGCCCACGCCACCGAAGAGCAGATGCGCTATTTGTCCCGTTATCTGCAGGCGCTGGCCACCATCGGCAATATCACGCCGCTTTTGGGGCTGCTGGGTACGGTCATCGGCATGATCAAGGCCTTCATGGTCATTCAGGAAATGGGCGGCAAAGTCAATGCCGCCGTGCTGGCCGGCGGCATCTGGGAAGCTTTGTTGACCACCGCCATGGGACTGGCTGTGGCCCTGCCGACCATTCTGGCCCACAGCTACCTCGTCAGTCGGGTCAACGCCTATGAGGCGTGGCTGCAGGACGGCGCTGTGACTTTCATGAAAGCGGTGATGCGCTGAACAACGCCCGCGAAAAACGCAACGCGTTATTTCAAAGAAGGTGGAACCATGCTGTTTGCCAAAAAAGAACGCCGTTTTTATCAGCTTCAGGCCCCCCTGACCTCTTTGATCGACATCGTTTTCCTGCTGCTGGTATACTTTCTGCTGACGACCAATTTCATGGTGGACGAGGGCATCAACATCAAGCTGCCCAGGGCGGATGCCTCCGCCCCGCAGACGAGCAGGGAGCTCACCATTTTCGTGGACAAAGACGGCGGCACCTTTTTTGATGGAAAACCCGTGGTTCTGAATGCGCTTTTAAACGTTCTCGAGCAGCACATCGCCGGTCAGCCGGATCGTCTGGTGGTGATCAAGGCCGATCGGGCGGTGGTTCTCGACAAGGCCGTCAAGGTGATGGACATCGCCAAGGCCGCCGGTGCTGCACGACTGGCTCTGGCCACAGAGAAAGATTTTTAGCTGAATTCAGTAAAAAGCAAAACCGTTCACAGGGAAGATCGTTTTTCTTTAAATGACGGAAACCCATAACAGAGCGAACTGGCTGCTGCGGGGGTTGATTGTGTTTTCGCTGGTTCTGCACGGTCTCTTGTTCAGCTATCTGACGGATGTTTTCAGACCCCGTTCCCTGCACTTTATCGAGCTGGATCTGAAAGCGGCCGAAGAGCGGCCGAAGCGGCACATTCCGCGCCCTCGCATGCGGACCCGGACGCTTCCGGCCCCGCGGATTCCGGAACGGATCCGGGCCGCCGCGCCGCCGCCGCCGGCTGCACTTCCCAGACCCGCCCTGGTCGCGCCTCCGCATATCACCGTCCCCCCGCCGCCATCAGCGCCGAAGCTCACGGCGCCCGCCGTAAAAGGGGTGGACGTCGCCAAACGGAAACCTGCACCGACACCGGCCCCGCCACCGAATCCGACCGCGTCGTCATCGGCGCCCGTGTCCGCTCCTTCGGGTCCGTCTGATGTGTCCGAATCCCAAGATCTTTTGACGATCGAAGTCTATAAAGCGCAGGTTCGGCAGAAGGTTGTGGCCGGAACGGTGTACCCGCCGCGCGCCCGAAAAGCCGGGATAGAGGGGCAGGCGGTGGTCGCGTTGAATATAAAAGCGGATGGCGGCCTGCAGCGGGTTGAAATCGCACAAAGCGCCGGCAACCGGATTCTTGATGCCGCGGCTTTGAAAGCCGTAAAAAAAGCCGCGCCTTTCCCAAGGCCGCCCGGCGGCGCCTTAAACGTGACCATTCCCATCGCTTTCAAACTCATTTGACTTAATAAACAATTGATGTGTATAATAAAAACCATTCTGATCAATTTTCATGACCTTTCCGGAATTTCTGTTAAAGAATTTTTAATCTTCACCGATGATTAATACAGACCGTCTGATCTCAATCACTGTGCTCACAGCTGGAATGCCGGCATGATGGCCGGCCCGGCCGCATATTGTTGGAAAAGGATGTGCTGTGGCGGGAAAAAAGGGGGGTAACGCGATGAAAAACGACCGAATGGTGCGGCGTTGTGTGCCGATTTGTCTGGTGGTGTGCTGCATCCTTATCCACGCCGTCCCGATGGCGGCCGCGGCTGCTGAAGCGCCCTCCATCGGTCTGGTGCTGAAAATCGCGCGACTGGGGGAAACGCTGGATTTCATCGACGGTTTCTACCAGACCGGGGATGGAACAGCGCCCACCGGCATGCTGCGTTCCCTGCTCTTCGGAACGGCGTGGATCGATCCCACGCGCGCGATTGTAGCCGGGTTCGACAAGAAGGGAGATCAACCGCTGATGGCGGCACTGGTGCCTTTTCGCCAGCCCAATTCCAATTTCAAAAATGCCTACGGCGCCATGGAGCGCGACAGTTACTATCTGCTGCAGCTGCCGCCGGGACGGTCGGCGGCGGTTATTCCCCAGACATTTGAGTCGGCCCTGGCGGCGGCGGCGCTTCAGCCGCCGCGCACGACAGTGTCGGCGTCGCTGCGCGTCCGGCAGCTCATGGAACAGAATCGCGGTGTTGTTGCCGCTTTTCTGGAACAGGCGGTCCAGGCGGCCGGTCCGGCGGCGCCGTCCCCGCACCCCATGGCGCTGTCTTCCGAAGAGATAAAAGACATGCTGACGAATATCGTCGGCACCCTGGAGCAGCTGGAAACGCTGATGTTCGGGGTGGACATCCATCAGGAACATTTTGCCGTCGCAACCGAGGCTTCCGCCGTCGCCGGCAGCACCCTGGCGGGCTTGTTCAGCCGGCCGGCCCGCCATGCTTATCTGAACGCCTATCAGCCGGATTATCCCATCGTGTTTCGCTCCGGCGCCTATGATGTCGACGGCATGATGGCCCTGCTGGACGCCTGTTTCGGCCGCTTGTATGCGAAAATGGGCATCGATTTTGCTCAATTTACCGATATCAGCCGTCATTTTACCGGCGAGGTGGCCGGCGGCATGACGTTCGGCCAGGAAAAAATGGCCTTTGAATCCGTGGTCGTGATGCGTCGCGAAAACAACACCGGGGCGTTTTTGACGAAAACCTACCTGCCCTGGATTCTGGGCTATGGTGAAAAGATGTCGCAAATGATGCAGCAGCAGCTGGGTACGCCGGTGCCGCCGCTGTTCAGCCGCACGGCCGACAGCAGCATCGACGGCAGGAAGGTTGTGGGGCTGCGGGCGATGGTGCCGCTGATATCGAACGAGGGGGGGGTGGCCACCGACAACATCCTGGCCTATGAGATGCGGACGACCACCCGGGGCAATCTTCTTTTGATTGCGCCGGACGATGAGCGCCTGGCGCGGCTGATCCGGGCGGCCGGAAGCTTCAGCCGGGGGCCGGTGCCGGATCCGTTCATGCAGGTGGACATCGATCTGGGAGTTTATGTGGCGGCCGTGAACGCCATGATGCCGGACCATCTGCGGCGGCCGGGCGACATCCCTCCGCTGGGCACGCTGAAAGTGACAATGGATATGGGGGCGGGCAGCGTCCGGACAGAGACCGCGGTGCAGACCGCCGACCTGATGCGTCTGGCCGCTTATTTCACCGATGCGCCCCAGCCCGTGCTGCTCCGGGAAGAAAAACCGCGTGCCGCCGCGGAGATACAGCCCCCGGAAACACCCGCCGTCGATGAAACGGATCCAGCCTACTGGTTTGACAAGGGAGGGCTGGTGGCGACCTACGGTAATGACAAGGCGGCGGTGGAATACTATAAAAAGGCGATCGCCCTCGATCCGCAAAAAAGTGAATATTATTTCAACCTGGGCATTTCCTGCGGCGAACTCGGCCGGTATGCCGAGGCGATCGAGGCCGTTGACCGGGCCATTGCCATGAATGCTGAAAAAGGGGTTTACTACTACGGCCGCGGAAGAGTTTATCTGCTGAGCGGCGATCGGGAAAAAGCCCTGGCCGATTTCGAAATCGCTGCTGAAAAAGGAAACGCGGATGCCGCCGCCTATCTTGCGCGCCAGGTGCGATAGGACATAAGCATTTGCTGATTCAGGAAACGGCGGGATGCGGGGGAATCAGGCGGGGTGCGATCTCGCCGGCCTTGCCTTCGATGCGGATGTGGGCCAGATAATCCAACTCGGTCGCTCCCAGGTTGATGATGATCAGTTTTGCACCGGCCTCGACGGCATAGCGGGGAATGAGCGCGGCCGGGTAAACCGAGAGCGTGGACCCCATCACCAGGCACAGATCACAGGTCGCAGCGTGATGTTCGGCCGCCGCCAGGGTTTCTGTCGGCAGGGCTTCACCGAACAGCACCGCATCCGGCTTCAGCATGCCGCCGCAATCCGGACAAACCGGCTCCGACCGTCCGGGGTGCATCCAGGTTACAACCGTTTCCATGGGATAGCGCCGGCCGCAGTCGAGGCAGCGGGCGTGGCTCAAATCCCCGTGAAGCTCAAAAACGCGGTCGCTGGAAACGCCGGCTTTCTGATGCAGACCATCGACATTCTGAGTGACCACCGCGTGCAGGCGGCCGCATTTTTCAAGCATCGTCACCGCCTGGTGCGCTGCATTGGGCTTGACGCGGATCATGCCGAAGGTGTCATTCAGGAACAGATTCCAGTGAAGCGCCCGTGTTTTCGGGTCGCTTAAAAAACGTTCAATGGTGAAGTCTTCGGGATCGCAGCGCGTCCAGATGCCATCCGGCCCCCTGAAATCAGGAATGCCGGATTCGGTGCTGACGCCGGCGCCCGTGAAGACCAGAATCCGGCGGGATTGTTCAATGAGCGCCGCCGCCGCCCGGATCGATTCGGATTTGCGTGTCATGAAATCGTTTTCGATAAATCCGGCATGGTTTCCGGATGGTTGCGGCGCATGTAGCGGCTTTCACCGTTGCGGGCGGTGACATTTTCATATACACCGTCATCGCGTTTGACCAGTTTGGTGAATCCCAGGTCTTTCAGCTCACTGTCGGATCTGGGCGTGCGGACGCCTACCAGGGAAATGAGCTTGCGGACCGGTTTTCCGCAGTGGGGACAGCGGGTAAGCGGACGCTCCTGCATGGACTGGCGCACTTCGAATCGGCGGCCGATGCCGCAGCCGCGGCGAATGTGTTCGTATTCATAGACCGGCATGGGGTCACGTTTTTCAAGCTTAGATCCGTGCCGACATTCGGCGCCGCGATCAGCGGACATCGGCGGCTTCAGCGCCGCCCGCTTGCACACCGCTGCCGGAGGGGGACGGAATGCGTTCAAGAAAAGGATCGAAGCGCTCGGGCCTGCGCTCAAACCCTGCTTTTTCAAGCAGTTCTTCTTTGCTGGACTTCAGTTCTGTATAGTCATCCATCACGACGGCCTCTACCATAATCTCAAAACAGAATCAAGCAACAATGATGCCAGAAAGCGATTGCCTTGGGTCCGATTGTGGGGTAAACGAGCTGATACAGGGGAATATGGAACCGAAGAGGTATATTGTATGAACACGGACCATCCGCCGGAACAGGGCCGGGCCTTCATCATTCTGGTGAGTCTTTTTATCGGCAGCATTACGATTGCATCGGTTCTTTCCAGCAAAATCATCAATATTTTTGGCGTGTATGTACCCGCGGGCGTGCTGGCCTACTCCGTCACCTTTGTCGTGACCGACGTCATCAGCGAAGTATGGGGGGCGCAAAAGGCGCGGGAGGTGGTGATGGGCGGTTTTGCGGCCCTGGTGGCGGTTCTTTTGCTGGTGCGGTTGGCACTGGTGTGGCCGCCCGCCCCTTTCTGGCAAAACACGGCGGCCTTTACATCCATACTGGGCAGTACATCCCGCATTATCGTGGCCAGTTTTACCGCCTACCTGATCAGCCAGCTGCACGATGTCTGGGCCTTTCACTTCTGGCGGCGCAAGACGCGCGCACGACATCTCTGGCTGCGCAACAACTTGTCCACCATGGCATCGCAGTTTATCGACTCCGCTATTTTCATTAATATCGCGTTTTATGGCGTGCTGCCGGTGTGGCCGCTGATTGCGGGGCAGTGGATTGTCAAAATGGCGATTGCCGTGCTGGACACGCCGGTGGTGTATTGCGTGGTGGGGGCGATGTCCGCGCGGCAGGGACGTAAGGGGGCCGGCGCGCCCCGGGAAGCCGCCCATTAGCATCTTGACAATTGCTTGACGGTGCGCCGACATCCGATTGACAACGCTGCTGCTGCTGCGGCTTTTAAAAGAGCTTCCGTGCGGCATCCATTGCCTGTATCGTCGGGTTGTCGGGCCGGTTTCGACCCCGTCTGTAAAAACGGTTTGACAGCTTTGCGAGGGGATATTATACTGACGACTTAAGGACCGACTGGTCTGTCTTATATTTTTCCCCATCCATACCACGAAGGGAGGTTCACGATGACCCGCTACCGGCAATACTGGGATGAAACTGTGGAAACCATGGACCGGGCGGCCCTCAAAGCGTATCAGCTGGAACGGCTCAAGGAAAACATTGCCCTGTGCTTCCGCGAATCGTCGTTTTACAAACGCCATTTTCAACAGGCCGGGCTGACACCGCTCACGCTCCAGTCCCTCGAAGATTTAAAGCGTTTTCCCTTCATCGACAAAAAGGTGTTGCGCAGCCGACAGGAAGTTTTTCCGGACTTCGGGGACATGGTGTGCGCGCCGGAGGAGGCGTTTGTGTTTCTGAGCGCTTCGAGCGGGTCCACCGGCGTGCCGACCGCATCTCCGTTTACCGCGGCGGACTTCGAGGCTTTCCAGGACTGTGAAGCCCGCCTTTTCTGGTCGTCGGGCATGCGCCCGAGCGACCGCTACTGCCACGCACTGAATTTTACGCTGTTCGTCGGCGGTCCGGACGTCATCGGCGCCATGAAACTGGGGGCGCTGACCATTTGGGCCGGCACCATCCCTTCGGACCGGCTGCTGTCTATTTTTCAGACCTGGAAACCGACCGTGACCTGGACCACCCCTTCCTATGCATGGTTTTTAGGCGAAACCGCCAGAGAAAACGGGATCAACCCGGCGGATCTGTCCATCAGAAAGATTTTCGTGGCCGGCGAGCCCGGCGGATCCATTCCCGAAACGCAGCAGAGCATTGAAGCGTTGTGGAATGCCGAGGTGTATGATTATTACGGCCTGTCAGACATTTTCGGCGCCTGCGCCGCCATGTGCGAGGCCAAGGAGGGGCTGCACATGGCGGAAGACCACATACTGGTGGAAGTCGTGGACCCGGAAAGCGGCCGGGAGGTGGCGGAGGGCGAACGCGGGGAGATGATCCTCACCTCGCTCAGGAAAACCGCGCGGCCCCTGATTCGCTTTCGGACGGGGGACATTGTTTCCTACACCACCGAAAAATGCCGCTGCGGCAGGACCCATATGCGGCTGCACGGGATTCACGGCCGGCTGGATGACATGATGATCATAAAAGGCGTCAACGTTTTTCCGAGCGACATCGAGACCATCGTGCGCGACATGCCGGGCCTCACCGGGGAATACGTTTGCGTCATCACCGAGGAAAAGCACATGGCCGT
>Ga0180429_10002136_pt1 | contig 16439 bp, 8 predicted proteins | sample SS_ome_FD_132428 | JGI IMG/M metagenome (GOLD analysis project Ga0180429, IMG submission 132428) | Hypersaline lake sediment archaeal communities from the Salton Sea, California, USA - SS_1_S_1 metaG | ecosystem: Environmental > Aquatic > Non-marine Saline and Alkaline > Hypersaline > Sediment ...
CCGTTCATCTGCGCACCCGCACGCACGTGTCCTTGGTTCCACGGCGTCTTGGTGTGCCAGTCGAAGCCGGTCAACTGCGTCGGGTTCTCGTCGTCCGAACCCAGCACGATTGGACAAACATCGCCGAAGCGCTCGGACACGCCCGCCCACCAACGATCGTACTCGCCGAGCAATCGCTCAACCACTTCCGGGTGTTCGGCCGCCACGTCGTTCCGCTGTCCGGGATCGGCGTCGATATCGAACAAGGCCTTGCCGGAGATCAGCCGCCAGCGCTCGGTCATCACAGCGGCATTGCCCTTCACCGGCGGATCGGTGCTCTGCCGGTACTGAAGGAATATGGTGCGGTCGGGCCAATCGTTCGCCTCGCCGCGCAGCAGCGGTGCGATACTCATTCCCTCCGCGTGGAAGTTGTCGAGCCGATTAAGCCCGCAGAGGTGGATCAGCGTCGGCAGTAGGTCGACGTGGGCGGTGAGCTGCTCGATATCGCGTCCGCCGGTCAAGCTTCCGGCTGGCCAACGGACGAAGCAAGGGACGCGGTGTCCCCCCTCGAACAACGAGCCCTTTTGCCCGCGCATACCGGCATTAAACCCCGTGGGTCCCCGGGCTCCGGCCGAGGTGCCGTTATCGGTCATGAAGATGAGGATCGTGTCTTCCTCTAGGTCGAGTTTCCGAAGGTGCTCGCGGAGCCGTGCCACGTTCTCGTCGATGTTGGTGATCATACCCCAAAATGCCGCTTGGCTCGCGGGAACGCCCTGCTCGCGGTATGGCTTCGAATACTTGTCGCCGACCAGGTAAGGGCCGTGCGGTGCGTTGGTACTCAAGTAACAGAAGAACCGCTGATCGCGATTCTCCGTGATGAACGCCATGGCCGCGTCGAACCAGACGTCGGTGCAGTAGCCGTCGTGCTTCTCGGGTTTGCCGCCGCGGAAATAGGTGTCGTCGAAGTAGTCATTGCCCCAGTAGTCGGGCGTCTGCCCCACGCCACCGCCGCCGTGGACCAGCACTTCCTTGAAGCCGCGGTCCTGGGGCCGGTAGGGGTAGTTGTCGCCCAGGTGCCACTTGCCAAAGCAACCGGTGCGGTAGCCGGAGGCCGAGAATGCCTCGGCCATCATCGGTGCGTCGCGGCGAGGCAACGAGCGGCCCCACGTCGTGCCCCAGGCGCCCACTCGGCATTCGTGCTGGCCCGTCATCAGGGCGGCCCGAGTGGGCGTGCAAAGAGGCGAGACGTGAAAGTCCGTCAGACGGACGCTATCGGCGTAGAGCGAGTCCAGGTTCGGCGTCTTGATGATCGGGTTGCCATGGCAGGCCAAATCACCGTAACCCTGGTCGTCCGTAATCACTAGGACCACGTTCGGTTGCTCGACCGCCGAGACCGAAAGAGGTGACAGGGCCGTGAAAGCAAGCATTATGGGCAACTTTGTCATGAGATGATTCCTCTCGTTAGGATCGACATCTACTTTGGCACGTCGATCTCCACTGTTTTCGTGCCTTGGCCGCAATACACGGTGAATTCCAACCCGCTGAGGCGTCTACGCATGCCCGCCGTCGTCCCGGATGAGGAAAGAAGACAGGAACGCCCGTCATTGTACCAACACGGCCATGGCCTGCATCTCGGCAACGGACCACTGCAAGCCGTGTTTCAGAAGGCTGGAATTCGACGCATCCGAGGAACCCGGCACGACCCTTTTCTGCATCAGCGTCAATTGCCAGTCATTTGCCATCCGATTGAAGATGGACTCCGGCGTCACTTGCGTCAAGACCGTCCCCCCCGCAGGAGTGTTCCGCACACGGTGGATTCATGGCACAGCTACGACTGCCGGACATCGCCACCCGTTTGCAGGGGCTGGCCGCCGCTCCTCACCGCACCAAGTGGGTCTACGCAGGTATCGCCAACCTGCTTGGGTGTGCGTCACCGCCGCAGGCAAGAGGTCGTTCCGCTCGGGCCGCCTGAGCCCACCATCCGGTGGGGGTGCGGCCAGGCTCGGCGTGTGTCTTATTCGCGTCCCATTTTTGCGGGATTTCGGGACTTTGATTTTGAAACGGCAACTTGGGACTCGCCAGTCCGGAGTTAAGGTCGCTCGGGGCTGGTTCGCCCCCTATCTCGGCAAAGGAACGTTTTCTGACCCGCAGGCAAGCGGCCATCCGGCAAGCCAACATAAGAGGCCAGCCCGCAAGGAGTTAGCCCGAAAGAGATTGCCTACCCTGATTGGGTCAGTTATGCTGGTGGGCGAGGGAGACGTGGTCTGGGCCGTCACCGCATTGTTTCTAGGAGGGCCTTCGCATGTGCAAGAAGAAACCGTTGGGTCTGTGTTGCGTCGCTGTTCCCTTGGCGGTCTGGCTGACCATTTGTCGGGTCCAAGCCGAAGTTGTGATCGACTACAACACGACCATTGACTACGCGGTCAGCGATAACGTGAGGATTGTCGAGGGGGCTAACCCCAATCCGCCGACTATCGTGGACATCGTTACTGGGGCGATCTTATGGGAGTTGCGTGTCGAGGATTCCAGTGAGTTGAACTTTTTCGGTGGCCGCCTTGGGGACCCTATAAGGGCAGTGGACCACAGCGTGGTGAACTTTTCCGGCAGGATCTCAGATGACGTAAACTGCTACGACTTCAGCACGCTAAATATTTCCGGCGGCGAATGTGACGCTGTCTACGCTTACGACTTCGCCACCGTCAACGTTTACGACGGCGAGATTTCTGACGAGTTGGAAGCTGGGCAGCATAGCACCGTCAATATCTCTGGCGGCACCTTCCCCGACGGGGTCTACGCCGTGGATTCGAGCACGGTGAATGTCTCAGGAGGAATCATCACCGGCGACCCGACGTGGTCGAGCCTGCATGCCGGGGACCAATCCGAATTGAATCTCTCCGGTGGCGAAATCAGCCGACTCATCTCCGGTTGGATTTGGCCGAACGGAGAGCCACAGACTGCCGTCGTTACCGTATACGGCACCGAGTTCAACTATCCCTATGGACCGATTGGCGATTCCTCAGGTACGTTGACCGGGACGCTGGCCAGCGGCGATTTGATTGATGCACCATTCGAGATCTACGGCGATGCGTCTATTGTGCTGGTCGTGCCGGAACCCGCTTCGCTGGTGGCATTGGGTATCGCCGCTCTCTGTGGACTGGCCTGTGCTCGGCGACACCGAAAGCGGAACTGATTAGTTTGAGTCTGTCGTGGACCATGCAATCACCGTTGTCGAATCGGAGACGCGGATTGTCGGGCAGCATAGCGAGCATCGGATAACCGCGAGCTTGTTCGGTCAGCGGCATTCGGCCATAATTCGTAGCCAGCAGTAGTTGGCAGTGCCGCGAGAGCGTTTCAAATAACCACCCTTAAATCGGGCGCGTCACGAGTCCCGGTAAACGTCCCTCGCGACCAAGCTGGGACGGGTGCAACGCTGCCGACTTCCGGGCGGGAGGTCAACTCGTCCGAGCTTTCCAAAGATCCCTGACGCGCTGGTGGAGTTACAGTAGCAGGCAGCGCATCGTCTTCTGGAAAGCGGAGACCACTTGTGCTACTTTCTCTTCCCGACCTCTGCTCGCGCAGCCTCCAGAACGTCGTTGAAGCTATCGATGGGCAGAGCATTTCCGCCGGGCAGGAACTCGCCATAAGGCCGGTTGGGAAACCGCTGCAGTTGCGTGGTCAGGAGACCCTTCATCTCTTTTAACTTCCCTGCACACTTGGGATTTCGTGCCAGGTTATCCATTTCGCCCGGATCGTTTCCCACGTGGTAGAGCTGGTCGTAGTCGAAGCTGTTAGGATTGTCGCAGCCGCGTGCGACGCCGCCGCTAAGGCCGAGAAGCCGCTTCATGGTTCGGGGCTTGGCCCGGGCGTCGTCGATCTGGTCCCTCGTGAAACGTAGCGAGATGTACGTCCACTGCCTCGTCTTGATCGAGCGTGCCGCCCCGATCTCGCTGTAGACGTAGTCGCGAACGGGTTTTTCCGGATTGCCGAAGAGAGGGACCAAGCTGACGCCATCCATCTTGTACTCCCGCGGCCGTTTAACTCCGGCCAGCTCGAACCAGGTCGGCACGAAGTCAGTATTCTGTATCAACTCATGGCACTGGCTGCTCTGTTCGATTCCGGCCGGCCAGCGAATGATGCAGGGAACCTCCGTGCCGTGCTGACTGTACAGCGATCCTTTCTTCAGCGACCCGTGATCCGCCAGAAACACGACTATCGTGTTCTCCGCGATCCCCAGTTCGTCGAGCTTATCCAGAATCATGCCAAGGCTATCATCCATCCAGAGGTAGCCGGCTTCGTTCTCGGTGAGTCCGGCTTTGCGGAGCCTCTGCATGACCGTTTTCCGTGAGGGCATGACGTTCAGCTCGTTCTCGATCATTCCCTCGCCGGTGACCTTCGGTTTGTCGAGCGACCTGAACCACTCGCCGTTGGGGCCATGCAGGAGCGTCGTACAGTAGTGCAGGTAGAAAGGGCGGTCGCGATTCAGTTGGATGAACTCCAGGGCAGCCGCGACGGTCCATTCAGGATTGTGCCCTCGAAAAGGCTCTTTCAGATTTTCCCAGTAGATGTTCTTGGCCCAAGTGAAGCCCCGCTCCATGACGAGTCGCCGATGCCGCTTCTCGTTCTCGTACTGTTTTCGGTTGAGTTCATCGGAATACTCGGCGTTCTTGGGTACGTCATGGAGGCCTTGTGCCTCGGCGTCTTTTCCTCCGACGTGATATTTCCCGACGTATCCGGTGACGTACCCGTTCTGTGCCAGGATGTGGCCCACGTTCATGTTGTCGTTTTCGAGCCCCACGTTGAACGCGGGCAGCCCCTGCTGCCCGAGGGGGCACTCTTCGATATAGCCGGGAAAACAGGAAGAGCCCGCATAACGCCCGGTCAGGCACGTGTACCGCGACGGCGTGCAGACCGTGCTGGTCACGTGAGCACGGTGAAACGTCATCCCGCCGGCGGCCAAGCGGTCGAGGTTGGGTGTTAGCGCGTGGCCGCCATAGACGCTCGTTTCCGGCTTGTCGTAGTCGTCGACCAGAAAGAAGATGATATTTGGCTTTTGGGTCGCGACATCCGCGTGTGAGTCGCTGGCGATGGTCGAGGCGAGAATTGCCGTCGACAGAGTTGTGAAGAAAGCTCGACGTTTCACTGTTTTCCTCCCAGGCAGACGACGGGGCCGTCCACCGCACGAATTCTGCCAACATCTCCCGTTTGGCTTGAGTTGGAGGCCGATCCAGACTCGGGGTAGTCGACATTATAGCATCACATGTCTCCCTGATCTCTCCCGACGAATTCTCCATCCTTCTCCGCCACCTCTGGGCAAGGAATCTCCACCTCCTGCAAGATCATTGGGCCCCCTCCATCCGGGTTGAATTCATCCTTTCCATCAATCCTTGCCTCCTTCGCCCTCTCTACAGTAATAAATCAGGAGGCAGGTGTCTCGTATAGATTGTCACAGAGGGGTTCTTGCTTAAGCAACGGGTCAAGTCAGCCTCTTCCCCAGCCTTCCGCCGTCGGCCCCATTACGTTACAGTAAGCCGTCATGGCAATCGAACAAGTTTTCCTGAACTGGGACACCCCCGGCCTGGCGGCGGCGGTCGATTGGCTCGTCGGGCGGTTTGGCTCGGGCCGAGCGATCGATCTGGGCAACGTCGTCGTTGCCGTGCCGGGGGCACGTGCCGGGCGGCGGTTGCTGGAGATGCTCGTCGAGCGGACGGAGCGGGCGGGTCTCGTGCTCTGCCCGCCGCAGATCGTCACCGTCGGCGCGCTGCCCGAGTTGCTGTACGAGGCGCGGCAGCCCTTTGCCGACGATCTGGTCCAGCAGCTTACCTGGATCGAGGCCCTTCGACATTTCAACCCCGGGCGGCTTGCCCACGTCGTGGCCGCGGCGCCGCGAGACGACGACCTGATGGCCTGGATCGCCCTGGGCGAGATGCTCGCCCGCCTGCATCGCGAACTGGCGGCCGACGCCCTCGACTTCCGGCAGGTCGCCGATTGCGGCGCCCGCATCGAACAGTTTCGTGAAGATCGACGCTGGCAGACGCTCGCCGATGTCCAACAGGCGTATCTCGACACGCTCGATCGACTCGGACTCTGGGACCGTCAAACCGCACGGCTGTACGCGATCCGCCAAGGTGAGTGCCACACCGATAGGCGGATCGTCCTGCTGGGTACCGTCGATCTGAACGGCTCGCAGCGCTTGATGCTCGACCAGGTGGCCGATCGCACAACGGCGCTGATCGTCGCCAATGAGGATCTGGCCGAGCGGTTCGACGAACACGGCTGCCTGAAGCCGGAAGCGTGGCGGTACGTGCCGATCGAGCTTTCCGATGAACGGATCGAGGTCGCCGATACGCCGGCCGATCAGGCCGAGGCGGTAGTCCGTGCGATCGCGTCGTTCGCCGGGCGTTACGGCGGCGAGCAGATCACCATCGGCGTGCCCGACGAGCGGCTGGTACCCCATATCGAGCAACGTCTGCAACAGCACGCCGTGCCGGTCCGATACGGCGTTGGCCGGCCGCTGTCGCAGTCGGGTCCCTGCCGGCTGCTGGAGGCGGTGGCCGATTACCTCGAACACGGGTCCTTCGCCGCCTTGGCCGCGTTGGTGCGTCATCCGGACGTGGAACGCTGGCTGGCCCGAAAAGAGATCGCCGCCGCCGGGCTCCGCGAACTCGACGAGTACCACGGCGAGCACCTCCCATATCGATTGGGCGATCGCTGGCTCGGCCGGGCCGAAAGCTATCGGAAGGTGAAGCGGGTCCACGCGGCGATCAACGACCTGCTGGCCCAACTCGCCGGCGACGCACAACCGCTGCGGCAGTGGGGACCGTCGGCGGCCCAGCTTCTGGTCGACGTCTTCGGCGGCTCTGCATTGGACCGCACGAACTCGGCCGACAATGCGGTATTGACCGCCTGCGAGAAGGTTCGCGACGTCTTGCAGAGCCACGCCTCGGTGCCCGAGCAACTGATGCCCGTTCTGACCGGTGCCGACGCAATGCGTTTGCTGCTGCGGCAACTCCAGCGCGACACGATCGCCGCGCCGGCGAATCGGGGGGCGGTGGAGCTTCTCGGCTGGCTGGAGTTGCCATTGGACGACGCCGCGGCCTTGATCGTTACGGGGTTCTGCGAAGGGGCGGTGCCTTCCTCGCTCAACGCCGATCTGTTCCTGCCCGATCAGTTGCGCCGCGCCCTGGGGATCGAAGACAACGACCGCCGCTACGGCCGCGACGCCTACGCGCTGAGCGTGCTGGCCGCCTCGCGCGAGCAACTGCATCTGATTGCGGGCCGCAGCGGTCCGCAGCGCGACCCGTTGGCTCCCAGCCGGTTGTTGTTTGCGTGCGACGAGGAGACGGTTGCCCGGCGTGCGAAGCGGTTCTTTTCCGAGAAGGAGGAACCACGGCCGGTCGATTCCGGTGCGGGGTACCCGAACCGGGGCGTTTCTTCTTTCGAGGTCCCCCGGCCACAACCGCTGGCCGAACCGGTCGACTCGATGAGCGTGACCGAGTTCAAGAGCTACTTGGCGTGCCCTTATCGCTACTACCTGCGACATCGCCTGCGGCTTGCGGCCCTCGACGACTCGGCCGGCGAATTGGACGGGGCGTCGTTCGGCACGCTCGCCCACGAGGTGCTGGGCCGGTTTGGTGCCGGCGAGTCGGCCGCCTCGACCGACGCCGACGAGATCGGCCAATTGCTCGGCCGGACGCTCGATCAGGTCGTGGCCGCCTGGTACGGCGACAGCCCGCTCTCGGCCGTTCGCGTTCAGGTCGAGCAACTCCGCCGCCGGCTGGAGGCGTTCGCCCGATGGCAGGCCGGCTGGGCACGGGAAGGCTGGCGGATCGAGTACGTCGAGCGGGGTCCCGAGGAAGGCGAGGCCGCCTTGATCGTCGACGATCGGCCGATGGTACTTCGGGGGCGGATCGACCGCATCGACGTCAACGGGTCGACCGGGCGGCGGATTATCTTCGATTACAAGACGTTTGACACGGCCAAGACGCCCGATCAAACGCACCGTATCCGCGGCGAGTGGACCGATCTGCAACTACCGCTCTATCGGCACCTTGCGCGAGGTCTGGGCATCGAAGGCCCGATCGAGTTGGCGTACATAGCGATCCCGAAAGACGTCACGAAGATCGGCCCGCTGGTGGCCGAGTGGACCGACCAGGAGTTGCGCGAGGCGGACCTCACGGCCGAGGCCGTGATTCGCCGCGTCCGCCGCGAGACGTTCTGGCCGCCGGCCGACCCGCCGCCGCCGTTCTCCGAACAGTTCGCCGCCATCTGCCAGGACGATCAGTTTGGTGCCGCGGTGGCCGTCGCCGACGAGCAGGGAGGCAACGACACATGAGCACCACGCGCCCTCAGTTCCCCGACGTAGTAATCAGGGCGTCGGCCGGCACCGGCAAGACGTTCCAACTGAGCAATCGGTTCATCGGTCTGACCTCGTTGGGCGAGCCGCCCGAGACGATCCTCGCCACGACTTTCACCCGCAAGGCGGCGGGCGAGATCCTCGACCGCGTGCTATCGCGACTGGCCGAGGCGGCGTTGGACGCCAAAAAGCTCTCGGAGTTGGCCCGGCACCTGGACGATTCGAGTCTCGATCGGCCCCGCTGCCTGGACTTACTCTGCAACATGGTCCGCCGCTTGCACCGCCTGCGGGTCAGCACGCTTGACAGCTTCTTCATACAGGTCGCCCAGAGTTTCAGCCTGGAACTGGGGCTGCCGCCCGGCTGGCAGATCGTCGACGAGATCGTCGACCGCCGGCTCAGGGCCGAGGCCGTGCGGACCGTGCTGCAAGACGAATCGACCCGCGACACCGTCCGGCTGATGCACCTGCTAACCAAGGGGGAAGCGTCGCGATCGGTCGCGGAGCAGATCGGCTCGCTGGTTCGGGAGCTATACTCACTCTACCTGGACGCACCCGCCGAGGCGTGGCAATCGCTTCCGCGGCCGAAGCCACTCAATCCGCTCGAACAGCAGGCGGCGCTGGAGGCGCTGGCCGCCGTGGAATTGCCCGCTGGGAAACGCTACCCGAAGACTCGCGGCCAGGACCTGGACGCCGCGATCCGGGAGGATTGGGAGACGTTCGTGCGGCGTGGGATCGGCGCCAAGATTGTCGACGGCACGGAGTTGTTCTACGGCAAGCCGGTACCGGCGGAGGTCTTGGCGGCGTACCGTCCGCTGGTCGATCACGCCAAGGCGGTCCTGGTCGGCCAGATCGCCAACCAGACCGATGCCACGCGGCAGTTGCTCGAGCGATTCGATCTGGCCTACGGGCGGCTGAAGGTTTCGCGGCACGCCCTGCGGTTCGAGGACGTAACCCGCGGCCTGGGCGGTGCCTTGATCGGCCGCCGGATGGATGAAGTGGTCTATCGGCTCGACGCCCGGGTTGCCCATCTGCTGCTGGACGAGTTCCAGGACACCTCGCCGCAACAATGGCGGGTGTTGCGACCGTTCGCAAAACGAGTAACCGGCGGCGGACGCCGCCAGTCGTTCTTCTGCGTCGGCGACGTGAAGCAGGCGATCTACGGCTGGCGCGGCGGCGTGGCGGAAATCTTCGAGGCACTCGACGACGAGTTACAGCGGCTTACGCCCGAGTCGCTCAACCAGAGTTGGCGATCGGCGCAGCCGGTGATCGATACGGTCAACCTCGTGTTCGAGGGACTTGCCGGCAACACCGTAATGCAAAGATATCCGGCCGCGGCCGAGAAATGGTCGCAGCGATTCGCCACGCACACCACGGCGCGTGGAGAACTGCCGGGCTACTGTCAAATGCAGTTCGGGCCACGGGCGCCGGAGGCCTCCGATCAGCGAACCGTCACGCTGCAATTCGCCGCCGAACAGATTGCACAACTGCATCGCCGGGACCCCGGCCGGCGGATCGGCGTGCTCGTGCGGCGCAACGACGCGGTCGCCCGACTGATATACGAACTGCGGCACAACCATCACGTCGAGGCCAGCGAAGAGGGCGGCAACCCGCTTACCGATTCGCCGGCCGTGCAGGTGGTGCTGTCGCTGTTGACGCTGGCCGATCACCCGGGCGACACCGCGTCCCGGTTCCACGTGGCCCATTCGCCGCTGGCCGAAGCGGTCGGTTTCACGCAGTGGGACGATTCCGCGTCGGCCGGGCGGTTGGCCCACCGGATTCGCCGCCGGCTGATGAGCGACGGATACGGGCCCACGCTCGACGATTGGGCCGGCCGGCTGGAAGGCAACTGTGGGCGCCGCGATCTCAGCCGGCTTGCACAGCTTGTCGCGGCGGCCTACGCCTACGAACCGGCGGCCACCACGCGACCCGGCGATTTCGTCGAACTGGTTTCGCATCAGAGGGTCGACGATCCGACGGCCTCCGCCGTGCGAGTGATGACGGTCTTTCAGGCGAAGGGATTGCAGTTCGAGGTCGTCGTGCTGCCGGAGTTGGACTCCCGGCTGACGGGCCAGCCGCCGCGGATGGTAGTGGCCCGGCCCCGGCCGACCGGCGACGTGACGCACGTGTGCCGTTGGGTGTCGAAAGAGATCAGGGCACTGCTCCCGGTGGAGTTCGGCCGGATGTTCGAGGCCTACCAGTGCCAGGCGGTCGAGGAATCGCTGTGCGTTCTCTACGTAGCGTTGACCCGGGCGGTCAACGCCTTGCACGTGATCGTGGCCCCGCCACGCGAGCGGGAGAAAACGCTCCCCGCCACGCCGGCCGGATTGCTCCGCGCGGCGCTGTGCGACGACGGGCCGGCGGAACCCTCCACGGTGGCTTTCGAGCACGGCGACGAGCGATGGTTCGAGCGTCCGGCGGAAGCCGAACCGGCCGGAGAGATCGACCGCAGCGGCGTCGAGCCGCTGGTCGTCCGGCTGGCCGAATCGCCAAAGCGGCCCGGCCGTGGGTTGGAGCGTCGAAGCCCCTCGGCCCTGGAAGGCGGTTCTCGCGTGGACCTGGCCGGCCGGATGCGGCTGGACACGTCCGTTGCACTCGACCGCGGCACGCTGATGCACGCCTGGTACGAACTGATCGAATGGCTCGAAGACGGCCCGCCCGACGACGATGCCCTGCGAAGGGTTGCCGATTCGTTGGCGGCCGGGCGGTTGGACGTCTCGGCGCAGATCGAACAGTTCCGCCGTTCGCTGGCGCAACCGGCGATCCGCGCGGCGCTCAGCCGGGCGACCTACGAGCGGCCCGACGACGGGCAATCCGGCTGTGCGATCCACGCCAGGGCCGACATCAAACAGCCGCGATGGGAAGTGTGGCGAGAGCGGCCGTTCGCCGTCCGCGACGACGACGCGATTCTCCGCGGCGCGATCGACCGGATGGTGGTGCTCTACGACGTCGACCGCCCGATCGCGGCCGATGTGCTCGATTACAAAACCGACACGGTCGCCGCCGATGACGAGGACGCGCTGGCTGCGCGCGTGGAAGAGTATCGCCCGCAGCTTGAAGCGTATCGAAGGGCCGTGGCCGGGATGACGGGATTGGAGCCCTCGCTGATTTCAACCCGGCTCGCGTTCGTTGGGCCCGGGGTAGTGAGGCCGGTCTTGTAGGGCCGGGTGCAAGCACCCACCTTACAACGTGCGGTCGACGACGAAGTTGAACAGATCGTAGAGCAACGCGTCGGCCCGCGGGTCGTCGAGAAGGCGGAACCAGGCATAGAGGACCGGGCCTCCTTGTGGTGATTCCGCACAGACTGCCGCGTCGCCGAGCCGTGTACCGCTGTCGTCGCGCAATTCGAGCAGGGTCGTGTAGCCCGGCTCTTGGCGGTGGACGAATGGCCGCCACAACTTCTCGCCGAAGGCGGGAAACTGCATTCGCCGTGGCAAATGCGGCAATCGCTGCGTGGGCTGCTCGAAGTGCAAACGGGCTCCTTCAGGAGGCTGCGACCAATCCACTCGTATCGCTATGCCGAACTTGCCCGCGCTGTTCACCTCCTTGCGGTCCTGGTTGTAATAAAACGGGATCGGCTTCATCGGCAGCGTCATCAGGGCGCGGCCCGAGGCAAGGTACTGCCCAATAGCACGGTCGACGTCGTTTTCCTCGACACACGTCTGGCGGTAGTACTCATTTCCGGCGTACAGCAGTATGCCGTATCCTCCGGTGTGCAATTGTCCGGCGGCCACGTCGTTCCAACCGAGCAGGTCCGGCTCGACGCCCAACCGGTTGACGAGCCACCAGATGGCTTCCGACTGTGCGTTGGGCAGCACGGCGATCTTCACCCGTTCGAGTTTCTCGCGCAGCGCGGCCGCCTCGTCATCGCCGACCGACAGTGGCGGCAACCGCAACGGCTCGCGCGGCCGTTGTTTGAATCGCCGGGCGTACTCCGCCGTGATGTCGAGATACCGGCGGCCGAACTCGTTGGACGGCTCGATCTGGCTGGCTTCGCGCCACTCGTTGAAGCTTGTGACCAGGACCCATTGCGGATCGGCCTTAATGGCCTCTTCCCATTGGGCGCGATACATCTCGCCGCCGTGGCGGTCGACCACGAAGCCGGGCTCGCGGACGTTCCTGTCGTCGTAGCCCGGCACCACGGTCAGGGTGCTGATTCGCCCGGTCCGTTCGGCCAACTCCACCCAGTTGCCGTAGTTGGCATTGGCCCACAGCCGGACGCCGTCCGGATCGCGCCGGGTCAACTCGGGTGCGGTGATATAAGCGTAGACGCCGTCGAAGATACGTGCGCTGGGCCAACTGAACTGATCGGCGATCAGCACCGCTCCGCCGTCATAGGCCCGATTTATCTGCCGCGCGGCTTCCGCCCATCCCAACAGGCCAAGCGTATCGATTGCCCGGGCATAGACGAACACCACCGGCCGGCCGTCGACTTTCAGATAGGCCGGGTGGCGGCCGAAGCGTTTCAGCACGGAGACGATCTCCTCGATCACGGTCTGCGGCTCGATCGGATCGACGTAGCTTTCGTAGTGGATGCACGCGCTGAGTTGGTTGCGCCGGCAACCGTCGAAGACCTTGCCCAGTGCGAGGTCCTCGTAGCCGCCCTCGCTCAGTTGCCGGTCTTCACCCCACCAACTGATGACCCATCCGTCGATGCCGGCCTGGCGGGCCCAACGGCAATGCTGGTCGATGACCGCCGGGTCGTGGGAGTCGTACGGTTCGAGTGCCGGGTAGTGCTTGGTGACGGGGATCCGCGTAATGGATCGGTCGACGTGGAGGTCCCAGTTGCGCCACACCGTTCTCCCCGGCTCCTTCGGTCCCGGTCCGGTCGGCGATCCGTACCAGGCATAGTAGAACGCCAGCACCTTGCGCGGTAGGCCGCGGTAATCCGGCCGAGGGGGAATCCGATAGGCCGTGACGTCGGTCTCGGCGTCGCCGACGTCGACCGGCCACCACGGCTCTCCGTCGTCGTCCTCTTCTTCTTCGTCGGTTTCGTCCTCTCGGCACTCGGCGCCTTCCTTTGGACGGCAGTCAGGATCGAGGTCCGCCGCGCCGTTGCCCGGGCAACCCGGCGTAATCATACCAATGACTATCAACAACAGGCCGGGCAGCAGTTTGCTCATGGGTTGGAGATCCTTCATGGAAGAATAATGGCCGAAGATTCAGCGGAAGTCAAGGACCCATAGTCGTTGTTCGCTCCGCGAACAAACGCTGGTTCGCGGAGCGAACAACGACTATTTGCCAAGCCCGACAGGTCGACAATCGCGCGGCCGGATGATAGCATATAGGTCTTCATTCCCGAAATGCACAGACCCGAAAGGACCCCGACAATGGTAAAACAATGCCTGGCGTTGGTTGCGTTAATCGGTACCTGCTCGACGGCTTGCGGCATTGCACGGGCGGATGGACTTCACGATGAACTCCTCCTGGCCGAGAAGGGCAAGTCGGCCTACCGGATCGTCGTGGCCGATGAAGCGTCGCCTTCAACCAAGTACGGTGCCGAGCAACTGCAGGCGTTCCTCGAACAGATCGGCGGCGCGAGACTGCCCATTGTATCCGACCGGCAACCGATTGGAGAGCGGGAGATAATCCTCGGAGAGAACTCGCGCCTGAACAAACTCGCCCCGGACATCGAACTCGCGTCGCTGGGACCGGAAGGCTACCTGATCCGAACGGCCGGCAAGCACCTGCTGATCGTGGGCGGAAACCTGCGCGGCAATCTCTACGGCGTCTTCGGCCTGCTCGAAGACCACTTGGGATGCCGGTGGTTCGCTCCCGGGGTGAGCAGGATTCCCCGGCAAGATCGCCTGACGCTTGGGCAACTCGACGAGCGCCGCGTGCCCGTGCTCGAATATCGCGAGCCGTTCACCTTCGACTGCTTCGACGGCGATTGGTGCGCCCGAAACCGCGTCAACTCCAGCAGCGGTCGTCTGGAGGCAAAGCACGGCGGGAAGGTGAAGTTCGCCGCCGGGTTCTTCGTTCACACGTTCAACCGGCTGGTGCCGCCCGGCGAGTACTTCGACGAGCACCCCGAGTACTTTTCGCTCGTAAAGGGTAAGCGGCTGAAGGACCGCTCGCAGCTCTGCTGTACCAACAAGGACGTGATCCGCATCTGCACGGAGCGGATCCTCGAGGCCATGCGCGAGCAACCCGACGCGACGGTGTTCTCGGTCTCGCAGAACGACTGGCACAACTACTGCGAGTGCAAGACGTGCCAGGCGCTGGCCGAGAAGGAAGGCTCGCAGATAGCCCCCGTGCTGCAACTCGTCAACCGCGTGGCCGCGGCGGCCGGGCGGCAGTTTCCCGACAAGGCGGTGGAGACGTTGGCCTATCAATGGACTCGCCGGGCACCGAAAACGATGCGGCCGAGGCCGAACGTAATTGTCCGGCTCTGTTCGATTGAGTGTTGTTTCTCGCATCCGCTGGCAACCTGCGACAGCCCGGCCAATCGGGCGTTCCGCGAAGACGCCGCCGCCTGGGCCAAAGTCAGCAACCGGCTATGGGTCTGGGACTACGTGACCGACTTTCGCCATTACTTGCTGCCGTTTCCCAACCAGCGTGTTCGCGACGACAACGTCCGCTTCTTTGTGCGTCACAACGTCAAGGGCATTTTCGAGCAGGACACCTACAACACGCCGCAGAGCGAGTTGGCCGAGTTGGGCGGCTACATGACGGCCAAGCTGCTTTGGAACCCCGACTACGACGAGGACACCGCCATCGACGAGTTTCTCGCCGGCTACTACGGCAACGCCGCCGGGGCGATCCGCGAGTACATCGACCTGCTGCACGATCGGGTCGAAGAGGAGAACATCCACGTGAACATCTGGGCCGGCCCGGAAAGCCCGCACCTGAGCGACGATCTGCTGATCCATGCCGACCGGCTCTGGCAGCAGGCCGAAGAGCAGGTGGCCGACCAGCCGCCCTTGCTGCGCCGCGTGAAGCTCTCGCGGATGAGCGTCGATTACGCGATCCTCGAACGTACCCGGCTGCAAGTGACCGACAAGCTGCCGGCCAGTGTGGAGTTGCGCTCGCTGGCCGCGCGGCGGTTCGGGCCGTTCATGGAGGTCTTCCGCGCGAGCACGTTGACGCGCGTCCGCGAATGGAACAACGTCGACAAGGACGACTATCGGCGAAAGCTGGCCGAGGCACTGGGGATAACGTTGGAATCACCGGCACCTGAATAGCCGGCGTTTGGGTGCCATGCTCAGACAACGTGCTCGTGATCGTCGATGTGCCGCTCGCAATAGCAGAGCGTGCCGGCGCACTTCGAGCAGTAGCGGAACCGCATCCGGGGATCGACGAGATTCGTCACGCCGCAGATGGTGCAGGTGTGCCGGGGTGTGTTTTTCTGCTTGATCCGCTCGGCCTGGGCCTTCATTCGTCGATGCCCGGCGCGCATCCGCACAAGAATGTCGTGCCAGAAGAACACCAGGAAGTTGCAGATCGACGCCAGCACGACCAGGCGAAGAATCCAGGAGGGGGCAAAGAGAATGGTGTAGAAGTAGCCGATCCATTGCAGCAGTGCCAGCCATTTGATCTTCACGGGAATGAGAAAAAACAACAGCAGCTTGAAATCGGGATACAGCCAGGCGAACGCGAGGAACACCGATCCGTAGATGAAACCGCTCGGGGCTGCCGCATCCGGTTGAAGGAATGCAACGGCCACCGTCACCACGTAGCCGACAAGCAAGTAGACATTGTACCGGAAAACGCCCCAGGTCGCCTCCAACGCCGTGCCCATCAGGTAGAGCAGGTACCAGAAGAAAAACGCGAAAATTGGGTGCGCGCTGGGCGGATTCAACATGAACGAGATCAGCCGCCAGACCTCGCCCCGCATGACCAGCCGCGGGATCAACGCGATGTCGGGCATCAACGCCGGCTGCGTCCACTGAATCAGGTACAGCAGCACCTGGCAGAAGATTACCGAGACGGTCACGTTCGGAACGGCGTAGCGGCCGAAGCGGCGTTCGAGGCGGTCGAGTAGCTTCATCGGCGGTTGGAAGACGGCTTGGGTTTGTAGTCCGGGTTCGGCACCGGCATCTTTGCGCCGCACGATTTCAGGAACGCCGCGAGCTTCTTGTCCAATTCGTCAACTTTCTCGGGCATAGTC
>Ga0180429_10002139_pt1 | contig 16425 bp, 10 predicted proteins | sample SS_ome_FD_132428 | JGI IMG/M metagenome (GOLD analysis project Ga0180429, IMG submission 132428) | Hypersaline lake sediment archaeal communities from the Salton Sea, California, USA - SS_1_S_1 metaG | ecosystem: Environmental > Aquatic > Non-marine Saline and Alkaline > Hypersaline > Sediment ...
CGACATCTCCAGACCATGATAGGCACTGGCCATGTTGTGCAGTGTTCTGGCTTCAAGGTCCTGGTCTCCAACCTCTCGCGACAATCCCAGAGACTGCTCGTAGTACTTGAGCGCCTCCTCGTGTTGCCCCAGGCCGTCGTAGACAATGCCGATGTTGTTGAGTGCCTGGTTCTCCTCGTGGACCAAGCCCTGTTCCTCAAACGCTGTCAGGGCGTTTCGCAGATAGGCTAATCCCGTTTCTTGTTGCTCAAGACTGCTGTATACGATTCCGAGGTTCGCCATTGCACCGGCGACACCAGCAGCATCACCGCGCGTGCGATAGATAGCCAGAACTCGTTCATGCAGGGCCAGTGCCTTCTCGTTGAGTCCCTGATGCGTGCAGCAGCATCCGAAGTCACTCAGCAAGGCGAGCTCCGTGGGTGGGCTGTCAGGCGCAATGTCGGCTAAGTCGCGTATGCTCAGCGCTTCTTCCAGATACTCCGCAGCACGTCTGTACTTGCCGAGTCTACCGTAGACAATTCCCAATACGTGCAAAGCAAGGAGCGTACCTCGTGCGTCCTCAGTCTCACGTGCGAGCTCAAGCGAGCGCTCCAGGTACTCTATCGCCAATTCGTTGTTGCGCAGATCATCGTTCAAGGACCCGAGGTTGTGCAAAGCAATGACCTGCCCCTGCGCATCGCCAGTCTCGTTGAACTTCTCGTTGGCAAGCCCGTAGTATGCCAATGCGTCTTCTGTTCTTCCCAGTTCCCTGGCGATTTCGGCCATATTCCCCAGCACGTATCCGTGCCGCTGCGCATTGTCTGCTTTTTCACAGGCATCCAGTGCCTGCTCCAGATACTCAAGTGCTTCGTCGTACTCCTCCAATCGCTTGTAGGTCTTGCCGATGTTGAGGAGGACGAGAGATTCCGTGCTCGGATCACCCGCTTCTCGTGACACCGCCAGAGCTTCCACATACGCGTCGATTGCGCTCTGGTCGGACCCCAGCCTCTCCCGAAGCACGCCGATGTAGTTCAGTGTGTCTGCCTCGCCCTGTCTGTCACCCAGGTCACGGTACAGGTCAAGCACCTGCTCGTAGTATGGCGCCGCTTGCTCGTAGTCCTCCAGCTGATGCCAGTAGAGAGCGCCGATGTCCCTGAGCGATTGGATGACACCCCGGGTATCCTCGATCTCCCTTCTCTTATCCAGGGCTCGCCCGTAGAAGAGCAGGGCCTCGTCGTAGTTCCCCATCAGCCGGTGTGCCCGACCGATGTTATTCAGTGTCATTCCATAATTGACGTCCTCTCCGACTTCGGCGTAGATGGCCAGGGCCTGCTCGTAGTACTCAATCGCCTGCTCGTAGTCCTCGTAGTAGTTATTGAAGACCACGCCGATGTTCTGCAGCGCTACTCCCTCGCGCCGTCGGTCCCCGATTTCGCGCCCGATGGCCAGGGACTGCTCGTAGTACGTGAGCGCCCGCTCATACTGTCCCAGGCCAACGCAGACAAGGCCGATGGCATTGAGACCGGTGCCAACCTCTTTCAAGTCATCGAGAACCCACGCAAGGTAGACATGTCGCTGCAATCCGGGCAGCGCCTGCTGGTCTTCACCAGCATCGCGGAGTTCATCAGCCTCCGCGTAGATCTCGTCCATCAGCTCCCGCAGCTCATCATCGCTCTTCCCCTGCCACTCATCCGGCAGGTCGGCGCGGGTGACGGGCTCTTCGCCCAGCAGCTTCGCCTCGTCCGCCTCCCACTCCGCCAGCGGGACGGCCTGCGCCGGCGCGGCCAGCGCCGCCGTAAGTACAGCAGCCAGCAGCAGGGCGGCTGCGAACCCGCCTATGCGCATAGCATCTCTCCTCGTGCCTGAGCACATCCGGTGCAGAATCCTGGTGTCAAACCGACCGGCTCACCGGCGAGGGCAGGCAGCCCCACAGGCCTGAGGCACCGCCGGAGCGCCTGCCCAGCCCCAGACTCAGCCCCGGCAATGGGCTGGAGCGGATGCGGCCGGTGCTGCCTCGCCTGGCGGTCGGCAACCCGAGCCTGCAGGCGTCGCCAACCGACACCTGGCTGAGCCGTGGCAGCCGCCAGCCATCTCTCGGCCCAGGACGGCTGCCACTGTGGACTTCGCCCAGCCAGTCAGTGGTTCTGGTAGATCCAGTGTGAGTCCAGTGTCAGGGTCCGGGTGTCACGAGGTTTACCAGAATGTCGTCGTCCAGTTGTCCCAGGAGTCGCCGTAGAATTCGTCATACCAGTATTCACCACACTGCGGACAGAGCCCTTCGACGGTGGTCCAGCCAATCCCTACATCCCTGACGTAGAGCTCCCAGCCCGGGTGGATGTAGCCCCGGTAGTTCCCATCGACATAGACCTTCATGTCATGGGCGGACCGGTTGCGCACGGTGAGATCGAAGGTGTAGTAGCTGCGCTTCGTGGTTGCACCCTCATCCGTCACCGCGGCCTCGTACTCCGCCAGCAGTGCGTCGTAGGCCGCTTCGTTGCCGGCATACTGGTTGGCCATCGCCGCCATCAGCAGGCCGCCGGAATCGCCATTTCGACGCGCCTTCTCCGTGCCCTCTTCGATCAGCTGCGCCGACGAGACGATGTCAGACACGTTGCCCGAGGCGGACTCCGCCATCCCCAGCATCAGTGCCACGTCCCAGGTATCGGCGGAATCCGCCGAGGTGCGGGCCGCGTCGATCAGCTCGCCGATGTTGGCCGGCAGGCTGAATTCCGCGGAGTTCAGGGCAGCAATGATGTCAGCAGCCTGCTCGACGACAAGCTCAACCGTACCGGATGACTCGACGGTTCTGCGAACAGCCCGGCCTTCTTCGGCTGCTTCCTCAGCGGAAACGGCTGACAGGCATCCCACAACAAGCAGCAATGCCAGAACTACACGAACGTACATAGCAGTCCTCCTCCCAGTGTACTTCATCAAGCAAGTCGACTTCGTTCCATCTCAGCGTGCACAGGCGCCTTGTGCCGGCTTCAGGTGCAGGAGACTCGAAATATCACAAGTAAACCCACACCGTTCTAAGTCTGCAAACCGTCGCGATTTGTTCAAGGCTGCAGCTCCCAGACGGCGAAACCGGGTAGCGTGTCAAGCCAGTACTCCCAGTAGCAGCCCGAGGATGCCCCGATGGCGTACAGGTAGCAATCACCGGCCAGCGGTGCATCGTAAAGACCCGCCGTTTCGCCGGGCGCGATGCTGCCCATGAAGTCGCCGTCCAGATACCACGTCACGAACTCGGAAGTGCGGTTCTCGATGACCAGATCGAAGCTGCTGCTGCCCTTCCCGACGATGGTCTCGGCGGTCACCGCCGCCCGATACTCATCCAGCAGTGCAAGGTAGCTGGCTTCATCATCGGAACGCCGGCTGGCGGCCGCTGCCATCAGCAGGGCACAGGCGTCGCCGGCGCGACGCGCCTTCTGTGTGGCCTCCTCAAGCAGCTGTGCCGAGGAGACCGCGTCAGACACCCTGCCCGCGGCGGCCTCGGCCAGCTCCAGCATCAGTGCCAAATCCCAGGTGTCGGCGGGGTCAGCTGATCTGCGAGCCTCGTCGATCAGCTCGCCGACATCGGCCGGCAAGCGGAACTCCTCGGTGTCGAGGGCCGCCAGGATCTCGGCCGTCTGGTCGGCGACCAGGACGACGCTGCCGGATGGTTCAGCTATGCAGCGCTCACCCTCGCCTTCCGCCCGCGCACTCGCCGCAACCAAGTATGCCATGAAGACCAGCAATACGATTGCACCACGCGGATTCACGGCAATCCACCTCCCAGAGCGCTGCTCTCTCTGCCCTGTGTGAAGATCTGGTCGCGAACGCTCACCTCTTATTCCGGTCGCCGCGACGATGCCTGTCGCAATCATAGCACAATCACGATGTACGACCGCAGGCCCCATCAGCGGGCGGGGTTTACCCGCTTGCCGGTCCCGATGCACTTGTACCGAGATCAATCTGCGGCTCAGCGCGCGCCTGGACGAGCTGGCAAATAGGTTCGCTATAATAGAAAAGCAGTGCGGAAGGCGGGACTCGAACCCGCACAGGGAAATTCCCCACTAGGCCCTCAACCTAGCGCGTCTGCCAATTCCGCCACTTCCGCCCGAGGCACATGAGTATACCGCCGCCCCGCCGCTAGTCAACCACCGGCGGCTCAGCGGGCAGTTGCGGCTCGCCTGCGGCCCCGCCTCCCCGCTGGCGTCCGGCCAGCTCCAGCAGCTTGAGCATGATCCAGGTTGTGCCCAGCGCCCCGACCAGCGCGTACAGCGCCAGCGACCAGTAGGCGCTTTCGAAGTAGTACCAGCCGGCGGCAATCGCCGCCACCCGCGCGACAACCATCGCGATCCCGTACACCAGCGTGATGTCCTGCCGGTTGAGCACCGCGAACACACAGGTCGTCGGCGAGCTCACGAAGACCAGCAGCAGCCACGGGATCAGCAGCCGGCTGTATTCCCCGGCCGTTACCCACTCCGCCCCCAGGGCCACCCGGCAGGCCCAGGGCGCCAGCAGGACCACCAGCACCGCCGGTCCGATGCCGATCAGAAACAGCTTGCCGTAGAGCCGCAGCACGAGGGCCTTCAGGTCGCCGCCGCGGTTGTGCTCCTCGGCGGCCTTCTGCAGGAACACCTGCGCCACCGCCGCCACGATGATGAACATCGGCGTCGAGAACAGCCGCCGCGCCACACCGTAGTGGCCGACCACTGTCAGGTCGTAGAGCATCGCCATCACGATCAGCGAGATCTGCATCGAGAGCGCGTTGAGCACCGAGGACGGCAGTTGGAACAGCGGGAACTTGCGGTAGCGCACCGCCAGCTCGAGCATCCGCGGCCAGCTGACGCCCGCCGTCAGCGCCGCGCCGTCGCGCCTGACCGCCAGCACCAGCAGCAGCGCCGCCTCGAGGCTGCGCCCGAGCGTGACGCCCAGCAGCAGGCCGACCGGACCCAGTTTCGCCAGACCCGCGCTGACTGCGGTCACTACGTTGCCCAGCGGCTGGCTGATCATTGCTCGCGCGATGTCGCCGAAGTGCTTGCGCCGCGTCGCCCAGTGGTTGACGACCTTGAACACGCTGAAGGCCAGCAGCGCCAGCGGCAGCAGCCACAGATAGGGCGCCAGCGCCTGAGCGTTGGTCAGTCGCAGCAGCGGCCCGCCCGCCACCCACAGCACCAGGGCGGTCAGGACGCTGCCCAGCGCACTGAGCCCCAGCCCCAGCATCAGCAGATTGGCGCCTTCCTCCTCATCGGCGGGCAGCGGCACCGCGCCCTCGTAGCGCAGGGCCGCCGCGGCGACCAGCACCGTCAGGAAGGCGTTGAAGACCGCCAGCACGCCGAAGTCCTCGGGCGTATAGAGCCGGCTGAGGACCGGCATCACCAGCACCATCAGCACCGGGCTGAAGGCGCTGCCGCTGAGCATCACGAAGACGTTGCGCACGAAGCTGCCCGCGGGCGCCAGCCTCTCGAAGATGCGAACTGCGGCGTTCATTATGTGCCTGAGTAGCCCGGGCAGCCCGCATCCCCGCGGGCTGAGTAGGCTTCGCGCGATGCTAACACGCCAGGGCAGCACGGTCAAGCCACCGGGGCTGGGGAACTTGCCCCCCGTACCGCGGGCGGCTCGCCTGCGATTTGCAGTAGGGGCGAAGCCATGCTTCGCCCGCCCCGCCGGAACCAACCACAGAGATCACAGAGCGCACAGAGGAATCAGGGGTCAGGCGTCAGGATTCAGGATTCGGTGGCGCCGGGGCATGGGGAGCGCGGACGTCTCGTCCGCATCCCCAGCTGCTACAGGCCAGTCGCCACCGGGCGGCCGTCGTGGCGCAAGCTTTCGTCGGCGCAGGCCAGGATCTTCACGTTGGCGTAGCCCTGGGTGCCGTTGGACCGCGGGGTGGCGCCCGTCGCGATGCAGTGGATGAAGTCCTCGCACTCGGCCCTGAGCGGCTCGATCGGCCGGACGAACGGAATCTCCACGTCTCCGCTGCGCACCTTCAGCGAGCTGGAGGCCGCCGGCTCGTGGAACTGCTCCCAGTCGACGCCCTTCTCGTGCACCTGCAGCTTGTAGCGTGGCTCCATGTCGTTGAACACCACCATCTTCTCGCTGCCGACCACCTTGATCAGCCGCACCTTCTCGGGGTCCAGCCAGCTGGAGGTGATACTGGCGAACTGCGTGCCGTTGTAGTGCAGCGTCAGATAAGTCACGTCGTGGATCTGCTCGTCGGTCTGGACGAAGGCGCGGCCGGTGGCGCTGACGCTGCCGGGATCCCCGCCCAGCAGGTACTGCACCACGCTGATGTCGTGGGGCGCCAGCGACCACATCGCGTTCTCGTGCGTGCGGATCTGCCCCAGGTTGGCGCGTACCGCGCTGATGTAGTAGACCTCGCCCAGCTCGCCCGAGTCGATCATCTCCTTGATGTACTCCACCGCCGGGTGATACAGCAGGATATGGCCGACCATCAGCACCAGCTTACGCTCCTGGGCCAGCTCGCACAGCTCCCGCGCGGTCTCCGGCGACTCGGTCAGCGGCTTCTCCACGTGGCAGTGCTTGCCCGCTTCCAGCAGCAGCTTGGCCACCGGATAGTGATCCGGCGTCGGGGTGGCCACGACCACGCCGTCCAGGTCGGCCATCGCCGCCAGCGCCTTGGCGTCGCTGCAGGTGCGCACCCCCGGATACTGCTGCTGCACCCAGTCCAGGGCCTGCGGATCGCAGTCGCAGGCCGCGTGCAGCACGCCGAGGCCGGCCAGGTTGCGGATGTAGTTCTTGCCCCAGCGACCGCTGCCCACCAGCCCGATTTTCGTTCCTGTTGCCATCTTTCGAATCCCCAGTGCTCGTTATACCCCGGCCCGGCTAGTCAAGCTCCACCATCGGCCGCGCCTGCGGCGGCGTGTGCGCCAGCTTGATCTCGCCGGCGGCGATCTCGTACTCCCGGCCGCAGTTGCCCTCCGGACAGACCCAGCGCCCGTCAGCCTCGCGCTGCTCAAGCACGCCCGCGCAGAGGCAGGCCCAGCCCGCCTGCCGCGCCGGCACCCCCAGCATCATCGCATGCGGCGGCACGTTGCGGGTCACCACCGCCCCGCTGCCGATCAGGCACCATTCCCCCAGCTCGATGCCGCAACGAATCGTCGCGTTGGCGCCCACCGAGGCGCCGCGCCGCACCCAGGTGTCCACGTAGTCGGTGGCCGGATTGTTGCGGGGAAAGGCGCTGCGCGGCGTGATCACGTTGGTGAAGACGCAGCTCGGTCCCAGGAAGGCGTGATCCTCGACGTGCACGCCGGTGTAGACCGAGACGTTGTTCTGGATCTTGACGTTGTCACCGATGTCAACCTGCCGGTCGATGTAGCAATTCTGGCCCAGCACGCAGCGGCGGCCGATGCGCGCGCCCTTGCCCACGTGGGTGAAATGCCAGACCTTGCTGCCGGCGCCGATCCGCACGTCCTCGTCGATCACCGCCGTGGGGTGCACGTAGTAGTCGTTCATCTGAGCTGCCGCTCCGGTCGGAATTCTAGCACCATGGGCACCTAGCCACCACCCGCCGCCGCGCCAGCCAGTTCCCTGATCGCCGCGACCACCTCGTCGCGCTGCGCCTGCGTAAGTTCGGGGTAGATCGGGATGCTCACCGCGTCGCCGGCCATCGCCTCGGCGTTCGGGCAGTCTCCTTCCCGCCCGCCCAGCTCCTTGAAGCACTGCTGCAGGTGCAGCGGCACCGGGTAGTAGATCTCGCAGCCGATACCGCGCGCTTTCAGTCCGTCCATCACCTCGTTGCGCCGTCCGCCCGCGATCCTGAGTGTGTACTGGTTGTAGATGCTCCAGCAGTCGGGGTGAATCCGCGGGGTGGTGACCCCGTGGACGCCGTCCAGCCTGGCGTCGTAGTCGGCGGCGTTGGTTCGCCGGCCCGCGTGCCACTCCTCCAGGTACTTCAGCTTCACGCGCAGCGCCGCCGCCTGCAGGGCGTCCAGCCGTGAGTTGAGGCCCACCAACTGGTGGTAGTACTTCGGCTCGGCACCGTGGTTGCGCAGGATCGCCATCCGCTGCGCCAGGGTCTCGTCATCGGTGACACACATCCCGCCGTCGCCCAGGCAGCCCAGGTTCTTGCTGGGAAAGAAGCTGAAGGTAGCGATGTGTCCGCCGGTCTGCCCGACCCGCTTGCCCTTGTACTTGGCTCCGATGCTCTGGGCGGCGTCCTCGACGATCGCGATGCCCCGAGCGCGGCAGGCCGCCGTAATCGCCTCCATCTCGGCTACCTGGCCGAAGAGATGCACCGGCATCACTGCTTTGGTCCGTTCCGTCGCCAGCCGCTCGATCTCGCCGGGCAGCATGTTGAAGGTCACCGGATCACTGTCGGCGAACACCGGTTTCGCACCGACGCGCACCACCGAACCCACCGTAGCGAAGAAGGTGAAGGTCGGGATGATCACCTCATCACCCGGGCCGATGTCCAGCGCCATCAGCGCCAACACGATCGCGTCGCTTCCGCTGGCGCAGCCGACCGCATGCTTCGCGCCGCAGTATTCCGCGATTTCATTCTCGAATGCGCCGACCAGCGGCCCCATGATGAAGCGCTGCGTGTCGTAGACCTCTTCAAGCGCAGCCTTGATCTCGTCACCGACCTGCGCCCACTGCGCCTTGAGGTCAAGTAGCGGAACTCCCATATTCTACTGTCCTTTGCTGCTCGATTAACCCACCATTTGGGGTCTATCTAGGATAGCGTATGCCGGGGCCCGGGCCGATACTGCTGTGCTAGAATTGTCGCGCCCAGGCACCGGCGGGGCTGTTAGGTGCGGACGGCAAGGCGGAGAGTGGGGCATGAACCAGGCGGTCAACGCTGACTGGAAACCGGAGGCCGATGCGGAGTACGGCCGGGCCTTGATTCCATACCTGCTGAAGCGGTATGGGTGGCTGCTGCTCGGTGGCCTGATCCTCGGTGGATTCGTATTCGGGCTCGCGTCGCTGCTCGCCCCACCCGTTTACAGCACCCGCGGCATCCTGCATATCACGAAGAGCGGTACAGCTTCCGGCTTCATGGGCTCTTTGGCCGGACTTGGCGGCGGGGTGCCGCTGCCCGACGAGCGCCAGATCATCGTCAGCCGCGAAATCGGCTGGCAGGTGATCGACGAACTGGGGCTGCAGGTCGACGTCTACGATCCGAAGTGCACCGATGCTCCCTGGCGGCGAGTGCTGGGCAAGCTGGGATTGGGCGGCGTTGAGGGCTCGCGCGAGGAGCACTACTCGCGCCTCGTGATCCGGGACGTGGAAGTCAACCCGGACATGCTCGGCGCCAAACGGCGCTGGATCACCGCCGACGCTGACGGCGCCTGGCGCTCGGACCAACGCGAAGGAGGCCCCGGCGAGCGCCTGGAGTCAACCAGCTACGGCTTCCTCCCCCAGTTCGGCGCGGCCCACGCCGCCGGCGACCGCTATCTGCTGACCATCAAGCCCGATCACGAGGCCTGGGCCAGCTACATCAGCTCGCTGAGCGTCACCCGGGCCGGACCCGAGACCAGCATGCTGTCCGTCAGGTTCTCCCACCCCAACCCGCTGATCGCCCGTCAGGTGGTGGACCTGGTGCTTGAGAAGTACCTGGACTACACGTACGACATCACCTACGGCAACTACGACGTGCTGCTGGATTTCATCGCCGAGGAGAACGCCGCGGCGCAGCAGAGCCTCGATGACGGTCTGGCGCGGCTGGCCGAGTACCAGGAGGAGCACCGCGTCTACGCCGAGACCGCCCAGGGCGCCACCGCCATCCAGTCCCTGGCGCAGCTCAGCCGCCAGCAGACCGAGGCCCGCATCCAGCTGCTGCAGATCGACAACGTGCTGGCGATGATCGAGTCCCGCACGCCGGCGGAGGTCAGCGCCACCATTCAGGCGCCGGCGACCGTCCTGCCAATCGAGGGCGAGCTGGTCAGCCAGCTGGCAGAGGCGGTCCGCGGCCTGGAGGACGCCCGCCAGACCCGCACGGAGGCGCACCCGGAGGTGCTGCGGCTGCAGGATCAGATCGCCACCGTCCTGGGGCAGATCGAGGACAGCCTGCAGTCGGCGCGGCAGGGCTACGACCTCACCCGCCAGGGCGTGGCCGCCGACATCGCCGGGTTGAAATCCGAGCTGGCGGACCTGCCGGCGGCCACCGGGGGCATCACTCTGCTGCGCGGCCAGATCGAGGCCGACCAGCAGATACTGGCGTTACTCAAGGAACAGGAGGCCCAGACCAAGCTGCAGCGCGCCAGCACCAGTACGGACGTCCGCGTGCTGGACTACCCGACGATGCCGGCCCGCCGCGACAGCCCGCGGATCATGCGCGACGGCGCGCTGGGTGTCTTCCTGGGCCTGCTGGCCGCCGTGCTGGCGATGCTCGTGATTGAATCCTACCGGCGCGACTTCCGGACGCTGCGGGAGCTGCGCACCGTCCTCGACCTGCCGGTGCTGGCCGTGCTGCCGGGCCGGCCCAGTCGCGCGCCATGGCGCCCCGGCGAACTCGACGAGGCGATTCCGCAGCTGTGGAGCGTGCTCGACGAGCACCAGCCCGTGGCGGTCGTCCACCTCGAGACGGCGCGCCCCTGCTTCGACCTGTGCTGGGCCCTGAGCGGTCCCGAAGCGGGCCTTGAGAAGGCAGCGGTGCTGCTGGACCTCGACCCCCTCCAGGCGCGCCTGACGCGTGCCCTCGGCCACGAGCCGGGTCCGGGACTCAATGATGTCGCCCGCGGCGCGAAGACCGCCGCCGACGCTGCGATTCGACTCGACGAGCACCGCTGGCTCCTGCGCTATGGCACTGGCCAGTCCTCCGCGGACCAGGTTTCGCACCTGCTTGAGCAGCTGACCACAGAGCACGGACGGGTGATCGCCTGCCTGCCATCACCCAGCCACTGGGCCGGCGTGGACCGGCTCAGGCCGCTGCTAGCCCAGTGTGTGCTGACCGTCTCCCAGAGCCGGGCCAGCCGCGGCGACATCGCGGCGGCGCTAAGCCGGCTCAGGCGGCTGGGGCTTGAGGTCCGCGGCATAGTGGTGACGCGCTTTGACGCCCGGCGCGATCCGCTCGCCGCCGTCGAACTGGCCCAGGTGCCGGTCGTGAAAACGGGACGGGCCTGATGCCCGCCGACACCGCCGCCCTCCCCGCTCCCGCTCCGGCGAGCACTGCCAGCTGGCCGTCCCCCTGGGCCTGGGTGCTGCGCGCCGCGGGTCTCGTCTTCTCATTCGAGTGCGCTCTGCTGCTGATGCTGTTCGCGGGCATCTATAAGGCCGATCCGCGCTTCGCCTGGCTGCCGGTCGACCCCACGGCGCTGTTTTTCGGGCTGAGCGTGATCGCGGGGATCCACGTGGCCCTTCGCCGCGGCCTCCGCGCCCGTCAGGCCGCGCTGGCGCTGGTCTGGCTGGCCGCCGCCTTCGCGGGCTGGGCGCTGCTCAGCCTGCTGTGGACGCCCGGGCACATCTACGCCTACAGCAAGGCGCTGTACACCGCCACGCTGCTGCTGTGGCCGCTGGCGGGTTGCGCGTTGATCATCGCGCCCGAGCCCGCGCGCTACCGGCGGTTCTTCCTGCTGCTCCTGCTGCTCTCGGTCTGGGTCGCCGCCGAGACCGCGGTGGCTTTCGCCGCCAACGCCGCCGCCGGCCATCTGACGTTCTTCGTCAATGCTCTGAGCGGCACGTATCTGTCGCTGGGCCGCGCGATCGGTCCAGGGCTGATCGTATTGCTGACTTTCGGGCTCTACATCGAGCGCCGCCTGTGGCTGCGGCTGCCGCTGCTCGGGCTCGCGGCGCTCTTTCTGCTGCTGCTGCTCAGTATCGGCGGTCGCGGTCCGTTCATCGCCGCCCTCCTCGCCGCCCTGGCCGTAATCATGCTGGGTCTGCGCTTTAGTCTGGGCCACAGCGCCCCACGCCTGCTGGTGCAGTATCTGCTCGTGCTGCTCGTTGCGGGAGTGCTGCTCGCCGCGGCGGCGCGCGCCCCCCAGCTCGGGATCAGCGAGATGCCCGCCACCCTGCGCCGCCTGGCACTGCTGTCCGAGATGGGGCTGACCCGCAACAGCCGGATCGAGCATTTCCGCAATACGTGGAACGGCCTCGATGCCGGCACGCCGGCGGGCTATGGCGTGGGCAGCTGGCCGGTGGTGCTGGGCTACGGCGACTTCCGCGGCTATCCGCACAACATCTTCCTGGAGATTCTGTTCGAGCTGGGCCTGCCGGGCCTGCTGCTGTTCGTCGCGATGCTCTGGGTGGCGCTGCGCGGCAGCTTCCCACTCTCGCTACTGCGCGGCCGGCCCTACGCCCTGCTGGCGCTCGGGTTGTTTCTGGGCGCATTCCTCAACGCCCAGGTCTCGGGGGACCTCAACGACAACCGCTGGCTGTTCGCCTGCCTCGGCCTGCTGATGCTGACGGGGGGTGGCCTTGGCGCGGGAGAGCCGGCCCAGTCTCAGCCGAATGAACCTGCCGCCGCGCTGGTCGGTAGTCGGGATCGCGGACAGCGCGAGTCCTGACTCGCCCGCACAGCCGGTGCATCGCCACCCACGGGCAGCGGGGCTGCCAACGCGGTATACTTCAGGTGGATCGAGCGTTTGGAGGATAAGTCCGTGCCAACGCTGACGAGGTGCCTACTAGTTTGCGCCGCTGGCTGCCTGCTGCTTGTAAGCTGTAATCAGAGTGCGAACCTCCCCGATCCGCCGGAACTGCCAGCAACTTCAGAGCCGCTTGGCTCGCCCTCGCCTGCGACCCGGCATGATGCACCTGCGCTGACGGGCATACCAGCACCAGCACAGTTCCACGTCGTGGCCTATAGCCTTGAAGGCCTGGAGCAAGCTGGCAGCGAGTTTCTCGCCGACCTGCCATTCCAGCGGGTTACCGCGGCAGGCAGCGCCGCGCGCTACGCACCGGTCTGGGACCCCGCCGCACCTGCCGTTCAGGATCTGGCCTACGCCATGTATGGGTTTGACCTGAGTGGGTACGACCTCGACGAATCGGTGCGCCTGGGCTGGGCCCTGGCCCACGCCAGCTCGGATGCGTGGTTGGGGCTGGCGGATTGGAACGATGATCGCTGGGTTTGGCAGCCCATTCCGGAGCTCGGCATTGTCAGGACCGCATTCGAGAATCACATCAGAGCGGATGGCTTGCTCCTCGCAGTCGTGATGCTGACCGGCAGCCATGAATGGGAGCTGGAGACGATCGCAATCGGCCGCTCCGAGAATCACCCGGTCGCGAGTCTGACTGCCGCACCGACGGAGGGGCTGGCGCCGCTCGAAGTCACCTGCGACGCAAGCGCAAGCTACGATCCGAACGGGCAGATCACGCGGTTCGACTGGGATCTGGACGGCGATGGCGTGTTCGAGGTAACCGCTGGTACTGCGACGCAGACTGTGACCTACGATGCTGCCGGCCTCCACAGGCCGGGTGTGCTGGTCACCGATGACGAGGACCTGCAGGATGTCGCCTACGCCGAGGTCCAGGCCGGCCTGGCGCCGGTTGCCATGCTGTACGCTCACCCGGCGGGCGGCGATGCTCCGCTGACGGTGCAGCTGAACGCCGCGGGGAGCTATGACCCCGACGGTGATGTCTCCAGCTTCGACTGGGATCTCGATGGCGATAGCAGCTTCGAGCTGCTTGGCGCAAGCCCAACGCCCGCCACCGTGACCTTCGAGGACTCCGGCCGGCATCAGGTATCGGTGCGGGTAACCGACGACGACGGCTTCACCGGCCAGTGCCACGCGCGGATCGCCGTCGGCGTCGCGCCCTGGCCGATGTACATGCACGATCCGCAGCGCAGCGGGCGCAGCGAGTTCGTCGGCGCGCAGAGCAATATGCTCAGGTGGAAGTTCCGTACCACCGGGCTCGGCTTTGACATGGCCGCGCCGGTCGTCGGCGAGGACGGCACGACCTATCTGGGCATCGGCCACAGTCTGGATGCACTCGCGCCGGACGGCACAATCCTGTGGACAGCGCTGGCAGGCATCGATCCGTCAACCGAGCCGACGCTGACGACAAACGGCAGGCTCTACGTCGGCGCTGCCACTGTTTACCCCATCGGAGGAAAGGACGGGGGTCTCCACGCGTTCCTGCTTGACGGTACTTATCTGTGGACCTATTGGACGCCGGAGCCTGTCTTTTCGCGTCCGGTGGTAGATGGGGACGGGATCATCTACTTCGGGTGTCAAGACAGTAATCTGTACGCAGTCAACGCGGACGGCAGTCTCAAGTGGCGCTTCTCCGCCACCGGCAGAATCCGTGCTGCGCCGGCTGTCGGCGGGGATGGGACCGTCTACTTCGGGACCTCTCTTGGTGAGTACGCCTTCTACGCGATCAATCCGGATGGAACGGAGAAGTGGCGCTATCCGACTGCAAGAGCGATCATGGACCCACCCATCCTCCTCGACAGTGGCTCGGTCTGCTTCTGTAGCAGTAGTACACTCTATTCGCTGAAACCCAATGGCAGCCTCAACTGGGCTCACGAACTCGGCGGCAGCGGTCAACCGGTGATCGCCACGGACGGCCTGCTCTATATGCCGTTCTCGGTCTATCACTCCTGGGGCAGCGACTACTTCCTGTACGTACTGAACCAGCAAGGCGAGCTGGATCGCTCGTATGAGTTCGACGCCAAGATCCTGAACAATCGCGCGGTGCTCGACGAGGAAGGAAGATGCTGCTTCTTCAGCAACGACGGCCTTTACGTCTGCGACCCTGATCCCGAATTGCAGTGGGTGCTTCCCTCGACATACGCAGCCAGTTTCCCACCCGCGATCGGTCCATCCGGTTCCTGTTCCGTCGTTGTGTACGGTTTGCCTCCTCACTACGAGGACGAGCTGCTTGCCCTCGATGCTCAGGGCGAGGTGTTGTGGACGCATGGCGGCGGAGGGCCGGTACCATCAAGTCCGGCGGTCGATGCCGCCGGCGTTGTATATGTAGGCGGTAACGACCTCTACGCCCTCAACGCGGACGGCAGCCTGCGGTGGAAGTACGAGATCGACGGCAGCGCCGAAGGCGGCCCGACCGTTACCGACGACGGCATGGTCTACATCTGCGCCGAAGAGCTGGTGCACGCGGTCGATGCCACCGGAACACGCCAGTGGTGGTGGCATGGCAGTGACAGCTCCTACTCCAGTCCCGTCGTGGACGGCCTTGGGCAGGCGTTGTTCGTCAGGAAAGGACCATCACCTCAGAGAGTGCTCCACGCCGTTGACAATCTTGGCCTCGAAGTCTGGACCCGCGGCGCTGACGGCCACCCGGCATTGGGCTGGGATGGCGAGATCATCGCCGGGTCCGGGAATACCATCAGGACACTCGACACGAATGGTGACACACTCCAGGTCCTTTATCTGCGGGAACTCCTCAGCGCAGTGGTGACCTCCAACCCAACCGTCGGGCCAAACGGCAGGCTGTACTGCGGAGGCGGGGACTGGAACGGGGAGGAGATGTCCAATTACCGGCTATATGCGCTGACCACCGACGGCCGGCCGCTGTGGGAGTACCAGCCGTCCGACTCCGTCGAGATCGGCCAGTGTCCGTCACTGGGTCCGTTCGGGCACGTCTACTTCACTCAGGACGACCTGCTCTACGCGCTGAATGCCGCCGGTGAGCCGCAGTGGTATTACACCGCCGCCGACCACATCGGCACCGCCGTGACCGTTGACGCCGCCGGTAGTCTCTATTTCGGCTGCGATGACGGCAAGGTCTACGCGCTCGACCAAGATCGCTCGCTGAAGTGGCAGTTCCAGACCGGCGCGCCAGTGAACTCCACCCCCGCCATCGGGGCCGACGGCACCGTCTACGTTGGCAGCGACGATGGCTACCTCTATGCCATCGGCCCGTAGGAACCGAACCCCTGCCCGTGTCTACCCCGCCAGCAGGTGCTGAAGCAGGATCTTGACGCCGATGCCGATCAGCACCAGGCCGCCGACCAGCTCGGCGCGGCGGCCGAAGCGCAGCCCCAGCCGGCCACCCAGCAGCATGCCCACCATCGTCAGCGCCGCCGTGGTCAGGCCAATCACCAGCAGCGGGTACCAGATGCTGACGCTCAGCATCGCGAAGCTGAGCCCGACCGCCAGCGCGTCGATGCTGGTCGCCACCGCCAGCACAATCAGCTGTCCACCGCGCGTGGGGTCGCCGCGCTTCTCAGCGGGGGTGTCGCCGTTGACCTTGTACTCCCACAGCGCACGGCCGCCGATGAACGCCAGCAGGGCGAACGCCGCCCAATGATCGTAGGCAGCGATGTACTGCTGCAGGTGCAGCCCGGCCAGCCAGCCAATGAGCGGCATCAACGCCTGGAAGAGGCCGAAGTGGAACGACAGCCGGAACACCTGCCGCGCCGTGACGCCGCCCAGGATCACGCTGGCGGCGATCGCCACGGCGAAAGCGTCCAGCGCCACGCCGATCGCGATACCGATTGTCTCCAGCCAACTCATACCCGTTGATTCACCGGCTCAGCCGAAAGGCGCGGAGTGTATGGTGACGACACCCGCATGCGGGCCCTGTTGCTCACCCCTGCCC
>Ga0180429_10002140_pt1 | contig 16424 bp, 16 predicted proteins | sample SS_ome_FD_132428 | JGI IMG/M metagenome (GOLD analysis project Ga0180429, IMG submission 132428) | Hypersaline lake sediment archaeal communities from the Salton Sea, California, USA - SS_1_S_1 metaG | ecosystem: Environmental > Aquatic > Non-marine Saline and Alkaline > Hypersaline > Sediment ...
ACGACTCTTGCTTGCCACCGTAGCCCTGCTCCGACCCTCTCGCAGCGCGTCTGGGCACGCGAGACAGGCAGGCCGCCGCGGCGTGTCCGGCGGACGTCGGCAGATCGGCGCAGCGCGACCCCTGACGCGGCCGGGTTGGGTTGACGGTCGTGGCCGCCCAGCCAGCGTCATGGGCCAGCACCGCGCGGTGGTCGCAGGTGCCAAACGGGTGGCGCGGTCATCGTGCTGACCGGCAGCCGTCGTCCTGCTATGGAATCCCATGACCTTCGTCGTGGCGGTGACCCGTTGGGCGCGGCCCATCGATCAGGAGCTGGCCGCGCTGGCGCCGCTGGCGGAGCTGGCCGCCTACGATCTGAGGCTCCGCCTCGCCGGGCCGCTGCCCGTGGTGTTCCGGCAGGTGGCCGACGCCGACAGCGCCCGCGAGCTGCTGGCCGCGCTGCGCGGCCGCGGCCACGGGGTGGTCGCCTGCGATCTCGCCTTCGTCCCCAGCTCGGCGACCATGACGACGCCCCGCAGCTACCGACTGACCGACCGTGAGCTCATCGCCATCCATCCGGCCTGGGGGGAGCGGCCCCTGGCCTTCGGTGAGATCCTGGCGCTGATCCGGGCCAAGGCGGCGCGGGTCAAGCAGACGAGCTCGACGACCAAGGACAAGAAGCTCAGCCTCGGGCGTGCCGTGGTGACCGGCGGGCTGGCGATGCGCAAGTCCACCACCCAGCGCCAGCGCACCGAGGTCGAGGAGCGGGAACAGGTGCTCTACCTCATTAGGAGAACTGGGCGCGACCCCTTCCTCTTGCGCGAGCAACAGCTCCGCCATCAGGGACTGGGTCCGCAGGTGAAGCCCACGAGCCTGGAGAACTTCACGACCCTGGTGGCCTTGCTGCAGCAGCGCGCGCCCCACGCGCTCTACGATGACCGGCTCGTCACCCACCGGCGCAAGACGGCCATGACCGGCCTGGCCGGCAGCACCGCCGAGCAAGTGACGTCGAGCTCCAATGCGTCGGATACCGACCTGGCCGCCCATCTCATCGCCGTCGCCCACCTCGAGGGCCAGCTCTGATCAAGTGCCGCGGAAGTCGCTTCCGCTGGCTTGGTCGGCCGGACCCCGCGGTCGCCGCCCCCCGGCACCGTGCCCGTCTCCACCGGACTACGGCACCGGATCAACACGCGTCGTAGACGTAGCTGCTCGAGCTGGGCGTCACGAGGTTCAGGTCCCGTAGGACGATGGACAGGTCGGGGTGATCCACACACCCCTGATCGAAGTCCTGTTGGCGATACTCGATGACGAGGACCAGGTTGCCGTAGGCGGCCACGTAGTCTCCGCACTCGGCGTAGCGATTGCACTCCTCGGCCACGGCGAAGTCGGTTCCCATCTCGGCGCGTCGGCCGAGCAGCTCGGTCGAGTTCTTTTGAGCGATGGCGAGGCCGTGGGCGTGGGCCGTGGCCGACAGCAGTGCCATGAAGTCGACGGCATTGTCGGGCGTGAGCAGCCCCTCGGACCGCGAATAGGAGTCGAGGTTGTCGATCTCGACGGCATCGAAGCCGTCGCTCCCGCACTGAGCGATCCAATCACCCACGATGGTCGCCAGGGCCGCGCGCTTGTCGGCGGTGCCGATGTCCAGCAGCATCTCGTCCCAGTCTGGATCGATCACCGGGTCGCCGTTGCCGTCCCGCAGCACCAGGTCGGGATGCTGCGCCAGCCACCAGTCGGCCTCGTCGGGTTGGGCCTGGAACCCGTTGACGTAGCAGATGTTGTAGAGGCCAGCGGCGGGCTCTCCCTGGCGGTCGCGGCTGAGCACCTGAACCCCGTTCGGTGGTGAATAGGCCCCACCGAGCTGGTAGTCGAGCTGCTCGTTCGCCGGTGGCAGGGCGACGGACCCGCTGCCGCCCGCGCCGCCCAGGCCAGAGCCGCCGGTCGCTCCGGAGCCACCCTGCCCACCGCCACCGGCGCCTTCACCACTGGCCGTCGCGCCGCTACCGCCCGTGCCGGGGCCCCCCGTGGCTGTTTCGTCGTTTTCGCAGGCAACCATCAGGGACGTGAAGCCGAAACACCCAAGCGCGATCCACCCTGCGGCTCTCATGACCCAAGGATAGGCAAGTCGACGGAACGCGACCACCGGTGTGCTGGGACGAGCCAGTCGGCGGTGGCGACCGCGACGAGCCGAATCCAGCTGCCCCTACTGGGGTCGGCAAGGGGAGCCCTTCCACGGCCACGCCACGGCCAGGCGCGTCACTGGCAGCAGCTGTGGTTGGAGCCGAGGCAGCAGGCCGCGCCGAGGTACTCGGTCCAGGGGGCGGCCACCGTCGAGCCCGTGATGTCCGCGAAGCTCGCCGGTTTATGGCAGCTCGTAGATCTTCACCCGGTCGAAGATGACGTCGGGATGGGTGGGCGCCGGTAGCTGGGCGTAGGAGTAGACGCCGAACATCGGGAAGCCGCCGGCGTCCTGGCCGTCGATCTGGGAGTGGATGGCGTTGACCACGGCGGGATTGTCGTAGACCGTGGTGCCGTCCATGGCGAGCCGCACCGAGCCGACGCCGCCCTCCGCCGGCAGCCGGTAGTCCGACGTGACCCACAGCTCGAACCAGTGCTTGCCCGGCGAGTAGCTCCAGTTGGCGCTGTCGGCGTGGGTCCAGCTGGCGTTGGCCGCGACCGAGTCGAGGTCCTCGGCGTGCTCGCCGTAGACGCGGATCTCGAACTGGGCCTGGTCGAGGGATACCGCGATGGGGGGATTGCGCGGGTGCTGCTGCTGTGACCAGCTGGTGGGGTAGTTGGCGCCCCAGATCTGAAAGACGATGCACCAGGGGACGTCCTGCCAGCTCGAGGCGGCGGAGAAGTCCGCCTCGAACTCGAACTTGTAGCCCTGGCCCATCCGCGTGTAGTAGCCGGCGATCAGCTTGTCGGCGTTGCGCCCGCGGAACATGCTGTGCTGGTTCTGCGCGTCCGCCGGCATCGCTGCGCGGATGCGCAGATCGGCCTCCATCGTCGGCACCTCGTAGTGGATGCCGAAGGCAAAGTGCCAGGGCGAGGTCGGCAGCGCGAGCATGTACTGGTTGGAGTCCGGCTGGGGGCGGCCGGCCGGTCCCAGGGGCATGCTGGCGAGGTAGGCGTCGTAGCTGGCCTTGTCGAGGTCGCCGGCGTCGTACTTCCAGATGAGCTCACCGGGCGCGGCCTCGCCACCGGTGCCGCCGCTGCCCCCTCCCCCCGCTAGCCCCGCTCCGGCGCCCGCGCCGCCGCTGCCGCCGGTCACGGTCGTGCCGCCGGTCGCGCCGCCGCTGCCGCCGGCCGCTGTCGTGCTCGATCCATCCGAGGACGAGTCGCAACCGCTGGCGAGCATCGCGGCGACGAGCAGCAAGGTAGCCGTGCGACCCGCCGCGCCAGCGCGAGGCCCGGTTGCGTACCGGCCGTGCCGAGGCGGTGGGCGGTGCGTCGCGGCGGTACGGTGATCGGTCATCTTGCTTCGATCATGCGCCGGTGCGGGCACGGCGTCACGCGCTGCTGCCCTTGGCCGCTCGAGACGGCGCTGGGCGGCGGCCCACAAAAGCTCCATAGTGACCCCGTGGAGCGGATCCGTAGCATCGGTCTGGTGGCAGGCTTCGACCTGCTCGAATCGCTGCGGTCGCGCAAGGCCATCGCCCTGCTGCTCCTCTACCTCATCGCCTCGCTTGGTGGCGCGGCCATCTTCATCCACGTGCTCGGCGAGCTGCGTGACCGCATCGCCCAGGAGGCCGGGGTGATGGGGGCCATGGCGACCCAGGCCCTATTGCGGAGCGAGCAGCTGGTCGAGCTCATCGGCGATCTGGTCGGCGACGAGGCCCTGGCCCGCTCCCTGCTCTCCATCCCCGTGCTGGCCCTGTTCTACGGCTGGTTCTCCATGACCTTCATCCCCCTGTTGGTCATCCTCACCTCGGCTGACTCCATCGCCAGCGAGATCGCCACCGGCTCGGCGCGCTACGCCCTGTTTCGCACCGATCGGTTGAGCTGGGCGCTCGGCAAGCTGGTCGGGCAGCTCTGCCTCATGACCCTGGGGGTGGTGCTGGGAGCCGCCGGCGCCTACGCGCTCGGGCTCATCCTCTACGACGGCTTTGCCCCGGGGCAGACCGCGTGGTGGATCGCCCGGCTCGCCGCGCGATCGATCGTCTACGGCTTCGCCTATCTCGGCGTGGCCCTCTGCGCCTCCCAGCTCGTCCGTACCCGCGCCATGGCGCGGGCGCTCGGCCTACTGCTGCTCTTTGCGGTCTGGCTGGCAGGCACGCTGCTCCGAATCCCCAGCCTCAACGAGTGGTCGCCCCAGCTGGTGTCGGCCGTGCGGCACCTCTTTCCCAATGCGCACAGTCTCGATCTCTGGCGGCCCGCGCTGCTCGATCGCGGCGTGGCCATGGGGGCTCTGATCCTGATAGGCCTCGGCTTCTTCGCCCTCGGGTTCGTTCGCCTGCACCGGAGGGACGCATGAAGCCGGCCCTCACCATCCGTGGGTTGCGGAAGCGCTACGGGCGCACCCAGGCGCTCGACGGGCTCGACTTCGCGGTGCCCGAGGGCGTCATCTGCGGTCTTGTCGGGCCCAACGGCGCCGGCAAGACGACCACCTTCGGCGTGGTGGGAGGGCTCATCCGGCCCGACGCCGGGCAGGTCGACGTCGGCGGACGTGGACCTCACCACGCCCGGCGGGACAGCGGTAAGATGACCATGCTGCCCCAGGATTGCGAGCTGCCGCCGCACGTCTCGCCGCGGCAGCTCCTCCACTACCTCGCGCGCCTTCAGGGCATGTCCGCTGGGCAGGCCACGCGCGCCGCGGACCAGCGGCTCGAGCAGGTGGCCCTCAGCGATCGGGCCTCCTCGCGGGTCAAGGAGCTGAGCCATGGCATGCGCCGCCGGGTCGCCGTGGCGCAGGCACTGCTCGGGGATCCCGAGATCGTCCTGCTCGACGAGCCCACCGCTGGCCTGGATCCGGCCCTGGTCGTACGCATGCGCGAGCTCTTCGTCGAGCAGCGGGGGCGCCGTACCCTGGTGATCAGCTCCCACAATCTGCTCGAGCTCGAGGCGACCTGCGATCACGTGGTGTTCATCGAGGCCGGCCGCTGTGTCCGCAGCGGCTCGCTGGCCGAGGTGACCGAGCAGGGTGTGCTGATGCGCTATCTCGTCGAGCGGACCGTGGAGCTCAGCGCGCTACAGCAGGCCGAGCCCGAGCTCACCTTCCGCTGGGACAAGGCGACCCTCGTCGTTCAGGCGCCGTCGAGCTGGACGGCATCACGCATGAACGCCACCGTCGTGCCCCAGCTGATGGCAACGGAGGCTGGCTTGCTCGAGATTCGTCAGGGCCGCTCGCTGGAGGATGCCTACCTGGCTGGCGCCGAGCGCTGAGGGCCGCCGGCCGTCGCGCCCAAGCGGCTGGTGGACGTCCGGAAGGCCCCCGGCGCCCGTTAACAATCGCACACGTAGGCTTCAGAGCAGGCTCACAAAGGTCGCCTAGGCTCGACGGTGGCTGCCCTGTGTGGCCGCCCGCCCCGGTGCCGCACCGCCTCCCCCCGGTTGCCTGCTGCGGCACGGGGCTCTTCGTTTCCCATGACCTCGAGCACCCAAGGCAAGTGGCAGACCGCCAGCGCGCTGCACCGCTTCAACCGGTACGAGATCAAGTACCTGATGAAGGAGGAGCAGCTCGGCGAGCTGCACGACGAGCTGAAGCCTCGGATGGGGCGGGACCCGCATCAGGTCCTGCCGACCCGGGTCAGCAGCCTGTACTACGACACGCCGGATCTGCGGTTCTACTGGGAGAAGATCGACGGCCTGCGCTTTCGGCGCAAGCTGCGCGTGCGGGTCTACGGCGAGCCGGAGAGCGTGACCGAGGACAGCACGGTCTACGTGGAGATCAAGCAGCGGGTCAACCGGGTCACCCAGAAGCGACGGATTGCGCTGCCCTATCCCGAGGCGCGGAGGCTCTGTGACGGCCGCGAGCGGCTCGAGCTGGTGAGCGGTAGCCAGGGGCTGGTCGACGAGATCCTGACGCTGGCGCACACCTTGGACCTCCAGCCCACGGCGATGCTCTGAAGCAAGCGGTCGAACCGGGGTGGTCCGCTGCTTGACCGGTCACATCTCTAGACCTAGTCTAAAAATGTGCAACCTTCGGCACGCGACCAACTCGAGGCAGCGGGCATCCGGCCATCCGCTCAGCGCATCGCCGTGGCGTCCTTCGTGCTGCACACCGACAGCCACCCCACGGCTGAGGACGTCTGGGTGCGCGCGCAGCGCTCGTGCCCCATGGTTTCCCGGGCCACGGTGTACAACACCTTGAATTTGTTGGTTGAAAAAGGACTGCTCCGCCAACTGGCACTGGCCGAAGGCCGGGTGGTGTTCGACCCCAACACGGCCCGTCATCACCACTTCATCGACGTCCAATCCGGTGACATCGTTGACGTTCCGTGGGACCGGCTGGAGGTCAGGCAGGTGGACCGCCTGGCAGACCTCGAGGTCGACGACTACCAGGTGGTGCTCCGCGGTCGGAGGCAGGTCTAGCTCCTGCGTCGTTCCTTGAGACAGCATGTCCCATCTTTTTAGACACAGTCTAAAAAGATAACGTCTCTAGTAATCGACGTACACGGACAACGCCGCCTGACGGCGGCACGACACGGAGGTTCACCATGAACGACGACGCAACGACCCAGGAGCAACCACGACTCGAGCTCAACGGCCCGGTGCCGGATTTCGAGGCCAACACGACGCACGGTGCCCTCAAGCTATCCGAATATGCCAAGGGCAAGTGGGTCATCCTCTTCTCCCACCCCGCGGACTTCACGCCCGTATGCACGACCGAGTTCATGGCTTTTGCCAAGCTGGAAAAGGAGCTGGACAAGCGCAACGTCGCCTTGCTCGGCAACTCCATCGACAGTGTCTACAGCCACATCGCGTGGGTGCGGAACATCAAGGACAAGTTCGACATCGACATCAACTTCCCGATCATTGCCGACCTCGACATGAACGTCGCGAAGCTCTACGGCATGATCCACGAGCCGAGCGCGGCGACCGCTGCCGTGCGGGCGGTGTTCTTCATCGATCCCGAGCGCAAGCTGCGGGCGATGATCTACTACCCGCTCAACGTGGGGCGCAATTTCGACGAGATCGTGCGCGTGGTCGACGCTCTCCAGACAGCCGACGAGCACGGCGTGGCCTGTCCGGCCAACTGGAAGCCGGGCGACAAGGTCATCGTGCCGCCTCCTGGTACTGTGGAGCAGGCAGCGCAGCGGGCCAACGACAGCTCGCTCGAGGTGACCGACTGGTACTTCTCGAAGCGCGCGGTGTGACCGGCAGGAGGCCCCGCCGCGGGCCGCTTGCCCGGGGGCCGGCCGCATCATGCCAGCTCGATGATGTCCTCGACGGCCGGGGCGCCGTAGGTCGCCGCCCCCGTCCGGACCTCGAGGTTGGGCAAGACGCGCACCGTCGCGGGCTGGTGGGTGTGGCCGCTCAGCACGGTCATGCGCTTGTCCGGATGCTGCTCCATGATGCGCTGCAGGGTCTGTCCGGCGACCTGACAGGCCATGTGGGGCAGCCACCCGTCCGACGTTCGTTCCCCGCCGTACTGGCAGGCCTCGGCAAAGGGCGGCACGTGGGTGAGCACGATCACGTGGTCCCGCTGGGCGAGGGCTTGCGGGACGACCGCCGCCAGATGGGCGGCGGCCTGATCGCCCAGCTCGTTGAGCTTGGCGAGGCGGCTGCTGGGGCCTTGTCTGGCGAGCTCGGCGATGACCAGGTAGTCGGTCAGCATCACCGTCGAGCCGTAGTAGTTGCCGGCGCGCCCGTCGTTCCAGCAGCCGTGGCCCACCAGGGCGGTGCTCTCACTCAAGGCGATGCAACCGCGCCCCGGGAGCCAGGCGAGCTGGTCCGAGCGCTGCGTCAGCTCGCCGAGGGTGCGGCGGACCGCCGCGACCGACCCGTAGTAGTAGTCGTGGTTGCCGCAGACGAAGTAGATGGGGCGCTTGGCATGGACGGCCAGCGTGATGAGCGATTCGACCAGGGTGGGGGCCTGGGCGATGTCACCGCCGATGAGCACGCCGTCGGCGCCGGTGTCCGCGAGCTTGCGGCCGAAGGTCACCACCTGGTCCTCACGCAGGTGGTCGAGGTGGATGTCGGTGGTCCAGGCCAGGCGCGGCACGGGCGGCAATGTAATGCCCGCCACGGGGCTTGGCCAGGGGCCCGGGCTGGTGTCCGTGGCGCAGGCGTCTTAGATTGCCGCCACGGTCGACCGCGAGCTGCCCGCAACAGGCCCTCTGGCTGGTGGCACCCGGCCGCAGGAGCTGACGAATGACCTCACCGAATCGGGACTCCGCCTCCCAGGCCGCACCGCTCCGCGCGGCCCTCGTGGACAGCATCGAGGCGCAGTGTCCACGCGGGACGACCCCTCGGGTGACCGAGGTCTTTCCGCCCCCTGGCGGTGGCCACGAGAAGGTGAGCGCCTTCACCTTCGTGGTGCTGAGCGACGGTACGGTGGGCATGGCTTACAACCTGCTGGACGGCGACGACCAGCGATCCGCCTACGACGCCCACGATTGGGGCGCCTACCTCGGCTGGGATGCTCTCCGCCTGGCCAACGAGCTGCGCGCGGACGAGCCCCACCGGCGCATCGCCGGCTACGCGGCCTGCATCGCCCTGTCCCAGGCCGTCTACCGGCGGCAGCTGCCCGCGGGGCTCGACACCGGACAGGATCTCACCGAGCTGCTCAATCCGGGACCGGGCGACCGGGTCGGGGTGGTGGGCTACGCCCGGGGCATGGCGCGGAAGCTCCTGCAACGTGGCGCCGCGGTGACCGTGGTCGAGCGGCGCTCGATCGAGCCCCCCGAGGGCGTGACCTGGGGTGCGGACCCCGCCCTCCTCGAGCCGTGCAACAAGGTGTTCATCACCTCGTCGACCATCCTCAACGACACCCTCGACGACATCCTCGCCCACTGTCGTGGGGCCCAGTGGCGCGCCCTCTACGGTCCGGGCGCGGCCATCCTGCCCGCTGCGCTGCTGGCCCGGGGGGTGAACGCCCTGGGCGGGCTCGTCGTCACCGACGGGGCGGCGCTCATCCGGCGGCAGAAGGCGGGCCGCAAGTGGCGCGACGCCAAGCAGGAGGTCGTGGTTGTGGGAGAAAACCAATGATTCCGATGGTTTTTCAGTCGATCACGGTGGCCCGCGCCCACCACCCACCGGCACAAAAAGAGCGACGGAATGGGGCTCGCCACCCGTTGAACGAGGTGAGGGCAGCTGCCAGGTCGCTGCCCCTCCATCTTGACTTGCCGTCCTTCTCCACCCAACCGAGGCACCCACATGGGCACCGTTGACTCGAACCAGCATCGCGGTCCTGCCTCGCAAGGCGTTCCACCGTCCACCCAACCCCAGGGTCCGGAGAGCCGGGGATTCGGCGGGGAGGCGGCGCCCCTCGATCCCACGGCCAAGGCGGCCGGACCCCTGTCCGCCGACGTGCGCCGCAACCTCGGCGTTGGCGGCGGCGGCAAGCTGCGCAAATGGATTTGGCGCCTGGTGGTCCTCATCGTTCTGGGCGGTCTGGTCGCCGGCGGGGTGATCTGGTGGCGCGGGCGGGCCGCCGACAAGGCGAAGGTCGAATACGTCACCAAGCCGGTCACCCGCGGCAATCTCGAGGCCACGGTCACGGCCACGGGCAGCCTCCAGGGCCGTGACACCGTCGAGGTGGGCGCCGAGATCAGCGGCACCGTCAAGGCCGTCCACGTCGACTTCAACGACGAGGTGCAGGAAGGCCAGGTGCTGTGCGAGATCGATCCGCAGCAGCTCGCCGCCGCGCGCGACCAGACCCGCGCCCAGCTGTCGGCGGCTCAGGCCGAGTACAGCAGCCGCAAGATCACCGCCAAGGAGGCACGCCAGACCGCCGACCGCACCAAGGCCCTGGAGGCCGACGGGCTGGTCTCGAAGCAGCAGCTGGAGACCGCGCTCGCCGCCGCCGATCGCGCCGAGGCCGCCGCCCGCTCGGCGGCGGCGCAGATCACCGTGACCCGCGCCTCCCTCGAGTCGGCCCAGACCAAGCTCGACAAGACCAAGATCATCGCGCCGATGGACGGGGTGGTGCTGGCCCGCAGCGTCGAGGTGGGCCAGACCGTGGCGGCCTCGCTGCAGGCGCCGGTGCTGTTCACCCTGGCGCGCAACCTGCGGGAGATGGAGCTGACCGTGGCCATCGACGAGGCCGACATCGGTCAGGTCAAGGAGGGGCAGGCGGCCACCTTCGTGGTGGATGCCTTCCCCGAGCGCACCTTCGGCGCCGAGCTCAAGTCGATCCGCAACATCGGCACGGTGGTGGACAACGTGGTCACCTACGAGGCGCTGCTCTCGGTCACGAACGACGAGCTGCTGCTGCGGCCAGGCATGACCGCCACGGCGACCATCGTGTCGGCTTCCCGCAAGGACGTCATGCTGGTGCCCAACGCCGCCCTGCGGTTCTCTCCGCCGCGAGACGAATCCCGGCGGCCGGGTGGGCCCGGGCTGCCCGGCGTGCGCATGCGCGGGATGCCCCGGGGCAAGCGCCCGCAAGGTGCGGCCAGTGCCTCGCCCAGCGCCGCCGGCTCGGCGCGCAAGGGTCCCCGCGGACCGCGGACCCGGGTGTGGCTCGTGGTCGACGGTCAGCCCCAGCCGGTCCCGCTCAAGACCGGGCTCACCGACGGCCAGCACACCGAGGTCCTCAAGGTGCTCCGCGGGGAGCTCGCCGAGGGGACCGAGGTGATCACCGACATGAAGACGCCCGAGGAGTGACGGTCGTGGCTGTGGACACCGCCGGCCGCTCGCCCTGGTTCGAGCTTCGGAACATCACCAAGGTGTACGGCCAGGGTGCCGCCGAGGTGCGGGCTCTCGACGGCGTCAGCTTCATCATCCAGCCGGGCGAGTTCGTCGCCGTCATGGGCTCGAGCGGGTCCGGGAAATCGACCTGCATGAACATCGTCGGCTGTCTGGATACGCCCACCGGCGGCGAGTACCTGTTCCACAACGTCGACGTCGGCAAGCTCGATCGGGACCAGCGAGCGCTGCTGCGGCGCCACTACATCGGCTTCGTCTTCCAGGGGTTCAACCTCCTGGCCCGGACCTCGGCCCAGGAGAACGTGGAGCTACCCCTGGTGTACCGCCGGGTACCGGCCCGGGAGCGCGGGGAGCGCGCCCGCGCCGCTCTGGCCTCGGTGGGGCTCGCCGGTCGGGAGAAGCACACCCCGGCCGAGCTGAGCGGGGGACAGCAGCAGCGGGTGGCCATCGCCCGTGCGCTGGTGACCGAGCCCTCGCTCCTGCTCGCCGACGAGCCCACGGGCAACCTCGACTCGGCCCGCAGCATCGAGATCATGGAGCTGCTGGCCCGGTTGAACGAAACCCGGGGGATCACCATCGTGATGGTGACCCACGAGGCGGACATGGCCGAGTTCGCCAAGCGGGTGCTCATCTTTCGAGATGGTCGCATTCTCGACGACCGCCAGCAGGCGGGGAGGCGCTGATGCTGCTCGGCACCCTGTGGATGGCCCTAAACGAGATCCGGCGCAACACCATGCGCTCCTTTCTCACCATGCTGGGCATCATCATCGGGGTCGGCTCGGTCATCGCCCTGGTGACCATCGGGGATGGCACCACCGCCAGCGTCAAGGACAGCATCTCGTCGCTGGGCGACAACCTGCTCATGGTCCGTCCCGGTGCCAGCCGCCGGGGACCGACCCGCTCCCAGGGGACTCCCTTCGAGGTGAACGACGCCGATGCCATCGCCCGGGACATCGACGGCGCCGCCGCAGTGGCGCCGTCGGGCAGCAAGCAGATGCTGGCCGTCTACGGCAACCAGAACTGGAGCACCTCGGTCACCGGCACCACGACCGACTACTTCGTCGCCCGTGGCTTCGAGATCGAACAGGGCCGGCTGATGAACGCCGCCGACGTCAAGTCGGGCCGACCGGTCTGTGTGCTCGGCGCCACCGTGGCCAAGGAGCTGTTCGGTACGGGCCAGGCCGTGGACGAGTCGATCCGCCTCGGCAAGCTGTCCTGCCGCGTCATCGGGGTGCTCGAGTCCAAGGGCTCGGGCTCGATGGGCATGGATAACGACGACACCATCATTCTGCCGCTCAAGACGTTCCAGCAGCGCATCGCCGGCAGTCGTGACGTGTCGATGATCTACGTCTCGGTGGCCGCCGACCGCTCCACGGCCGCCGTGAAGCAACAGATCGAGGCGCTGCTGCGCGAGCGGCGCCGCATCGCGCCCGGCGCCGAGGACGACTTCAACGTGCGCGACGTGGCCGAGATCATCGAGATGGTCTCGTCCACCACGGCCATGCTCACCGCCCTGCTCGCGGCCATCGCCGGTGTCAGTCTGCTCGTGGGCGGCATCGGTATCATGAACATCATGCTGGTGTCGGTGACCGAGCGCACCCGGGAGATCGGCATTCGCCTGGCCATCGGGGCGCGGGGGCGGGACGTGCTCCTCCAGTTCCTCATCGAGGCCATGGTGCTGTCCACCCTGGGTGGGCTCATCGGTGTGGGGCTCGGCGTGCTCGGCGGCTGGGCCGCCACCAACGCCATGCAGCTACCCCTGGTCGTCTCCCCGCCCATCATCGCGCTCTCCTTTGCGTTTTCGGCCTTCATTGGCGTGCTCTTTGGCTTTCTGCCAGCGCGCAAGGCTGCCAATCTGGATCCCATCGATGCACTACGTCACGAATGAGCTTCGCCATCGGTCCCCTTTGGGCCCCCTGGGACCCATGGCACTCGCCGCGGCACTGCTGCTCGGCTTGCCAACCTCAGCCCGAGCGCAGGGCACCCGGCTGAACGAGGCCGACGCGATTGGCGAGGCCATGGATCACAATCCCAGTCTCCGCGCCTCGCTTCACGACTACCAGCAGGCGCATCAGTCCGTGTTGGCCGAGGAATCGCTCTACATTCCGACCTGGCTGGCCGACGCCGGGGTGACCCACAGCGAATCCCCGCGCCTGGCCCAGGACAGCACCACCATCTCCAAATCCGACAGCATCGACCTGGGCACCGAGCTCCGGCACACGTTTCCCTGGGGAACTGCGTTCAGCGTGCGGTTCGAGGGGAGCCGCACGACCACCACGTCCCAGCTGGTCCCCGGCAGCGATCAGACCGTCACCACCGGACCGGGCTACAGCCTGCTGGGCCGGGTGGCCGTGACCCAGCCGCTGCTGCGTGGTTTTGGCAGCGACGTCGGCGAGGCGAGCTTGCGCCAGGCCATGCTTTCCCGGACCGCGGCGGAGCGGGCGCGGGATCGGGCGGCCAGCGAGATGCTGCGGGATGTGCTCGAGGCCTACTGGGAGCTCTGGTACGTGGAGCGCGCCCTGGGCATCGAGCAAGAGGCGGCCGGCCTGGCCATCCGGCGACGGGATGATGCCAAGCGGCAGGTCGCGGCCGGGTCCATGGCGCCGGTCGCGGTGCTGCCTTTCGAGACCCGGGCGGCCGAGCTCGAGCAGTCGGTTCTCGCCAGCGAGGCCCAGGGGCAACAACAGTCCCTGGGGTTGGGGCTGTTGCTCGGTCGGGATCCCACCACGGCGGACCAGCTCCACGCCGAGACCACCGAGATCCCCGAGGTTCCGCCGCGGAATCGGGAGGCCGTGCTGCAGGCGGCGGTGGACCAGTCGGTGGTCGTGGCCCAGCAGAAGGCCCAGCTCGCCCTGGCGCGCGATCGGGTGACCGTGGCCGGCGAGGCCGAGCGCCCCCGGCTCGATCTCGAGGCCTATGTCCAGACCCAGGGTCTGGGCAATCGGAACGTGCCACCGGCGCTCGAGCAGTTTGGCACGTTCGACGCGCTCAGCGCCCACGTCGGTCTGGTGTTCGAGCTGCCGCTGATGGGGGGGCGGCGCAGCGCCCAGCGCCGGGCGGCCGAGGCTTCGGTCGACGCCAACCGGGAGCGGCTCTACGCCGCCGAGCAACAGGCCAAGGCCGAGGCCGCCGCCGAGCTCGTGAGGCTCGAGCAGGCCCGCCGCCGCGTGCAGCTGGCCGCCTCCATGGCCGAGGTGGCCACCCAGAACGTGGAGGCCCAGCAGAAGCGCTACGAGCAGGGCGACGCCATCACCCTGGAGGTTCACGAGGCCGAGGACGAGCTGCGGCGGGCCCAGCTCGGCGTTACCCGGGCCAAGGTCGATGCTGTTCAAGCCAACATCCGGATCGATCACCTGACCGGCGAGCTGCTCCGTCGCTACGGCCACCTCGTGCCCAGCAAGGCGCCGCTCCGACCGCGCCGGGAAGGCTCGGCGCTCCGGCGGCTCGGGCCTTTCTAGGCCGCGGTCATCGGTGCTCGCGCGGCGGGGGGGCGCCTGGTGCGGACCGCCAAACCGTGGTTAGGTTGCTCACGCGGAGAGACAACAGATGGACATTCGCGAGGTTGACGTCGCCATCATCGGAGCCGGGTCGGCCGGGCTGCCCGCCCGTCGGGCGGCCTTGAAGCACCGGAAGTCGGTGGTCCTGATCGAGCACGGCCCCTACGGGACTACCTGTGCCCGGGTGGGTTGCATGCCCTCCAAGCTGCTCATCGCCGCGGCCGATGCGGCCCACGACATCGGGCACGCCAAGACGTTTGGTATCGAGGCCAAGGACGTGAGCATCGACGGCCCGGCGGTGCTCGCGCGGGTGCGGCGCGAGCGGGATCGCTTCGTGGGGTTCGTGGTCGGCGCGGTGGACGACATTCCCAGCGATGAGAAGCTGCGCGGAACCGCCCGGTTCACCAGCCCGACCGAGCTCGAGGTCACGGACGAAGGGAGGGACACCCGCGTTCAGGTGAAGGCCGGCGCGGTGGTCATCGCCACCGGCTCGAGCCCCTGGCACCCGCCGGTGCTCAACGGGGCCGGTGACCGGCTGATGCAGAACGACGACGTGTTCGAGCTGCAGGATCTGCCCGAGTCGGTGGCCGTCGTCGGCACCGGCGTCATCGGGCTCGAGCTCGGCCAGGCCCTGCACCGACTGGGGGTCCGCACGTCTTTTTTCGACATCACCGATCTGGTGGGACCGGTGACCGATCCGGTAATCAAGGCCAAGGCTCAGGAGGTGCTCGGCGCCGAGTTGGACTTGCACCTGGAAGCGCAGCTCCAGGCGGTCGAGCCCGACGGCGATGGCGTTCGCTTGAGCTGGACCGAGGCCGACGGCAGTCGGCACAGCGAGCGGTTCGAGCGGGTGCTGGCCGCCACGGGCCGCCGGCCCAACCTGGCGTCGCTCAATCTCGAGGCCACCGGGCTCGAGCTCGGCGACAACGGTGTACCCCGGTACGACCCGCGGACCATGCAATGCGGCGAGGCGCCGCTCTTCATCGCCGGTGACGTGACGGCCGATCGCCCCCTCCTGCACGAGGCCAGCGACGAGGGGCACATCGCCGGCGAAAACGCCGCGCTGTTCCCCAACGTGCAGGCCATGCGGCGCCGCACCCCGCTCAACATCGTCTTCGTCGATCCCCAGATCGCCATCGCCGGTCAGTCCTATGCCGAGCTGAAGCAGGCGGGGACCGACTTCGAGGTGGGCGAGGTGAGCTTCGACGATCAGGGCCGAGCGCGCTGCATGGCCCGCAACTCGGGCCACCTGCGGGTCTACGGCAAGTGGCAGTGCGGCTCCATCCTGGGTGCCGAGATGATCGGCCCGCGAGTGGAGCACCTCGCCCACCTGCTGGCGTGGACGGCCCAGACCGGCGCCTGCGTGGGCCAGGTCTTGCGCCAGCCCTTCTATCACCCGGTGGTGGAGGAGGGGGTCCGCACGGCGCTTCGGGATCTGGCCGGCCAGCTCAAGATGCGCTGCGCCGCCGATCCGTTGTGTGACGGCGCGGGGACCTGACTCGGGGTGCCGGTCCGCGCCCCCAGGGTATCCGCTTTGGCGGCGCTACGGCCTTTCGCCCGGCGGGGTCGGCAGCGGTATCAGGACGTCGATCAGCGGCGCGTGCTGCTGGGCGCCGTAGACGTCGGTATCGGCGATGCTGCCCGAGTCCACCGGCCGGGTGATGGTGATCTTGATGGCCAGGGCCGGATCGTAGAAGACCACGCCCTGCACGTCTTCTGGCGCGATACGGAACCGTTCGCACACGAGCTCCTCGGTGATGACGCCTGAGGCTTTCACCAGACGATAGGTCACCTCGTCATCGAAGATGACGTCGAAGGTTAGCTGGAAGGGGCCCGCATTCTTGCTGCGGAGCACCTTGGCCAGGTCGTAGAGCCGAGCGGTCCTTGCCACGGGTCAGCCGAGCCTCGCATAGGTGATGGGGAACAGCTCGCCCGGGTCGTCCACCTCGGCCAGGTGGTAGATGGTGAACCGGTAGACGGGCCCACAGGAGATGTCCGACGGGGCGTAGAGGAAGGCGAGGTTGCCGGCGGTCGATTTGCGCCCAGGCAGGGGGTAGTGGAGCATGGTCGATCGGGCAGAGGCGCAGATTTCGTCGGCCAGCTGCTGGGTCTTGGCCACCACCTCGAGCACGACCCCT
>Ga0180429_10002142_pt1 | contig 16415 bp, 12 predicted proteins | sample SS_ome_FD_132428 | JGI IMG/M metagenome (GOLD analysis project Ga0180429, IMG submission 132428) | Hypersaline lake sediment archaeal communities from the Salton Sea, California, USA - SS_1_S_1 metaG | ecosystem: Environmental > Aquatic > Non-marine Saline and Alkaline > Hypersaline > Sediment ...
CCTCTCCACCCAGCCCATCACCGTCACCTACACCGTCGACCTCGTTCGGCACCGCATGCTGTGGAAAGACAAGCGCATGGCCCGGAAGGTCGTGCGCAGGACGGTCCGGTACGACAACCTGACCCACCGTTTCACCATCGAAACGGTGATCGGAGGCGAAGAGGCACCCTCCCTCGTCGTGGAGACGTGGGCGGAGATGGTTTCGGCCATGAACCGCGTCGATGGCCTCTCTCTGGCTTCCGTGGGGGATCTCAGGGCGGAAGAGGATCTGTACGGGATCCGAGTCAAGGTGCACCTCCTCTCCGACTCCTTTCTGTGGATCATCCCCTGGGACGTGGAAACGGACTGGGAGCGCATCAGGCTGAAGACGCTATGACCCGGATCCTGACGCGACGGAGAGGATTTATCCTGATCTCGGGCATCTGCCTCGTGATCTGCGTGGTGGTGCTGAACCACGTGATGCGGGACGGCGGAGAGGGCCGGACGGACCCCGCCGGAACCTTCCTCCTCAACATCCTGACCCTTCTGAACCTCCTGGTGCTCATGGCCCTCGTCTTCGTCCTATTCCGGCAACTCGTGAAGGGATACCTGGAATGGCGTCGCCAGCGGGAGGGCGCGCGGTTCCGGACGAGGCTGCTCACCGCCTTCGTGCTCCTCGGCCTCTTTCCCTCCCTGCTCCTCTTCGTCGGCGCCATTCAGATGATCGAATCCACCGTCGACAGGTGGTTCCGCTCCCCCGTCCACGAGGTGAACACCGCGGGCCAGCGCCTCGTGGACAAGAGCCTCGGCATGGTCCGCGAGGAGACCTACCGCAAAGCGGAGGCCCTGGTGGTTCGGCTCGAAGGCGTCCCCGCCGAGCTGAGGCAGGCGTTTGCGGAGAAGATCTTCGAAGAAGGCGCCCTCGACCGCCTGTGGGTCGTGTCCCCCGACGGCTCGGTGCTCCTCAGCCTCCCGGAGGGGACGCCGGACCTGGATCCCTACCAGATGAGGAAGATTTTCAACCCGGGAGGGCTCAAGGGCTGGATGGATCTCGACGCAGATCCCATGGTCGTGTCGGGTCTGGCGGTGGACGGGACCATGGCCGTGGCCGTGGCTTCCTTCCTGCCCTCGGAGCTCTTCGCGGAGGCGCGTTTCATCGCCGAGCAGAACCGCGAGTACCTGCGCATCAGGCACCATCGGACCCGGCTCAAGGTGACCATGATCTCCTCGTTCCTGGCCCTGACGCTACTCGTGACCTTCGCCGCCGTCTGGATCGGCTCCCACCTTTCGCGCGAGATCAGCGTTCCCCTGCAGCTCCTGCTGGAGGGGACCCGAGAGGTCTCTCGAGGGAACCTTGACCACGCCATCCCCTACGAGGCGAAGGACGAGATCGGCATCGTCGTGGCCTCCTTCAATCAGATGACGCGGGATCTCGCCGAGAGCAAGGTGGACCTGGAACGCAGCAACCTGGAGTTGGTGCAGACCTCCCAGGCCGCGGAGCGCCGGAGGCGCTATATCGAAACCCTGCTCGAAACGCTGAGCATCGGCGTCGTCAGCACGGGGCGGGAGGGCGACGTCCGGATGCTGAACCGCAAGGCCCGCCAGATCCTCGGAATGGCAACCGGGGAGACGGCGCGCAATGCCCTGAGCCGCCCCGCCTGGTCCACCATTCGGGAGGCGGCCCAGGACCTGGGCGCGCGCCCCCTGCTCAACCGGGAAGTGGTCATCGGCAGGGAACGCGGCCACTGGATCGTCTCGGTATCCGCCGCCAAACTCAAGGATCCGGAGGGGGAAGAATTCGGAACCCTCTACATCCTCGAGGACATCACCGACCTCTCCAAAGCCCAGCGCATCGCCGCCTGGCAGGAGGTGGCCCGCCGGATGGCCCATGAGATCAAGAATCCCCTGACCCCCATCCGCCTCTCCGCACAGCGCATCCGCAAGAAGTTCCGGGAGGGCGCCGACGACCTGAGCGAAGCGGTATCCCAGGGGACGACCACCATCGAGCGCGAGGTGGAGGGCATGCTCACCATGGTCAACGAGTTCTCCCGCTTCGCCCGGCTTCCCGAAGTCCGTTCCCGTTCGGGTTCCCTTCCCGCCCTGATCCGGGAGACCATCGACACCTTCCGGGTGCCCTACCCCAAGGTGACTTTCGATCTCGACCTGCCGGAGAACTTCCCATCGGTGCAGATGGATCTGGAGCAGATGAACCGCGTCTTCAAGAACCTCGTCGAAAACTCCATCGAGGCCATGAAGATGTCCGGCAGGATCGCCGTCTCGCTGAAGACCCAGGACGAACTGGCCATCTGCATCATTCAGGATACCGGCCCGGGCATCCCGCCCGAGGCGGGAGATCGGCTCTTCCTGCCCTACTACTCCACCAAGCGGCGCGGAACGGGGCTGGGGCTCGCCATCGTCGCCCGGATCATCGAGGAGCACGGGGGGCATATCCAGGTGGACGAATCGTACCGGGAAGGCGCGGGATTCATCCTGACCTTCCCCATCGGCTGAGGAGGCGGGCGAACCATGGTCACGAGGAACATCCTGGTCGTCGATGACGAAGAGAGCATCCGCCACACGCTGCGGGACATTCTCGAGGACGAGGGGCACCGTGTCGAATGCTGCGGGGATGGAGAGACCGCCCTCTCGCGGGTGGAGGGGAAGAGCTTCGATATCATGCTCCTGGATGTCTGGCTGCCAGGCATGGACGGCCTGGAAGTGCTCGCCAAAATCCAGGACCGGCGGGATTCCCTCGAGATCATCATGATTTCCGGGCACGCCACCGTCGAGACCGCAGTGAAGGCGACCAAGCTCGGCGCATCGGACTTCATCGAGAAGCCCCTGTCGCTGGAGCGCATCCTGCTGGCGGTATCCAGCGCCATCAGGAAGCTCGACCTGGAACAGCGGAACCTGCTCCTGTCCGATCAGGTCTCCCGCGAGGTGAACCTCGTGGGAGACAGCGAGGCCATCCAGTCGCTTCTGGAACAGATCCGGAAGGCCGCCCCCGCCTCCAGCCGAGTGCTCATCCTGGGCGAGAACGGAACGGGGAAGGAGGTGGTCGCCCGCCTGATTCATGCCCAGTCGGCACGCGCTTCGGGTTCCTTCGTCGAGGTGAACTGCGCCGCCATTCCCACCGAACTCATCGAGAGCGAACTGTTCGGGCACAGGAAGGGAGCTTTCACCGGCGCCACGGAACACAAGAAGGGAAAGTTCCTGCTCGCCGACGGGGGCACCCTGTTCCTGGACGAGGTGGGGGACATGAGCCTGCAGACCCAGGCCAAGGTCCTCAGGGTCCTGGAGGAGCAATCCTTCGAGCCGGTCGGGGACACGGAGGGAAGAAAGGTTGATGTGCGGGTCATCGCCGCCACCAACAAGGACCTCACGGAAGAGATCGAGAAGGGCACCTTCCGGGAAGACCTCTACTACCGCCTCAACGTCATCCCCATCACGGTGCCGCCCCTGAGGGAGAGGGTTGAGGATATTCCCCTGTTATGTTCTTATTATTTAGAGTTTTATGCCCGGCAGTACGGGCTGCCGGACAAGAAGCTCAGCGCCCCGGCCGAGGAGGTGCTGAAGGGGTATCGCTGGCCCGGCAACGTGAGGGAACTCAGGAACCTCATGGAGCGCGTGATGATCATGAGTCCCAACGCCGCCATCCAGCCGGAGGAGCTTCCCGTGCAGGGAGATCTGGCGGCGCTGTCCCTGCGGGACGGGAAGACCCCCCTCAAGGCGGCCCGCGAGGAGTTCGAACGGACCTACATCCTCCGCGCCCTGGATCGAAACGCCTGGCACGTCACGCGCACGGCGGAGGACCTGCAGATCGAAAGGCGGCATTTGTACCGCAGGATGGCCACACTCGGGATCAGGAAGGAGAAATCTCATGGTGATGATTAACCGGGCCACCAAGGAGATGACCATCAAGGTCGTGTACTACGGCCCCGGCCTCTGCGGGAAAACGACGAATCTGGAGTTCATCTACGAAAAGGCCAATCCCGACAAGAAGGGGAAGCTCCTGTCCGTGGCCACCGAAACAGACCGGACCCTCTTCTTCGATTTCCTGCCCATGGAACTCGGAACCATCAAGGGCATGAAGCTCCGCGTCCAGCTGTACACCGTGCCCGGCCAGGTGTTTTACGACGCAACGCGGCGGATCGTGCTGCGGGGCAGCGACGGCGTCGTTTTCGTGGCCGATTCCCAGCAGACCATGATGGACGCCAACATCGAGAGCGTGGAGAACCTCAAGAAGAACCTCGCCCTGAACAGCCTCGATTCGGAAACCATCCCCCTCGTCTTTCAGTACAACAAGCAGGACCTGCCGGACCTCTCCTCCGACGAGGAGTTGGAGAAGGCCCTGAACTGGAGGGGCGTTCCTTACTTCACTTCCGTCGCCACGGTCGGCACGGGGGTGAACGAGACCGTCAAGAAGGTCATCGAACTCGTCATACGGAACCTCCACCAGCGGGAGGCCTCCGTCAAGGCTTCGGGCCAGGCCATGGCGGGTGGCAAGACACCTCCGACCCCCGTGGCCGAGGCGGCTGATGAGGCCGCCCCGCCCGAGGCCGAACCCGCCGCCGCAGCCCCTCCGCCCGAGGCCGAGCCCGCCTCGCCCGAAACCGAAGAAGCGCGCCCGGCCGGGGAAACGCCCGCTCCCCCGGCCGCCGGGGCACCCCCGCCCGAGGAGCCTCCCCTGCCCGAAGCCCCGGTGCCTGGAACCCCTCCGTCCGAACCGGCGCCCGTTCCCGAATTCGAATTCTCCAGGAAGGGGGAATTCGACGTGGAGGAAGCCGAGCCGGAAGCGGGCGAGCCGGAGGCGGACGTTCGAGATGACGCCGAGCCGGTTCCCGCGGGGGAGCCTGCGATGGAGGGAACGCCCGGGGGCAAACCGGCGGCCGTCGAATCCTCCGCCGGGGACGCGGGGGGGGAGGCGCCTGCCGACGGACGGGTCGTGGACGTGGACCTGGAGGAGGTCGAAGAACCCCTCAAGACCGCCGGGGAGCCCGTGAACGCCGACGTGACCCAGACGGGCATGACCCTTCCCCCGGGCGCCATGCCCGAGCCTGAGGTGGAGGTGGAATTGGAGGAGGTGAACGGGGAGGGGGACGACGAGGGGGACGCCGCGTCCTCCGCCCCCGAGGCGGACATGGAGCACGACGACCTGGGGCTGACGCCCGATGAGGGGCTGGAATCCCTCGATATCACCGAGGAGGAACCCGCCTCGGCCGGACAGGAGACGGTCGAACCGCCCGAGGAAGCCCCCGCCGGGGAACCGGAACTCGAGGTCGTGGATGAATCTCCACCCGATGTCGAAGGAGCAGAAGAGGCCGGGGAAGAACTCGAGCCCGCCCCGGAGCCCCCGCCCGGTGAGCCCGAAGCGGCAGCATCCGCCGGGGAGGCTCCCGCCGCCGATGAGCGTCTCGAGGCCGCACAGCCGCCCCCCGAACTTTTGGCCGAACTCGCCGCATATCGGGAAGCGCTCCAGGACGCCTCCGAGAGACTCATGGCCCTCAACGCGGAAATCGAGGCGCTGAAGGGCAAAATCGCCGACTTCGAAGGGCGTCTCGGGTCCTAGCCCGGGGCCGGCCATCCATGGGATCGAAGAAGAGCCGGAAGAAAGGGGCCGCCCGGCAACCTCGCAAGAAGAAGAAATCGTCCTGGTTCAGCCTTCCCAAGAAGGGGCAGATAGCCGGAGCCGCGGCGGGCCTGGTGGTCATCGCGATCTTGGTGTTCCTCGTCTGGGCCTTCGTGGGATCGGCCGTTTCCCCCTCCAGCGAGGCATACCGTTCGCGTCAGGAGGAGATCCTCCACAGGCACGAGGCGGAACTCGATGCCTTTCGCCGCCAGGGCGTCGTGGCCCACGAAGATCCCGATGCCCAGGAGATCCGGGTCTTCCTGTCCTGGTGGGAGACGCTGGACCGCCCCGCCCAGGAACGCCTGGCCGTTTCGGCCGCCGCCGTCTACGGGCAAGGAAACTGCCTCGTCCTCGACGCCGCCACGGGGCGACGCCTCGCCTGGTACACCACCCGGCGAGGCTACCGCGAACTGGAACCGGTGACCCGCGGCCCTGAGTAACGGGGCAGGGTGTATCGGAGTATGGGAGAAGGGCCGCGGCACGGGCGTGGGCATCGGCCCATCTAGATTCGGGGGTAAGACACTGTAAAACCTCTCCCTCATTTTTCCCAGGAGACGAGGTTTTGCATGGGTGACCCCAACCGGTAGCGATTATTTTCTCAAGTAGCGACCAAAACGGTCGAGCCGACCCGGCGTCAGTTATGGTTCGTGATCAGCAGTCTCCGCGAGGCGGAGCGGCCCCACTCCTACCCTTCGAGGCGATAGTCCTTCTCGCGGAAGAGCCTCAGGCAGGCGTCCGCCACGTCCCCGTCGTAGAGGGTGCCCCGACCGGAGGAGATCTCCTCGAGGGCGGCGTCCAGCCCCCGGGAAGGGCGGTAGGGCCTGTGGGAAGCCATGGACTCCACGATGTCGGCCACGATGAGGATCTTCGCCTCGGGCAACAGTTCGTCCCCCGAGAGGCCCCGGGGGTATCCCGAACCGTCGCTGCGCTCGTGGTGCTGCAGGACGACGCTGGCCACGGGCCAAGGAAAGGTGATGTCTTTCAGGATGTCGTGCCCCACCACGGGATGGTTCTGGATGATCTTGAGTTCGTGTTCGTTCAAACCGGTGGGCTTGCTCAGAATCTCCAGGGGCACGGCCACCTTTCCGATATCGTGGATCAGCGCGGCCGTGTACACGCAGTTCACCTGCTCGTCTCCCATGCCGAGTTCCCGCGCGATGGCCTCCGCGAGGCGGGCTGTGCGCTCCTGGTGGCCCGCGGTGTAGGGATCCCTGATTTCGACGACCTTGGCCATCGTCTCCACCGTCTCGGCCATGGCGATCTGGTAGCGCTGGAGGCCCTCCTGCAGCTTCCGCTCCATGAGTTTGCGCTCCGTGATGTCCTCCACGCTGCCCTCGTAGTACTTGACCTCCCCGTCGTCGTCCCTTACGGCGACGGCGTTTTCACTGACGATGAGCGTGCTGCCGTCCTTGCGAACCCACACGGATTCCATGCCCATCACCTTGCCTTCTGCTTCGATGGCGGTCCGGAAAGCATCGCGTTGGGAGGCGTCCCGGTAGCCTTCCACGACATTGGATCGGAAGAGGTCGATGAAATTCGCGTACCCCAGCATGCGGACGAGGGCCGGGTTGGCCATGAGGAAACGGCCTTCCGGGGTGGTGCGGTAGATGCCGATCACCGCCTGGTCGAAGACGTTTCTGAACAGTTCCTCGCTCTCTCGGAGCTGCCGCTCGATCATCTTCCGGTCGGAGATGTCCTCCACCGTGCCTTCGTAGCATACGATCCCGCCATCGTATCCCCGAACGGCACGCACGTTCTCGCGAACGTGCACCGTGCTTCCGTCCCTGCGCCGCCACTCCGATTCGAGGCCCGTGATCCGGCCTTCCCTGTGGAGCTGCTCCTTGAACTCCTGGCGTGTGTAATCGGCCAGAAACTCGTCGGTCTCGAGGTTGTACCGGGAGATCTCCGCGAAACTTCGGAATCCCAGCATCTTGAGCAGGGCCGGGTTAGCCATGAGGAAATGTCCGTCGGGCGTCGTACGGAAGATGCCGACGATGGCGTGCTCGAACAGGTTTTCGTAGTTTGCGGGACTCTCTCGGAGGGCCTGCTCCATCCGGGACCGATCGTCTCCGGCCCGGCGCGGGCTACCGCACCCGCCTTTGGGAACGCTTCCACCTCTCATCACGTCTCCCATCTCTCGACCCGCGGGAATCATGATTCCCGCAGCGATTCATCCTCTCACATCGCGGAGTCGGAGGTCAATCGCCTCCGGCCCTCCATCTCGGGAAGACAGAAGCGCCTCGGCCCTGCGCCGCTGCGCCACCGTCGGTTCGCCGGCCGTCCACCTCCCGGGAAAGTGAGCCCTGAAGGCATCCGCCAGGGCCCTGCGAAGCGCGGCTTCGTCGAGATCGGCGCGGAAATCCCTGAGGCCAGCGAAGGAGGCTCGGAAGGAGGGAACCCGGGAAAGCGAAATCCCCGAAGCACCGGCCAGCCGCTCGTAATCCAGGGTAAGCGGGATGGACCCGTGCTGCAGGAAGGCTCTCCTCCCCCGCCTCTGGGCACTGCCGACGACCTTCTTCCCGCCGATGAGCAGTTCGTGCTCGGTGGGGACCTCGAAGCAGGGGGCCGCCTCGCCCGGAAACAGCCGGGCCGGCCTGCTCTCGGCGCAAACGGAAAAGCCGAGGGACTCCAGTGCGGCCTTCAGGGCCCCGGATACCGCCGCGTAAGCCTTCGCCAGGCCGGATCCCAGGCGGGCCTCCGCGGCGCTGCCCGCCACCGCGTATGTCACTTCATGTTCGTGGAGTACGGCCTTGCCGCCCGTGGGGCGGCGCACGACGTCGATGCCGTGCTCTCGGCAGTAGGCCGCATCCACGGCATCCTCCAGGCGCTGATGGAACCCGAGCGAGAGACAGGGGGGATCCCACCCATAGAGCCTGAGTACGCATTCCCCGCCCGCCGACTCCTCGAGATCCTGCCACAGGGCCTCGTCCATCGCCATGTTCCAGGCGCCGCTTCGCGGGGCGGGATCGTCGATGAGTTTCCAACTCAAGGGTTCCTCGCGGCGCACCGTGAGAGGAAATGCTGCAGCAGACGGGTCTCCGATCCGCTCATCTCCCCGCTCCTGCAGGTCTCCACGGCAAAAAGGGGAACGGGCATGGTCGAACGGAAGAAGCCCTCGTCCCGACGGCCGCCGGAGATGGCCTCGACTCCCAGAAGGAGCCCGTGGATCCTCCGCTCCCGGATCTCCTTCTCCAGACGGCTTCCCCGCCGCTTCAACCCGTACGGCAGTGAGCAGTTGTGGTAGAGAGCGGACAGTTCCTGGGACGCTCCCATCGGGTTGGCGTCGAGGCCCAGCTCATCGTAGACGATCACGGCCCTGAGCTTTTCGAGCAGCGCGAAGAACTCGGGGCGGTAGGGTGTCACTCCCACGACGCCGAGACGGGTCCAGCGCTCCTGGCCCAGCGAATCGTATTCGAGAATGCGGGCCTCCGTGTCCCTGCGGGCGGCATCGAGATCCCCCCCCGGATTCATGGCGGCGGCCAGCGCCCGAAGGTAGCCGAGGGAGGGGAAGGCCGCATTGCGCACCTGGATCCCGTCGAGACGCTTGAGGGATAAGCGAAGGCCCGACCAGTCCTGTACCCCTTCGTTCAGACGCTCGGGGGGAATGCCGAAAGCCTCGCAAAGGCGGCCGATTTCCTCGCGAAGCCGGCTCAGGTTCCTCAGGAGCGGATACTGGAAGCGGAAGACGCGGATACCCTCGCGCTCCAGTGCCTTTGCGACGGGCTCGAGGATCCCGAAGGGACAGGGCCGCGGCAGGACGAGCCCCTCCAGCCGCTCACGGAGGGCAAGTGCGTAGAGCCCGCCGGCCCAGGGGGATGGGACATCCTCCCGGAATGGGAAGGGAATCTCCCTCTCCAGGGATGAACGATCCTCGCACTCATAGAACGAGGACCAGAGGTTGACCGCCAGATGGCCCGACCGCGTAAAGACTTCCGTGGGAACGGGGGGGACGACGCCGACCTTCATGTTCTCTCCCGAATCAGAGTACCCCCCGGAGGCAGCCGGGGTCAATGCACCGGGCGGGGTCCGGACACATAACTGAGGGAGAGTTCGATGACGCCCTTGCGTGGCGGGTAGAGGTTCGGATCGCTGTACGCGATGCGCATCTCCTCCTCGCCGTTGACGGTGTAGATCCACCGCCCCCTGGGACACCGGGAATGCTGGATTCCCTGAATCGAACGCGGCCACTTCCCGCCGTTACCGGCCACGAGATCCTGAATCAAGAGCACCTTGCCCGTCAGCTCCTGGTCCATGCCCAGCCGCTCCAGCCGCGCGCGGTATGCGCCCAGGTTCTTCAGGCTCATCTTCGCGGGCTCGTTCCACCAGGGAATGGTGTCGAAGACGTCCTCCGTCACGGAGGGGTAGTCTCCGCGGCAGGATCCCGCCGCATTCAGGATTTCCATCTCCCGGAGATAGCGCCGGGAAATGTCGGCGTAAGCCATCCTCCGCCAGACCCGCCCGAAGGTCCGCCAGAGGATCCGCTCGCGCCGATTGAGCTTCCGGTAGAAGGGAACACGGCCGAGGTACCGGCCCGCCTCGCGGTAGATCCACGCCTCGTGCTGCCACGCCCGCAGAAGCGATGTCCGATAGCGCGCATGCCGGAGCCGTTCACGCCAGAGATCGTGATCGGACGTGACCTTCCGGAGAACGCCCGACTGGAAGCCGCCGATGGCCATGGCCATCTCCTGGGCGTGGAGTTCCAGCCTGGACAGGAGGTGCTCGCTGATCCTCCAGGAAGCCTCCAGGTCCATTTCCACGGACAGGGAATCGCCGCGGAGTTCACCGGCCAGCGCATCCACGAGGAAGCACTTGGAGAGGAACAAGAACCCCAGGAGATGGGGGCCGTCATCTCCGACCAGGTGTCCGGGCGCGACATTCCATCTGGGCGCTTCCTCGCCGCAGAAGGTCGCTCGCAGTTCGGCGATGACATCCCTGTGCTCCTCCAGGAACGCCTCGATCTCCGGGGGCACGGGCGTAATCTTCGAAGATTCCCGCGGAAGTTCGTCTTGAAGGTACCGGTGGAAAGACCGTTCGACGCCTTCCCAGGGAGTGGGAGGGCCCTCCGGCAGCTCTTTCAGGGGCTTGAGGGAGATGCCCAGCTCCCTGCACAGCCGATCCGCCCTTCTCGCCGGTTCGTTCTCGGTCATGGGCGTGAACGTAGCCCCCTGCACGCGGGTGGGCCCCACCAGCCGCTCCCATTCCCGATCCAGAACCCGCTCGGAAGAGGAAACCCAGGCCAGGGAGATCCCGTAGGCCAGGACATAGGATACGGCGATTGCCCCCAGGACCAGCATGGTCCGGCCGACGAGGGGAACCCGAAGCAAGCGACCGATCACCGCGATTCACCTCCATCGAGGAAACACACCTTCGGGCGGAGCCATTCCAGGCCCGGCCAGGGTCTCACTTGTCGTAATCCCTGAAGGCGACCACGTTGGCGTGATAATCGAAGAATATCTCGAACTTGTCGAGCGTGAGCCGCCCGAGGATGCCGTAGCACTCGATTTGATCCCCGCCTCCGACCTCGGCGACTTGCACCGTGGGCATCTCGAAACGCGCGTTTCCCAAATCGAGCGTCAGATTCTCGGCGACGCCGCTCAGAAAAGTGCCGGAAAGGCCTTCGCCGCGCTGCGTCGCGTACCGGGCCGAATTGACGGTGATGCCCACGGACTCCGCCCTCTCCGCCGAGATGAAGGTGGTGTGGGCACCCGTGTCCACGAGAAAGTAACAATCCGGATGACCCGCCAGGGTCGTGGCGACGTAGGGACGCTTGCCCGGCCACAGAGACTCCACGCGGAATGTGCCCTCCTTCATGACCGACTCCGGAGAAGTGCCCGACGGGTGAAGCGTGAGCTTGCCGCCCCTTCGGTCATACTGCATCGCGAAATCCCGAAACAGGGAAGTGGGGACGATTCCCACCACCTTCTCCCAGAAGGTCGCCTTCTCGTCGATGACGAGCGCCGGGGCGCTGGAAACTGTGACCGGCCCGATTTTCATGGAGTCGAAGAGGACCCATCCCGATTCCTGGGCGCCCTTGGCGCCGAGCCCGATGTAATGAGCCGTCGAGATCTTCTCCAACCCCAGTTCCTCCACCACTTGAGGGTTGATGAGGATGACCTGCGCGCCGGAATCGAGCAGCATCCACCTTTCCTTGGTGCCGTTCAGGGAGACGGGGACGACCACCATGGCGGTGCTGCCCAGGGTGGCGGTTCCCACGTCTCCCCCGCCCCAGACGAGGCTGGGGATGTCCCTGCGCTCGCTCTTCTCCTTGAGGGGCACCTCGAAGGGAGGATCGCCCTCGGAGGATAGCCGGAAGAGACGTCCGCCCGACACCCTTCGGTAGAGCTTGGCGAGTTCCTCGTAATCCCCCGCGTACTTCCCGTCAATCTTCTTCAGGGTCTCCAGCCTGGAGAGCGCGTCGCCGCTGTCGTATTCGGCCTGCAGGGACGATACGAGCAGGTGTGCCGAAGGGGCGCCGGACTCTTCGATCGCCCGGTCGAACACGTCTTCGGCCGCCTCCTCCTTCCCCCTTAGGAGATGAGCCCTCGCGGCCCGGATGGCCGCGACTCCCGCCCATTCGGGGTTCTCGAAAAGCCTTGACCAGATCTTGATCGCTCCTTCGAAGTTTCCAAGGCGGTATGCGCAGTCCCCGCCCTCGTACAGGAAGATGCCCTCCCCGGGGAACCGGCGGGACGATTTCACCGCCGCGCGCGCGGCGTCCTTGAACCTGCGCAGCCCCTTGAGGGCCTGCACTTTGTAGAGGCACAGGTCGTAGTCCTCTTTGAACCGGACGAGGGCCGCCTCGGCGCGGGACAGCGCCTCGTCGTATTTTTCGGTCTCGATCAGGTTGCCAACGGCGCTGATCTCTCGCGACAGCGCCGCCTTCGCCTCGTCCGCTCCTTCCGGTTGCGCTTCGGGCGCCGGGGTCTGAGCCGCCAGGCCAAGGCTCATGACAACGACGATCCACACTGCCGCGATTCTTCTCATGGAAATCTCCTTCGCATCGAATCCCATTCTAGCGCGTACGGCGCACGTTCCGCCAATGGGATTCCCTCCGGCGAGCCGCTGGCGCCGCACGGGCCGAAATCGTACAATGGGTCTTCGATCCGCCGGCCGGAATCCGGCGGCGGCCGTCGGGAGGTTCCCATGCGGCTCTTCGTTCGCAGCGACGTGGACGGCTTCTTCGGCCTGGCTCTCGACAACCTGGTGCAGCTCCTGCTCATCGACACCCTCTGCCGCGTCGTCCTCGGGTTCCCCCCCGAACTCATATACGGCAGAATCCTCCCCGGTGTTGCGGTGTCCCTTCTGGTGGGCAACGCCTTCTACGCCTTCCAGGCCCTGCGGCTGGGCGCCCGGGAAGAGAGGATCGAAGTCTGTGCCCTCCCCTACGGGATCAATACCGTGTCTCTCTTCGCCCACGTCTTCCTGGTCATGCTGCCGGCCAAGCTTGCGGCGCAGGCCGCCGGGGCGGAGGACCCCGCCCGGATCGCCTGGCAGGCCGGGCTCGTCGCCTGTCTCGGGTCCGGCCTCATCGAGTTCCTCGGCGCATTCGTCGCGGAACGAATCCGAAAGATCACTCCGAGGGCGGCGCTGCTGAGCACCCTCGCCGGGATCGCCCTCGGATTCATCTCGCTGGGATTCCTCTTTCGGACCTTCGCCCACCCTCTCGTGGGGCTGACGACGCTCGGGATCATCCTCCTCACCTACTTCGGTCGCGTCCGGTTCCGTGGAGGCGTGCCCGGCGGCATGGTTGCGGTGGCCCTCGGTACGCTCCTGGGATGGTGGACGGGCCTCGCTCCCATGGGCAGCGCCCCGGCGGGTGCCGCGCTGCACCTGCCCATTCCCGTCTTGAGAGACCTGTGGGCCGCCCTGGCGGGAGGCCACTGCGTCACGTACTTCTCCATCATCCTGCCCATGGGCCTGTTCAACGTCCTCGGGTCGCTTCAGAACATCGAATCGGCCGAGGCGGCCGGCGACCGGTATTCGGCGCGGTCGTCCCTCGCCGTGAACGGCTTGGGAACCCTCGCCGCAACGCTGTTCGGGTCGTGCTTCCCCACGACGATCTACATCGGGCACCCCGGCTGGAAGGCCCTCGGTGCGCGGGCCGGCTACAGCATCCTCAACGGGGCGTTCTTTACCATACTCTGCCTGAGCGGCACCCTGGCCTACGTGGCGTGGCTCGTGCCGGTGGACGCGGGCATGGCCATCGTCCTCTGGATCGGCATCGTCATCTCGGCACAGGCCTTCCAGGCCATCCCGAAGGCCCACGCGCCCGCCGCCGTCGTGGGCCTGCTGCCCGGCGTGGGGGCCTGGGGCGCCTTGATGGCCAAGAACGGGTTGAGGGCGGCGGGATACGGCACCCCCGACGGCCCGCCGTTCTCCGAGGCGGTCGTGGAGGCTTTCCGGCAGTCGGACACCTGGGTTCACGGAGCGTTCGCCCTGGAACAGGGCTTCATCTTCTGCTCCATGGTCCTCGCCGCCGCCACGGTCTGCATCATCGAACGCCGCTTCCGGGCGGCGTCGGCCTGGTGCGCCGCCGCGGCGGTTCTCTCCGCGGTCGGCCTCATGCACGCCTACGCATGGACGCCGGGAGACACCGTCCTCGTCATGCGCCCCGCCTGGCCGTGGGCCGCCGGCTACGCTTTCATGGCCGCGGTTTTCTTTCTGGCGCCGTGGGTGACGGTGCCGACGGAGGGCCGGGACCCCGGCTGAAGGCGCCCCCATCAAGGCCGCAGATATCCCATGAGCGATGCAGATTCACCCATGAAGGGTGCGGATTCGACCATGAAATTGCAGCGTCAGGGTCCAGGCTGAAAACCCGATATGAATAACTGACGCCGGTTTCTGCACGACCGTCTTGACCCCAAGCGGAAGCAACACGCTCCATCTGTAGAGATAAAGACGTTGGTACCTACCTCGGCGTTGGGTGCGCAGAGAGGTGTCGTAGTCTCGGCGCAGCCGAGCGGCCCTCTCGGGTCCTATTCGGGCGGCTCCCGGTAGAGGGGATCGTCGTCGGCATCGCCGGGCGGGGGCCGGATGTCGCTGCGGTGCATCCAGTAGAAGCGTCCCTTGTCGAGGAAGTCGGAGAGGTTGGCGCTCTCGACGGCCAGGCCGCGCTCCTCCAGCGCCCCGCCCATGATGCCCAGGAGCAGCTTGACGCCGGGGGTGCGCAGGACGGGATAGGTGCGATCCAGCTTCAGGATCCAACCGCCGCCCCTGCGCCGCGCCAGCACGACCTGCAGGTGCTGGGTGAGGCGCCCCTCCGCCACGACGTAGCGGAAGAGGCAGGCCTCGCTGGCGGCGCCGAGGAAGGTCTCCCTGTACTTGATATAGATGCCCTCCTCCGGCACCGAGAGAGTGATCGCCGGCGGATCGTCCCAGAAACCCCTCGGGTCGAGATCGCCGTCGAACCTTATGTGGGGCATGGTTCCGTCCTCCCTGACCCGAGGCGTTTCCGATATACCAAGTAGTGCAGATTCCGGCCCTCGGCGGTCCATTTGGTCTCGTAGCGCGTGGTCACTCCGTACGGGGACGCTTCAAGCCAGGGACGGCCTCGATGGGTGCTTTCCAGGTCGGGGCACAGAGCCAGTTCCTCCAGGGCCTGCCTCGCGTAGGACCGGCTGTCGGTCGCCAGGTAGAGCCGTCCTCCCCGGCGGAGCTTCCGGCCGACGATGTCGAAGAATTCTTTCCGGTAGAGCCGCCGCTTCGCGTGCCGCTTCTTGGGCCAGGGATCCGGGTAGTTCACGTATACGGCGGCCAGGCTGTCACCGGGGAACACGAGATTCATGACGATGTAGGCGTCTCCGAGAAGAGCCGTGACGTTTCCGGCATCCTGTGATCGCAGGACCCTTGTAATGGCCCGGTAGCCCTCGCCGAAGCGTTCGATGCCCGCGAACCGGCAATCGGGGTGGCGATCGGCCATGGCCAAGAGGAAGTCCCCCTTGCCGAACCCGACTTCCACGTGGAGCGGCCCCCCCGGGAAGCGCGCATCCCAGTCGATGGGCAAATCCTCGTCTTTCCACCAGTCCCCGCGGCGGCCAGCCGGCGGGAGCGCAATCCCGGAGGGATGGGAATCCGCCGTGTGTTCGTCCCGCGCGCCGCCACCCATGGCAACCGCCACTCAGGGCCTGCCGACGCTGGTGTAGCGGAAGCCCTTCTCGCGGACCTCGTCGGGGTCGTAGAGGTTCCGGAGATCCACGACCACCGGTTCCTCGAGGAGATCCTTGAGGCGCGACCAGTCGAGGCGCTTGAAGGGACCCCACTCCGTCGCCACGACGAGTCCGTCGGCTCCATCCGCGGCATCGTAGGGGTCCTTGCAGAGAACGATGTCGGTCAGCGCCTCCTTCGCATTGTCCATAGCCGCCGGGTCGTAGGACCGCACGGTGCACCCGCGCTCAACCATAGCCCGGGCGATCTTCATGGCCGGGCTCTGACGGATGTCGTCCGTATCCTGCTTGAAGGCGAGACCCAGCAGTGCCACGGTCTTGCCGGTCAGGTCGCCGACGGCCTCCTCCACCTTGGAGAGCGAGAAGCTCACTTGGGCATCGTTGGCGCGGACGGTGGCCCGGACGACCTCGAGTTCGATCCCCCGGGAGGCCGCGATGTCCAGGAGGGCCCGGGTGTCCTTCGGGAAGCAGGAGCCGCCGTAGCCGGGGCCGCACTGGAGGAAGCTGGGACCGATCCGGGGGTCGAGGCCCATGCCCTTGGCCACTTCCTGGATGTCGGCTCCCACGCATTCGCAGAGACGGGAGACCTCGTTGATGAAGGAGATCCGGGTGGCCAGCATGGCGTTTGAAGCGTACTTGATCAG
>Ga0180429_10002143_pt1 | contig 16414 bp, 15 predicted proteins | sample SS_ome_FD_132428 | JGI IMG/M metagenome (GOLD analysis project Ga0180429, IMG submission 132428) | Hypersaline lake sediment archaeal communities from the Salton Sea, California, USA - SS_1_S_1 metaG | ecosystem: Environmental > Aquatic > Non-marine Saline and Alkaline > Hypersaline > Sediment ...
CCACCACTACATCATCGTCAGCATCGAGGACGAGGTGATGACCGTGGACACCTGGGGCGCCTTCCCCCAGACCAACGAGATCATCGACTCGATCACCATCGTGAAGGAGGCCGAGGAGTGCTCGCCCACCGACGTGGACGTCGACTCCGACACCGACGCGGACACCGACGCGGACTCCGACGCCGACACGGACGTCGACACCGACGCGGACGCGGATTCGGACGCGGACGGCACCCCGGACGCCTCGGCCGACGGCGGCGGCCAGGGCGGCTGCGGCTGCAACGCGGTCGGCGCCAATCGTGCACTTTCTGCGCAGAATCCGGCACACCCGGCACACCGCAGCTGGTGGACTGCTCTGTTACCAGACTGATATCGTTCAGTGCCAGCCCGGGAGAGTTGAAACCACGAGGTCGAACAGGGAGCGGCCATCGCCTAATCGACCGCTCGCGGGAAGCGTGCCGCAGCCCGAGCCGCTGCCGGCCTCGGGATCCGATTGAGTGCCGAGGCAAGGATCACCGGAGTCCGTCACGGTGATGGAATCGTAGTCGTCGAGCCCGGCGGCGTAGTACCAGGTATCAGGGGGTACGCACTCGTCGACGAGCGTGAAGCTGTAGTAGGTGACGCAGAACGCTTCTTCGGGGCACTCGGGCTCGCCGTCCCCGTCGCAGTCGATGCACCAGTCACAGGGTGGAGGTACCTCGCCTTCACAGCTCGGCCCGTCGATCTCTGTCGCGTCATCAGCGGTCAGTGTGAACGTGCCGACGTAGACCTCCTCGTCGAAGTCCCAGTTGTTCGCGCCGTGCAGTCCGCGGTAGCGGCTCAGCTCGTGCGTGAAGGGCGGACCGCCGTACTTGTCCAAGTACTCGAGCTCGATTTCGACGCTCTGCCCGTTCTGCACGAGCTGGTGCACCCAGAACGTTGCTCCACCGTCCGCACCAGCGCTACGAGCGAGCGCAAACGACGCGGCGAACGCCATGATCACGACGCAGTATCTCATCCCCAACCTCCTGCTGCGCGGGCTCAATTCCCGCATTCACAGGTCGATCACTGCAATCGAGGTACCAAATCGAACGAACGGAACGGTGCCTCGAAAGTCAGCTTATCACGGTGGCTTACGAGACACCCGAACGACAAGCTGTGCCAGACTGTGCCGCTCACTCCTTCCAGCAGCCGCGGCAGCGCTGGCTCCAGCGATGGGCCGGGCCGTCGTCCGCGTCCTCCCGGTGCTGGCTCATGCGCCAGCGGAGCTTGCGGCCGGCCACCTCGCTGGGGTGGACCCGCTCGCTCGTCATCAGCCGCTCGTAGTTGGGCCTGCCCGCGCCGTGCTCCTCGATCCACTCCCGGGCGAAGGACCCCGAACGGATCTCGTCGAGCACCTCGCGCATCCGCGCCCGGGTTTCGTCGTTGATCACCCGCGGCCCCCGGGTCAGGTCACCGTAGCGCGCGGTCTCGCTCACAGAGCGATGGAGCCGAGCCAGCCCGCCGTCGTAGACCTGATCGGCCACCAGCTTGAGCTTGTGGAAGCACTCCAGGTACGCCAACTCGGGCCGGTAGCCGGCCTCCACCAGGGTCTCGTACCCGGCGGTGAGCAACTCGGTCAGCCCCCCCACCATCACGGCCTGCTCGCCGAACAGATCGGTCTCGGTCTCCTCGGCGAAAGACGACTCGATGACGCTGGCCCCGGTGGCGCCGATGGCCCGGGCGAACGCCCGCGCGCGCAGGAGGGCCCGGTCCCTGGGGTCCCGGTGCACGGCCACCAGGCACGGCACGCCGCGCCGGGCCAGGAACAGCTCGCGCACGAGGGAACCCGAGACCTTGGGCGCCACCAGCACCACGTCGAGATCGGCGCGTGGGGTGATGCGCCGGTACTGCACGCTGAAGCCGTGGGCCAGCACCAGCGTGGCTCCAGGCTGGAGCGCGGGCGCCACCTCCTCGGCGAACACCCGCTCGTGCGCGCTGTCCGGCACCAGCAGCGCCACCAGGTCGGCGCCTCGTGCGGCCCGCGGGATCGACCTCGGCTTCCACCCGTCCTCACGGGCCGCGGCCCAGCTCAACCCCCCTGGCCGCAGCCCAACCCGCACGTCGAGCCCGCTGTCCCTCAGATTCCGCGCCTGGGCCCGGCCCTGGATGCCGTAGCCGATCACGGCGATCGAGAGCTCACCCAGCGCCTTGCGTACGGCCTCCAGTTTCGAGTCTTCGCGTTTCATCGTCGCCTCCTCGTTCGAAGGTGCCGCGACCCTGCGCGGGCACCGCTCGGGCGCGATCGGCCGACGCTCGACTTCCCGGTGATCTGGAGACACAAAAAAACCCCGCACCGTCAGTCGAGGTGCGGGGCCGAAACGCGCGCCAACAGATGGCTACACCCCGCACCTCCACGTAATGGCGATGATGATGCCGCCGAAGGACGCGACGCAGCCGTCCAGAGCGCTGCTCCGGCTCGCCGACTGGTTGTGCTCGCGGTCGCTCATCTCGTCCCTCGCGCGGCCCGCCAACGGTGGCGATGCGGGCGTCGATCGATTCCTAGTGCCATACTTCCGGTCATGTCAAGCTCCAAGGTGGCTCGTTTTCGGCTAGAATTCGCCACGGAAGGACTTCGATGATACACCCACGCGCCGCACTCACGCTGCTCCTCGCGACGCTCGCGGCCGCCGCCTGCTCGGGCTCCAGCCCGGAGCCGGTCACCGAGCCCGAGCCTGCCGAGCCGGCCCCCGAACCGCCGACGCCCGTCGAGCCCGAGGCCCCAGCGAAGGTGCCCGATGCGGCCCCCGAGCAACCCGCCGACGACATCGTGGTGTCAGTAGAAAGGGAATCGTACGAAACATTCCTAGACGCCCATTTGGAAGATCATGAGAAACCAGCTCTGCACTATCGCTCGAAGGCCAAGCGCCTATTTGTCAAGTGGGACGCGGAGCGGCCGCAGCAGGACCAAGTCGTCGCCGTCTCACGCCTGCTGGAGTGGCTGTTTGCCCAGCAAGAGGTCCCCGCCGAGCCCAAACAGGTCGAAATGGGTCTCTACTATTTGGCATATCCAGACTTCATCGAGCGGCTGGCGCGCCATGCGCGAACAGACCCGAAGTGGACCAAGGCGCGGCGAGCAAACACGACCAAGGCCCTGCACGACTACATCGAGGAGACCACGAGGGGCGCGAAGCTCCACCCGGAGCTCGATGCCGTGTTCGAGGCAGTCGGCCGGCGGGTCGAGCTGAAGCACGTGGAGAAGTGCTCCACGGCCAAACCCGGGGGCAAGGGTGAGCTGGGCAAGTTCCTCGCCGAGCGCGGCGTACCCGGCAAGGTCAGCCTGCCGATGGGATGCCTGATGTCCACGTTCCGCATCGAGCCCAAGTGAGTGATCCCGGCACATCGCTGAGCGATCCGATCGCGGCCAAGATCGCCTGGGCCGAGGCCGTATACCGGGAGCACGGGGCCGCGCTGCGCGGCGACGCGGCGATCGCCGGCCTGATCGAGCGGCTCGGTCCGGCCGCGCGCGCCTCCCACGACGCCATGGTCGCCGCCGGCATCGTCGAGCTCTGCGCCGCCTGCGAGCGCGACGAGGGCGGATCCTGCTGCGGCGCGGGCCTGGAGAACCGCTACGACGGCGTGACGTTGCTGATCAACCTGCTGCTCGGCGCCGACCTGCCCGCCGAACGACGCGACGTCAAGAGCTGCCAATTCCTGGGCCCGGAAGGCTGCCTGCTGACGGCGCGGGACGTGATCTGCGTGAACTTCGTCTGCCAGAAGATCACCGATCAGGTCCCGCCGTCGCGCATCGCACCGATGCGCGAGCGCGAGGGGATCGAGCTCGAGACCCTGTTCGCCCTCCACTCCCGCGTGTCGGCGGTCCTGCGCGAGCTGGGCGATGGCTGACGATTTCGACAGGGAGCTGAGCGCGGTCGCCCGCTTCTACGACGAGCGGCAGGTGGGCGACGTGGGCCCGCTCGGCTTCCGGCGCACCAGCGCGCTCGGCGTGCTGCTGAGCTGCGTCCCCACCCTGATCGAGCGCGGGATCCTCGTCCCGGGCCAGAGCGCCTTCCTCGACCTGGGCTGCGGTGACGGACGGGTCAACGACCTGCTGGCTTACCTCACCCGCGCCTCGATCGGCATCGAGGTCGACGAGTGGACCGTCGAGGAGCACCGACAGCTGCGCACCGAGCTCGACGCAGAGCTGAAACAGGGCGGCCTGCGACCAGTGCCGGACAACGTGTTCCTGTTCCGCGGCGACGCCACCGACTGGGTGATGCACGACGTGATGCGCCGGAGGACGGGCGTGGCGTTCGACGAGGTCGACCTGTTCTACACCTTCCTCACGGGACACGACGAGTTCGCCGCGCTGATCGCGGCCCGCGGCCGACCGGGCTGCAGCTATCTCGTCTACGGCATGGACCGGATCTTCCCGAGCTACGAAGGCCTGAAGCTCGACGAGGAGCTCTCGCCGCTCGGCGGCGCGATCGCGGTCTTTCGCAAGCCGGACTGAGCGACCTACTCGCCGCGGTGCTGAATCGAATCGATGGTGCAGGTCATCCCGGTGTCGATCTCGGCGGCGTTGGCCTCGTCGGTGTCGATGTGCATCTCGAGGGTGAACAGCGGATGGACCCGCACCAGCACGTCGCCGAAGATCAGCGAGCGCTCGCCCTCGACCTCGACGCGCACGATGTCCCGATCCCTGAGGCCGAAGGCGAGCGCGTTCTCGGGCGAGATGTGGATGTGGCGCAGGGCGCAGATCACGCCCTCCTCGAGCGCGAGCTCGCCCGCCGCGCCCACCAGGGTCAGCCCGGGCGTGCCCTCCACGTCGCCCGAGGCGCGGATCGGCGCGTCGATCCCCAGCTGGAACTCCTCGGTGCGCGCGATCTCGACCTGGGTCCTGGACCTCACCGGTCCCAGGATCCGCACCCGCTCGACCCGTCCCTTGGGCCCGATCAGATCGACGGTCTCCTCGCAGGCGAACTGGCCGGCCATGCTCAGCTCCTTGAGCGGGGTGAGCTGATGCCCCTCGCCGAACAGGATCTCCACGTGCTCCTGGCACAGGTGCACGTGATGGGCCGAGACCCCGATCCGGATCGGCCGGTCCCGGCGGGCCTGGAGCACGTCGGCCGCACGGTCGCGCTGGATCGCCCGCAGGGTCGCGCCGGCGATGGTCCCCTCCTCGTCGGTGGGCACGACCAGCACCGTCACCGGGGCGCCGTCCGGGGAAATCACCCGAGCCCGGTCCGCCGGATCGACTCCGCGGGCGTTGCGCTCCTGATCGAGGCGGACGCCGAAGCACGAGAGCCCCTGGCAGATCCGCGACCGGACGCCGGCCGCGTGCTCGCCGATGCCGCCGGTGAACACCAGCGTGTCGAGCCCGTCCATCACCGCGGTGTAGGCGCCGACATACTTGCGCACCCGGTAGCAGAAGACCTGGATCGCCAGCAGGGCGCCGGCGTCGCCGCGATCGGCAGCCTGCTCGAGCTCCCGCATGTCGCCGGAGATTCCGGACAGGCCCGCGAGCCCGCTGCGCTCGTTGAGCAACTCGTCGATCTCCTCGGTCTTCATCCCCTCGCGCGCGAGGTGCAGGATCAGCCCCGGGTCCAGGTCGCCGGCGCGGGTGCCCATCACCAGCCCCTCCAGCGGGGTGAGCCCCATCGAGGTGTCCACGGACCGGCCGTGCTCGACCGCGGTGATCGAAGCGCCGCTGCCCAGGTGGCAGGTGATCATCTTCAGCGATGCCGGCGGTCGGCCCAGGTGTGCGCAGGCGGTGCGCGCCACGTACTTGTGGCTCGTGCCGTGGAAGCCGAAGCGCCGCAGGTCGCGTTCGTCGGCGAGCTCCCGCGGCAGGGCGTAGCGAAACGCGTGCTCGGGCATGGTGGTGTGAAAGGCCGTGTCGAACACCGCGACCTGGGGGACGCCCGCGGGCAGCAGCTGCTGGCACAGCTCGATGCCCAGCAGGTTGATCGGGTTGTGCAGGGGCGCCAGCGCGGACACGCGGCGCAACTCGTCCGAGACGGAGTCGTCGACCACCACGGCCTCGCTGAACCGCGCCCCGCCGTGGACGACCCGGTGACCGACCGCGGCGATCCGGTCGAGCCGCTCGACCCCGCCGTGGTCCGGATCGACCAGCGCCTCGAGCGCGGCGCGAAGGCCGGCCTCGTGATCCGCGTCGGGGATCTCCCGCACCAGCTTGCCCCCGGAACCCCGGTGGGACAGCCTCGCACCGGGCTGGCCGACCCGGTCCACCGCGCCGCGGGCCAGCCGATTGCGGCCCGCGATCAGCGCGTACTTGATCGACGAGCTGCCCAGGTTGAGCACCAGCACCGGCTCCCGGTGACCCTCGGCCGGAACCAGCGTCCGCCGAGCCTCGTCCACCGCGGCCTGCTCGTCGGGATCGTCGCCCCGCCTGACCAACCGCTCGGTCAGCAGCTTGGCCAGCTCGCGGGCGGCGAGCGGCGCGCGAGCGATCTCCTCGGCCAGCGCGGCGTGGGGCACGTGCACGACGCGCGACGACGACCGGGCCACCACGTCCGCGATCGCGGGCTCGCCGGTCAGCAGGCTGATCTCGCCGAACAGCTGGCCCGGCGGTACCGGCACCGCGTCCCCTCCCCTCCCGGGCAGCGCGGCGACCTCGACCTCCCCCGAGACCACCACGCCCACCTGCTCCACCTCCTGGCCCAGCGCAAGAATCCGCTGGCCCGCCGAATAATCCTCGACCCAGGCCTGCTCAGCCAGCCGGCCCAGGGCGTGGTCGTCGAGCCCCGCGAGCGCGACCGTCGACCTCAAGACCGCGAACACGTCCATGGCGTCCCTCACCCGCAAGTGGCGGAGAACCACTTGTAGTCGAACAGGTGCCCGCCCTTGGCGACGGTCTTCGAGCTGATCACGAACTTCGAGCCGTCCCAGCGGATGCGCACGCCCTTGCTGCCGGCCGCGAGCGGCCACCCGGGAACCGCCTCGAGCTTGGGACGCCAGCTCGGATCCTGCAGCGGGAAGGTGGGCATGCCCGGGAAGGGGGCGGTCTGTTTTACGCGGTTGACGATCTCGGCGTAAGACGGCGTCGCGACCTTGCCGTCGGGCGAGAGCTCCTGCCACCAGAGGCCGACCTTGTCCCCGTAGTTGCGCAGCCTGAGCCCCTTGCCGTGGGTGCGGCCGGAGACGAGCCAGCCCTTGTCGGTCCAGTTCGCGTCGTAGCCGACCGTGCGCGCCACGAGCCGATCCAGCTCGTTGTTGGCGTCGTTGGTCCAGCGGTAGGACACCACGAACCCGCCCCAGGGCGCGGCCACCACGCTCGGCGCGAACTCGAGCCGTTCGGCGATCGTCTCGCGCTTGGCGATCACCCGGCCCTGGCCGTCGACGATCCTGATCTTGACCGCGTCCGCGTCCCAGGGCCCGCCCACGTCGTGGAACACGAGGCACGAGTGGCCCTGGTTGGCGGCGAAGTCCCACTCCCCCTTGCCCATGTGGCGTACGGCCGAGCCGATCTTGACCGGCCTGGTGAACCCGGTCACGCGGCAGCTGTCTGGCGTAACCGCGGTCGGTGTGGAAGCAACCGGCTGCGGGGCCGCCGGCTGTGGGGCCACCGGCTGTGGGGCCACCGGCTGTGGCTGCTGAGCGGGATAGCCCGGAGCCACCGGTTGTTGCGGCTGCTGTGGCCAGGGGGAGGGTTGCTGCTGGCCCGGGGGCGGATCGCCCGAGCTCGGGCAGCCGATGCACAAACACGCCGAGACGCACACCAAAGCACCGCTGACGAAATGGGTGATCTTCATCGGAAGTCCTTTCGAGCGACTACCGAATGCTACCTGGCACCCATCGAGCTGTCCACGTCGTCCACTCCGCGAGCGCCCCTACGGCTCCTTCGGGTAGCACCCCAGGAACCGCAGTGTGCCCGTGAGCTCGCGCGCCCGCTCGATCACGGCGGCGACCCGGTCGTCTCGATCCGAGCCCTCGAAGTCGAGGAAGAAGCAGTAGTTGCCCGGCTCGCCGCGCAGGGGCATCGATGCGATGCGCGTCAGGTTGATGCGGGCGTCGGCGAACAGGGCGAGCACCTCGTGGAGCCTGCCGGCCTCGTGGGCCACGGAGAACACGATCGAGCACTTGTCTCCGTCGGGCGTCGGCTCGCGGCCGAGCAGCAGGAACCGGGTGGAATTGGATTCGTCGTCGGCAACGCCCTCCTTCAGCACCTGCATCCCGTGCAGCTCGGCGCTGAGCGCGCTGGCGATCGCGGCCGCTCCCGGAGGGCGATCCCGGGCCACCATCCGCGCCGCCCCGGCCGTGTCGTAGAACGGACGGGGCTCGAGCTGGTTGCGCTCGAGGAAGCCGCGACACTGGGCCAGGGCCTGGGGGTGGGAGTATGCCGCGCGGATCTCCCGGTGGTCGGTGCCTTCCGGCGCCAGCAGGCAGTGCCGCACCGGCACGCTGACCTCGCCGCGAACGCGGAGCTCGGTGCGGGCCAGCAGCTCGTTGACCGGGGTCACCGCCCCCTCGAGCGAGTTCTCCACCGGCACCACGGCCAGGTCCAGCTCGCCCTCGGCCACGCCGCCGAACACCTCTCCGAATCGGGTGCAGGGGATATAGGCCCCGTCCGGGATCAGCGCCCGGGCCGCCACCTCGGAGTAGGAGCCGTGGTCACCCTGGAAGCCGACCAGGTGGCTCACGCGCTGCTGCAGCTGCTTGCCGTGATCGATGATCGCGCCGAACACCTGCCCGGCGAAGTCGGGCTCGACCAGACCGAGCTGGGTGTGGCGGGCGCGGGAGAGCACCGTCTCCTCGCGGGAGCGGTCCTCCACCAGCGCCTTGTGGTGCCGCGTGCGCAGCGACAGGTCGAGCCGCTCCTCGAGCAGGCAGAGCAGCTCCCGATCGACGTCGTCGATCTTTCTTCGAATCTCTTCGAGCTTCATGGCGATACCTCGCCTCGTCTTCAACACGCCGCGCCGAGGAACTCCTCGAGCGGCCTGACCCGCGTCATCAGGCTGGCGAACGCCTCCGGGGTCAGCGCCTGATCCGCGTCGCAGAGCGCGGCCTCGGGGTCGTGGTGCACCTCGATCATCAACCCGTCCGCGCCGGCCGCCACCGCGGCCAGGGCCATCGGCCCGATCAGGCTCACCCGGCCGGTGGCGTGGGTCGGATCCACGATTACCGGCAGATGGGTCAGCTCCTTGATCGCCGGCACGGCGCTCAGGTCGAGGGTGTTGCGCGTGTAGCGCTCGAAGGTGCGGATCCCGCGCTCGCAGAGGATCACGTTCGGATTGCCCTCGCTCAAGACGTACTCGGCGCAGGCGAGCAGCTCCTCCAGCGTGGAGTGCATGCCCCGCTTGATCAGCACCGGCAGCCGGCTGCGGCCGACCTCGCTGAGCAAGGAGAAGTTCTGCATGTTGCGCGCGCCGACCTGTAGCACGTCGGCGAACTCGGCGACCCAGGTCACCTCGCGGGGGTCGAGCACCTCGGTGACCACGGGCAGGCCGGTCTCGCGCCGGGCCAGGTCGAGCAGCTTGAGCCCCTCGATTCCCAGGCCCTGAAACGAGTAGGGCGAGGTACGGGGCTTGAAGGCGCCGCCCCGGAGCATATCCGCCCCGGCCGCCTTCACCGCCCGCGCCGTCGCCACCATCTGCTCCTCGCTCTCCACGCTGCAGGGTCCGGCGATTACGGTCAGCCGCCGCCCCACCGCCGCTCCGGCCACCTCCACCACCGAGGGCGGCCGCTCGTTCCTGGAGACCAGCTCGAGAACCTTCATCGCGTCCTCCGCTTGTGCGTCGCCTGCTTCATCGCGCTCGTGAAGTCGCGGATCCGCTCCAGCATCGGCCTGGGGCGGTCCTGGTTCCGACCGACGATCGAGACCACGGCCGAGCCGCTGATCGCACCGGCCGCCCCGGCGTCGAGCACCGCCCGCACGTGCTCCGGACGGGAGATGCCGAACCCGACCAGGGCCGGGGGCGCGCCGAGCTCGGCCAGCCGGCCGATCAGCCCGGCGCGATCGATCCGCACGCGCACGTTCGCGCCGGTGACTCCGGAGCGGGCGACCACGTAGGTGTATCCGCGGGTGGTCCGAACGATCTGCTCCAGCCGCTTCCGGCCGGCGTTGGGCGGCGCGATCAGCACCGGGTCCACGCCGGCGTCGGTCGCGGCGGCGACGAACGGCTCGGCCTCGAACACGGGCACGTCGGCCACCAGGACCGAGTCGACCCCGGCGCGGGCGGCGCGCCCGTAGAACTCGGAGGCCCCGGGGGCGACCACCAGGCTCGCGTAGACGAGCAGCCCGATCGGGAGCTCCGGGTGGCGCTCGCGCACCGCGGCGATCACCTCGAAGCAGCCGCCCGGGGTGGCGCCGGATGCGAGCGCGCGTACGGTCGCGGCCTGGATCGTCGGCCCGTCCGCGATCGGATCGCTGAACGGGATCCCCAGCTCGAGCGCGTCGGCCCCGCCGGCCACCAGCGCCTCGACGATCTCCAGGCTGGCCCCGAGCGACGGATCGCCGAGCACCGCGAACGGCACGAACGCACCCTCCCCGCGTCGCTCGAGCGCTGCGAACATCGCGTGGTATCGACCGCTGCTCATGACGGCTCTCCCTCGCGGAGCCGGCCGATCTGCTCCACGTCCTTGTCCCCGCGGCCGGAGAGGTTGACGAGCAGGACTCGCGGCGCGTCCCCCGACTCGGCGAGCGCGATGGCGTGCGCCAGGGCGTGGGCCGACTCCAGGGCAGGCAGGATCCCCTCCTCCCGGGCCAGCCGGCCGAAGGCGGCCAGGGCCCGATCGTCGGTGACGGCCACGTACTCGGCGCGGCCGATCTGCTGGAGGTGCACGTGCTCGGGCCCGACCCCGGGGTAGTCGAGCCCGGCCGACACCGAGTGGCTCTCGCGCACCTGGCCGTCTTCGTCCCGCAGCACGAGGGTGCTGGCCCCGTGGAGGATTCCGACCTCCCCCCGGGTCAGGGTCGCGCCGTGCTCGCCCGTGTCCAGCCCTCGACCGGCGGCTTCCACCCCGATCAGGCCCACCCCATCGTCGCCGACGAAGTCGCTGAAGATGCCGATCGCGTTGGACCCCCCGCCCACGCAGGCGATCACCGAGTCGGGCAGCCGCCCCTCGGCTTCGAGGATCTGGGCCCGGGCCTCGCGGCCGATCACGCGCTGGAGCTCGCGGACCATCGTCGGGTAGGGGTGCGGTCCGGCCGCCGTGCCGAGCAGGTAGTGGGTCGTGTCGTAGCTCTCGGACCAGTCGCGCAGGGCCTCGTTGATCGCGTCCTTGAGCGTCTGCGAGCCGTTGTCGACCGGCACCACCTCGGCGCCCATCAGCTCCATGCGCAGCACGTTGAGCCGCTGCCGCTCCACGTCCCTCGAGCCCATGTAGATCCGCGTCTCGAAGCCGAGCAGGGCGCCCGCGATGGCCGTGGCCACCCCGTGCTGGCCAGCGCCGGTCTCGGCGATCAGCCGGGTCTTGCCGCAGCGCCGGGCGAGCAGGGCCTGGCCCAGAACCTGGTTGGTCTTGTGCGCGCCGCCGTGGAGCAGGTCCTCGCGCTTCAAGTAGATCGACGTCCCGGTGCCGGCGCACAGGTTGCGGCAGCGGTAGAGCGGCGTGGGCCGGCCCGCGTAGTCGGCGAGGAGCGTGCCGAGCTCGTCGGCGAACCCGGGATCCTCCATCGCCTCGTCGAAGCTCGCCTCGAGCTGCTCGAGCGCGGGGAACAGGATCTCGGGCACGTGCGCCCCGCCGTGGCTGCCGAATCGTCCGTCGTGTCTCATCTCCGCGCTCCCTTCCGCGAGCGCCCGCGCAGCGCTGCGAAGAACGCCTCGAGCCGCTCCCTCGACTTCTCTCCGGGCGCGCGCTCCACCCCGGAGCTCACGTCGAGGCCGAACGCGCCCACCGCGTCCGCTGCCGCGGCGCAGCCCGGGTCGAGCCCGCCGGCCAGCAGCGCCCGGTCGAGGCTCACGCCGTCGAGCAGGGACCAGTCGAACCGCTCGCCCGTGCCGCCCCTCGCTGCTGCCGAGAAGGTGTCCAGCACGATCCGATCGGCGCAGTCGCCGGCGCCCTCGGGCACGGAATCGCGGATCCGGCAGGCCTTCCAGATCTCGCACCCGGAAGGCAGCGACTCCCGCAAGCGGTCCGCGTACCGCGCCGTCTCGTCTCCGTGCAGCTGGACCGCTTTCAGCTCCAGGACTTCCGCGGTCTGGGCCACCAAGTGCGGGTCGTGATCGACGTACACGCCGACCCAATCCAGATCGGCGGCATCGCGCACGGCGCGCGCGCGCTCCAGATCAACCCGCCGCGGCGAGCCCGGCGCGAACACCAGCCCGCCGTAGACCGCTCCGGCGTCGGCCGCGGCGCGGGCGTCTTCCGGGCTTGTCAGGCCGCAGACCTTGACCGGTCCGAACACCAGCTCGCGACAGGCGCGGGACACGTCGGGGCTCGAGCAGAGGGCGCTGCCTACCAGGAACCCGTCGACCCGACCCCGCAGTCGCGCCACGTCCCGGTGCGAGCCGATCCCGGACTCGCAGACCAGCAACCGGTCGTCGGGCGCCAGCGGGGCGAGACGCTCGGTCACCGCGAGGTCGACCTCGAGCGTCTTCAGGTCCCGGTTGTTGAGGCCGATGATCCGCGCCCCGAGGGCCACGGCCCGGGAAAGCTCGCGCTCGTCGTGCACCTCGGTCAGCACGTCGATGGCCAGCATCTCCGCGGCCCGGGCGCATCGCCGGTACCCGTCGTCGTCCAGCACCGAGAGCATCAGCAGCACCGCGTCGGCGCCGTGGGCCCGGGCCTCGAACACCTGGTACGGGTCGACCACGAAGTCCTTGCGCAGCACCGGCAGCGACACGGCCGCGCTCACCGCCCGCAGGTGATCCAGGCTCCCGCCGAAGAACCGCTCCTCGGTGAGCACCGAGACGCCATCCGCGAACGGCTCGTAGGCCAGCGCCAGCTCCACCGGATCGTAGTCCGCGCGGATCGTCCCGCGGGAGGGGGACGCCTGCTTGCACTCCAGCAGAAATCCGGTCCGCGGGCGGTGCAGCGCCTCCTCGAGGCTGCGCGACGAGGGGATCAACCCGCGCCGAAGCGACTCGAGAGGTCGCCGGCTCTGCCGCCGCGCGAGCTCGCCGCGCACGTGGGCCAGGATCTCATCCAGCGCCATGGCTCAACCTCGCCAGACGGTCCAGCCGCGCCGCGGCGCGCCCGGAGGCGATCACCTCGAGTGCCAGATCCGTGCCCCCGCGGATGTCGGCCGCCTCGCCGAAGATCCAGGCCAGCGCGCCGGCGTTGATCGCCACGGCCGCGGCGTGGGCGTCGCTCCCCTGTCCGCTCAGCAGCTCGAGCAACCTCGCCGCGTTGTGCTCGGGCCCGCCGCCCTCGAGCTGGCCCAGGGGCAAGGTGTCGAGCCCGGCGTGCTCGGGCTTGATCGTGAGCTCGACCACGCCGCCGTCGCGGAACAGGGCGGCCCGGGTCGGGCCGTGGAGCGCGACCTCGTCGAGCCCGGAGCCGTGGATCACGAGCGCGGCCTCGCAGCCGAGCAGCCCCAGGGTGCGGGCCAGGGGCGCGCAGAGCGCGGGATCGTACACGCCGACCATCTGCACCGGCGGCCTGGCCGGGTTCACCAGCGGTCCGAGCACGTTCATGATCGTGCGGATCGAGAGCGTGCGGCGCACCGGCATCGCGTGCCTGAGCCCCTGGTGGTACGAGGGCGCGAACAGGAAGCACAGCCCGACCTCGTCGAGGCAGCGGCGAGCCACCTCGACCGGGGCGTCGATCCTGACGCCCAGCTGCTCGAGCACGTCGGCCGAGCCGCAGCTCGACGACACGGAACGGTTGCCGTGCTTGGCCACCGGGATCCCCATTTCGGCCGCGACCAGCGCCACGGCGGTGGAGATGTTGATCGTCCCGGCTCCGTCGCCGCCGGTGCCGCAGGAGTCGGCGAACCGGTAGCCCGGCCTGGGGAACGGCGCAGCCGAGTCGCGCAACGCCTGGGCCGCGCCTGCGATCTCCTCGGGCTGCTCGCCCTTGGCCCGCAGCGCCACCAGCAGGGCAGATATCTGCACCGGATCCAGGTCCCCGGCCACGAGCGTGCCGAACACGTCGCTGGCCTGGGTGCGGCTCAGGTGAATCCCACGACAGATGCTGTCCAGGTAAGTCTGCACGGTGCTACCTCCCCGTTCGGCCGCGACCGCCTGCCGCGAGCCCGATCAAGTTGTCGATCAGCCGCCCCCCCTGGGGGGTCAGGATCGATTCCGGGTGGAACTGCACGCCGTAGACCGGGCGCCGCGGGTGCTCGACCGCCATCGGCTCCCCTTCGACCTCGGCGGTGACCTCCAGCTCGTCGGGGATGCGAGTGCCGATCAGCGAGTGGTAGCGACCGACCGCCATCGGCGACGGCAACCCCTCGAACAGGCCCTGGCGCGCGTGATCGACCCGCGAGGCTTTGCCGTGGACCACGCGGCGCGCCCGGCCCACGCGGCCGCCGAGCGCCTCGACGATCGCCTGGTGGCCGAGGCAGACGCCGAACAGGGGCAGCTCGCTCGGTGCGCGGCGCACGAGCTCCTCGCAGCAGCCGGCCCGATCCGGCGTCCCCGGCCCGGGCGAGAGCACGACCAGGCGCGGCGGAGCGAGAGCGTCGACCAGCTCGAGCGCCCGCGTCGCCGAGATGTCGTTTCGCCAGACGGTCACCCGGTGGCCCCGGCGCTCGAACTCGTCGGCCAGGTTGAAGACGAACGAGTCGTAGTTGTCGACGAGCAGGACGCTCACCCTTTCGGTCTCGGACGTCATCGGGCACCCCCTCGGCGCGCCAGCTGTACGGCGCGCAGCACGGCCTGGGCCTTGGCCCGGGTCTCGTGGGCCTCGGCCAGCGGATCCGAATCGAACACCACACCAGCACCCGCGCGCACGTACGCGCGCCCCCCGCGCACCAGGGCGGAGCGAATCACGATCGCGGTGTCCATCGTGCCGTCCGAGCTGAGATAGCCGACCGCGCCGCCGTAGGGTCCGCGACGGTCCGCCTCGTATTGCCTGAGGAGCCGCGCGGCCTCGATCTTGGGCGCGCCGACCAGGGTTCCCATGTTGGCCGATGCGAGATAGGCGTGCAGGGCGTCGAGCCCGCTGCGCAGCTCGCCCTCGACCTCGGAGACCAGGTGCATGACGTGGGAGTAGCGCTCCACCTCGAGCAGGCGGGCGACCCGGCGGGTTCCGGCCCGGCTGATGCGGGCCACGTCGTTGCGCGCCAGGTCCACCAGCATCATGTGCTCGGCGACCTCCTTCTCGTTCAGCCGCAGCTCGGCCTCGAGCCGGCGATCCGCGTCCTCGTCGAGCTCGCCTCGCCCGTCGTGCCCGCGGGGACGGGTACCGGCGATCGGCCGCACCCCGACACGTCGGGGATCGCCGCTGACCCGGACGCAGGTCTCGGGGGACGCGCCGAACAGGACCGTGTCGCCCCACTTGACGTAGAACATGTAGGGGCTCGGGTTGAGCGATCGCAGCTCGGCGTAGGCAGCTGCCGCGTCCGGGCAGGCCATGCTGAAGGTCCTGGACGGAACGATCTGGAACACGTCGCCGGCCACCACGTGATCTCGCAGCGCCTCGACCAGCGCGGCGAACCGCCGGTCGTCCAGATCGACCTCGACCACGGCCTCGTCCTCCGCGCTCGCCGGCTCTTGCGGTCCGTCCCCGACGTCACTCCCGAGCGCCCGCTCCATCTGCTCGACCAGGGACTCGGCCTCATCCGGATCGGCCACGCCCTTCCCGAAGGAGTGGGCGATCAGCTCGACCCGATCGGCCGTGTGATCGACGACGGCCATCTTCTCGGGTACCCAGAACACGAAGTCCGGGAACAGGTGGCGATCCTCGCGCGCCGGCGGCAGCTCCTCGAGCTGCTCGACGAAGTCGTAGGCGAACACCCCGGCGAGCCGCAGCGGTCCCGGTCCCTCCCCGCTCACCGCGAGCGCGGTCCGGAGCGCGTCGGCCGTGGTGCGCGCCGCGATCCGCTCGGCGTCGGATCCATCTCGCGCTGGTCGCGGGAAGCGGGCCGCCAGGGCCTGGTCGAGCCGGACCACCTCGGCCACTCGACCGAGGTCGGCGCCGAGGGGCTCGATCGCGCGGCGACCACCCTCGCTGAGCGGGGTCACCAGCACGCGCTGACCGCGCCCCTCGATCCGCAACGCCGGGCCCGCGAACAGCAAGCTCTGGCGGTTGTTCAGCCCGTTGCCGTCCAGCGACTCGAGCAGGACCGCGTCATCGGCGCCGTGAGAGAGCCGATCGAACAGGGCCACCGTGTCGCAGGGCAGCTCCGCAGACCTCACGGACGTGGTGATCGTGAGCCCCATCGCCCATCACCTCGCCACCACCGTCGACGACGCCGGCACCTTGCCCGCGGCGCTGACGAACGGCGCGAGCCCGGTGATCATGCGCGCGAACTGGTCGGGAAACAGGGACTGGGATCCGTCCGACAGGGCGGCCTCTGGATCCCGGTGCACCTCGACGATGA
>Ga0180429_10002144_pt1 | contig 16410 bp, 13 predicted proteins | sample SS_ome_FD_132428 | JGI IMG/M metagenome (GOLD analysis project Ga0180429, IMG submission 132428) | Hypersaline lake sediment archaeal communities from the Salton Sea, California, USA - SS_1_S_1 metaG | ecosystem: Environmental > Aquatic > Non-marine Saline and Alkaline > Hypersaline > Sediment ...
CAGGCCGCAGAGGCCGAACCGGAAGTCGACCAATGGGTTAATCCCGCCTTCAAAGACCTCTCTCCCCAAGCCGCAAACGCCATAAGGGCCGAAATCGCCAAGTCCCTTGTGCAGACATTCTTCGATACCGGAAGTTCGTTGAATGCCTATGCGGTCTCGCTGAGTTCGCCCAGACCGACGCGAGCGAAACCGACGGTCGAAACCACCGGGCCAACCGGAGGGGATGTCGCCAGGAACAAACATCCCAAGTCTCCGATCGCATCGAAAACAAACCCAACCGCTTCGACGCCCAAACCTGCCGGCGCCGGATCGGTCAAACCCAAACCCAAGGCGATTCTCTCTGCCGTCGCCGCCGGTGTAGATCCGACCACATTCCGCGTGAACGGGATCATGTTCAACGGCGCGAATTCCATGGCGATCATCAACGAGGGCGTCTACAGTGTCGGGCAGAAGGTCTCCGGCGCAGTCGTGGATAGCATTACCCCGTCGACCGTTATCCTGAGAGTCGGCGACAAGAAGTTCAAGGTTGGTATGTAGTTTCCGCGTCTCGCCCCTGCCTCACTGGCGTCCGATGAGGCTTACCGCCCGGACCGTTCGCGTGCGTTCTTCGCCTTCATCACTTAGCGTGCCCTTGTTCCAGAACTTGGCCCGGTAGGAGAATTCTCCCCCTGTGGGCAGGCATTTAACCGGTGCTATTTTCAGGGCCTGGGGTCGATGGACCGGCAGCATGGTTTCATCCGGGCGTTCGTGGCATCCGACGCAGGATCGCCTCTCTCCGGGCCTGACGTGCATCCATATCAACTGGTTACCCACTACGCGCCGGTCGGAATCGAGGACCTGGCAGTGAATGAGGCGGTCGGCGGGCACTTCCAGAGAGAACGAACCGTCTGCGGCGAGAGGGACCGTGCCCAGCACCCGCGCGTGGGTGCCAACGTGATTCTTCCACGAAGGTCCCTTACCGTTGATGTGAGTCTCGTGGCGGGCGATTATGGGCTGGCCCTCGACGATTCGCACCAGCCTTCCGCGATTTCGCGTGCGTGCTTCCTGGCAGATTCTCGCCGAACTGCAGAAGAGCGTAGACGTGTACGTGTTCGTGCGAGGGGCCTCGGCAAGCATCCGGGGCCTGGGGCGCGGGCGGATGGGGCGCGGTTCGAATTCCGCGGTGTCGGGATCGTTGTACACTTCCGTAAGCACGCCGGTCTTGATGTCCATTTTGTACAGACCGAGTTCCGGCCTGGCTGCATTGCGAACGGTAGCGGCGCACAGGATCGTATTTGCATCCAGCGGTATCGGCGAGGTGACGGCCATGTTCTCAAATCGCGGGATCACCGTTTCCCGGAAGCGTCCCGGTCCGACGATCGTCAGTCCCGCTGTCGACGCGCAGACGATCCTGACGCTGTCCAGACTCTGCGGTTGGGTCATTCGCAATACTCGATGTCGCGGCGCAACTTCGCCCCACCAGCGCTCTTTTGAGGCGCGGGTCACGTCGCGCCAGAAGGCTCTTCGTTCCGGTCCGTATAACGTTACGTCGCGCGTTCCGTCGGGATTGACGGCGTGGACGGTAAGCTCGGTTTTGAGGCGAGAGTAGAACAATTCGAGGCGGCTGAAAACGATCCGCCCGTCTGGCATTATTGATGGTTCGTTGTCGCGTCCGAGATTCAGTCCGATTACGTGAATGTCGCTTCCGTCGGCGTTCATGACAGTCAATCCGGTGGCTGGATATCCGTGGTACTCATCTCTCATTCCGATGCGGCTCGAGGAAAACACGATCCGCCCGTCGGGCAGGTATGCCGGTTGGACGTCATGATACGGTCCCTTGGTGATCCGTCGCAGGCCTTTTCCATCGACGCCGATCTCCCAGACATGCCACCAGGGATTGTCCTTGCCGCCTCGCTTGGCGAAGATAATCCGCCTGGCGTCCCAGGACACTTCGCAGTCGGCGACGTATCCGTCGGTGAAGTGAGTAAGCTGCGTTACGGTCCCGTCGGGGCGGAGGATGTGGAGATTGTCGCCGATCCGGTAGGTCGGCCCGGAGTCGGTCGTCGAATAGGTCTGTCGCCAGGGGTCTATCTGGAAGCAGTTGGGCATCTTGTTGCTGCCCTTGATGAAGACGATCGAATAGTCCTTCCGGGTATTGGCGATTATGGTTTGAGGCTTTTTGGCGGTGGTCGGAGTATGTTCGCGCAGCGTGAGAATACCTCTCTTCCAGAGCGCCTCTCTCGCTACCAGGCGGATGCTGTAGAACGGGTGATCGGCTTCGGTCTGTTTCAGGACCTCCAGGGCCTCGTCGGTTCCAAGCTCGTCCAGGGCGACCGCTACGGCGTGGCGGACGCCGAGGACGTTTCGATCGTCCCGCATGATCTTGACGAGCATGTCCATGTGCTCGGCGGCGCCGAGGCGGCCCAAAGCCCGCACGAACGCTTCACGCCACCGCGGGGCCGGATCGTCATACTCGGCGTGGCCCTGGGTCCTGTTATTAAAATACTCGCCGTAGTATCCGAACGTTGCTTCGGGTTTGGAGGCCTCAAGCAGCCTGGCGATCGGTGCTATACCTCGTTTGTCGCCGATGAACATGATTGCCTTTGCGGCGTTTATTCGCACCCATCCGTTTTCGTGGTCCAGCAGGTCGATCAGTGCGGGGATATCCTTGCGGCTGCAGAGCGTCGGTAGCCAGATGGCCGCGTAAGGCACGTCACCGGCGTATTTTTTTGCGAGTTGCGCCAGGGTTTCGCCCAGCGGCGTATCCGGCGTGTCGCCGGACTTGCGGAAGTACGCAAACGCCGCATCGCATGCCGCGGTGCGAATTCCCGCCTTATCGAGCAGATACGCGGTGACGGGCTGATATGCTTCGCTTTGGTACAGCATGGCGCCGTCATAATCGCTTGGCATGTTCGCAAGCAGCAGCGGCGCGATGGCGCCGAGCGCCTTTAGATTCTCCGGGTCGGTGACGTTCATCCGTGACAGCGCCAGGGCTATAGCGTACGGCGTCTGGTACATGCGGTCTCTCGGATCGAGGCCCGGGCGATCGTCCCTTGGGAGCATCTTTGGGCGCTTCAGCGCCAGCGAGCGCGCATAGCGGGGATATGCTTCGATCAGGGCGGCCTGGGCGTCGGAGCCTCCCACGTCACCCAGTGCGTCGGCTGCGTAGCGAGCCCATCTCGGATTGGCCAGGAATGAAATCAGCGATTTCCGCGCCTCGTCGCCGCCGAGGCGCCCGAGGCTCCGCAGGCAGACCTGCACCATCGAGTTTTCGGCGGGGCTGCACGACTGCGTGGTGCGATATGATTCGACGATCCGGAGAATTTTCGCCACGTCGCCCGGACCGCCGATCGCGCCGAGTGACCTGGCCTTGCGTTCGAGGGCAAGGGCCTGCAGATCGTCCCTTGTAACACGGGCGGAGCGGTCTCGGCGACCGGTGCGGCGCGATGGTTGGGGCGGGGCCTTGGGGGGCGTTTGGGCGTACACGCCTATCTCGTGGAATGTCGTGGGATAGAGCCTGTTGACCGAATCGTACGATGTGATGCGAACCCAGCGGGCCTCGACGGGTTTGAACCTGACGATCAACCATGCCTCCGAGCGGGTCTTGTTGCGGCATATCTGCTTGTAGGTTTTACCGTCAGTGCTTACCTCCACGGAATAATCGGTCATGCAGAACGCCGATCCGTATTGCTGGATCGCAACGCATCCGAACTTGCAGGATTTCCGCAGGTCCACCGTGCAGTGCTGGGGAAACTTCACGTCCTTGGTCTGCCAGAATCCGCCTCCATACACCCCGTCGGTCAGCACCGACAGCGGGCCCTTGTATTCGCTCGATACCGTCACCCCACCGCGCAGTGCAAGGTTGGTGTCGCCGGCAACCGCGGGAGGTGGAGCAGCTTTGACGGGCGGTGCAGTTTTGACAGGCGGAGCAGTCTTGACGGGCGGACGAACGAGCGAACCGGCCTGGAACTTCGCCCACCACGCCCGCCACACTTTTATCCGTGCGGCGCGAACGTCAGATTTGGCCAGGGCGTCGAACTCAAACTCCATGCCCGTGATATTCGTAAGGGCCACCCATGCCGCCTGGCGCACCGTCCAGTCGGTATCGCCCAGGCGGTCGAGCAGGATTTTTACATCTTCTTTCCCACCGCACCATCCCAGCGACATTACCGCTTCGCGTCGCACGGTCGGAGAATCATCTCCGGTCGCCCGGGCCAATGCGGGCGCCGCCGAAAAGGCGCGAAGATATCCCAACGCTTCAGCCGCCGCGGATCGCTGATGTGGAGAAGATGCCTTGAGTTTACCGACCTGTTCGGCGACCTGGGAATCGTAGGGGTTAAGTCTTTGCCGCGCCGCGCCGCTGCTGCAAACCGGCGAGAGCGTGCACGAGACAACCGCCGCAATTATCGCCGACCAACGCAGTGTCATTTTACCGCTGGTGATTCGCATAGGATACAACTCCGTGTGTTCAGTCGTGATCGTTCAATCGGATTTTCGCGAGTGCCGCTTTTCGGTAATAACCGAGTGCCTCACAGCATTCAGGATATACAAACGGTGGGCACCGTACAAGCATTGATGCGGAGGTTGAATCTCCGAGCGACGATCTCGCGAAAAAAAAGCTTTCTTCTTCGTTCGGAGAACCTTGACTCGGTAGGATAAAATGCGATAGAATACATGTAATGCGTTGCCCGGGTGGCGGAATTGGCAGACGCGCCAGGTTGAGGGCCTGGTGGGGTTAATACCCCGTGCTGGTTCGAGTCCAGTCCCGGGCAGTACCTTTCGACGGATGAAGATGTCAGGTGCAATAGTGACGGCTGTCAACGACAATTCGCCTCGCCCGCTCGGCGATCTGGAACGCATTGAACAGGGCCTGGTTGACACGGTACAAGCCGCTGCCCGCGAAGTCCAGCACACTGAGTGCCTTGACGACGAGCAGCGCGCCGAAGTGTATTCTATTCTGCATGCCCTGAAAAACGATACGGAAGCTCACCGAAAGATCGTCGGACAGTGGGTCAATGACTCCACTGGGGAAGTCACTAATGTTTGAAGAAGCACAACTAGCCGAACAATTCAACGTCTTGCTCGATCGGCAGCAGCAGGCCGCCGACTACTACGCCGCAATGGCCGCCCAGACCGACGATCCGCAAGTGCGACGTCAGGTCGAACAAGTCTGCCGCGAAAAAAAACGCCACATAGAATTGACCCAACGGTTGATCGAAATTGTGGATTGACAACAGCTGGCAACGGGCAACTGGCAAAGTCAATGGCGAACGACGAAACCGTCGCTCCGCGACAAGTGAAAGCCCCGATGTTCTTCGGGACAAACTTCGAGAGCTTGCCGCATCCAAAATGCTTATACCTTGCCCTACGCCCTAACGAGCGTATTCCACGCACCGCATTTCGCGGACGACTGTTACCCTGACCTCACCGGGATATTCCATTTCCTCTTCAACTCTGCGGGCGATATCACGCGCGATCTTCGCCGAGAGGCGGTCGTCAACACCGGAAGGATCCACGATAACGCGAACTTCCCTGCCGGCCTGAATTGCATAAGCCTGTTCGACGCCCTCGAAGGTGGTGGCGACGGCTTCGAGTTTCTCTAGGCGCTGAATGTACCTCTCCAGAGATTCTCTCCTCGCCCCGGGCCTCGAAGCGCTGATGGCGTCGGCGGCTGATACTATCGGCGTAAAAACGCTCATCGCCTCCAAGTCGCCGTGATGGCCTCCGGCGGCATTAACGACTTCCGGTTTCTCACCGTATCGCTTGCATAGGTCGGCGCCAATTGCAGGGTGTCCGCCCTCCACTTCGTGGTCGACCGCTTTTCCGATGTCATGCAGCAGTCCGCATCGCCGGGCGATCTGCCCGTTGAGACCGAGTTCGTCGGCGATTACCTGCGACAGGAACGCCACTTCTATCGAATGCTGAAGGACATTCTGCCCGTAAGAGGTTCTGAAATGCAGGCGCCCGAGCAAATCCACGAGTTTACCGTGCATGTTGCCCGCCTTGGTCTCGGTGCATGCGGTCTTACCGTAATCGTGGATTTGCTTCTGGGTTTCTTTTTCCATGGCCGCAACGACTTCTTCGATGCGCGTCGGATGAATTCGACCGTCCTGGATGAGCTTGGCCATTGCCTGGCGAGCGATATATCGCCTGACCGGATCGAAACACGACACCACCACCACACCGGGCGTGTCGTCGACGATTACGTCCACACCGGTAGCCTTCTCGAAGGCGCGAATGTTCCTGCCTTCCCGTCCGATTACACGTCCTTTCATGTCGTCCGAAGGGATGTCGACGGTGGAGACCGTCGATTCGCACGTGTGTGCCGAGGCATAGCGTTGAATGGCAGTTATGATAACTTCTCGCGAGCGGTCTTCGGCCTCTTCGTTGGCCTGTTCGAGTTGGCGTTCGATGAACTGGGCGGTTTCCTGCGAGATTTCCCTTTCGACCTGGTCGAGGAGGATTTTTTTGGCTTCGTCTACGCTGAGATTCGCCACTTTCAGGAGTTGGCTTTTTTGCTGAGCGATCAGTTCGTTCAGTTGTCGATCCTTTGAGGCGAGTGCTTTTTCTCTCTCGACCACTCCTTTCTGTGCGGCATCGACCATGCGTTCCTTGGCGTGGGTGGTTTGCAGTTTCTGATCGATCATGTCCTCGCGTTTTGCAAGGCGTTTCTCTTCGGAGCGTAGTTCCTTCCGGGTGACCGCGGTATCGGAATCGAACTTTTTGCGTTGCTCGATGAACTCGGTTCTGGCGGTGGCTTCAGCCTGGGCGACGATCTTTGCGGCTTCGGCTTCTGCTGTTTTTTTAGCGGCTTCCAGTTCGGCGGACATTGCGGTCTGCTTTAATTTTTCCTGCCAGAGCCGGAATGCGAATCCAAGGGCCAGGCCGATTGCGGCGCCGATACCCACTGCCGATATGGTGGACCCTTCGATACTCGCCAAGTATAACAAGTGCATAACACGTATCCTTTCTCAAGGTGACGCGCCCCAGACTTGGCGGATTCAAGCAGGCGTTACAGGCGTCCGAAGGGATGGGCGTTTTCGAGTCAATTCGCAAGCAACCACGCCATCGCGTGCCTGTTTGCATCTGAGCGAAAAGAACCGCTCTGTGCAGATAAGAGGGCGCAAGTACAATAGTCCATGAGTTCTCGCCGCGTTTTTTTCGGTGGACCAGAAGCCGACCGATTCCGGCGTAGATTCATCAGAACGTCCTTGCTACTCTTGGCTTGTTAGCGAATTATATAACCCGAAGGCCTCGTCCCTGTGGGACGATTGATCGACACTCGGCGTCGAGACATCCTTTTACGTTCAAGTTTTCCCCGCGATGCGGGGCGATATCGCCAACGCATATGCACCGGATTAAAACCAGAATCCGGCGACATTGAGCGCCGCTTTACCGACGGCCTGCTTATCTCACCGACTGGGCCGTCACAAACAGTTTGTCTTGCGTTTCGAGGCTGCCGGGCAGTCTCAAAACATTATTCCACAACAACTATGATAAACTATTGCATCATCATCTGTCAAGGTGCAATGAGAACCTTTTCGCCAAACATGTGAAGATTCTCGCTGACAATTCGGCGGGCCGGTTGTATAGTACGCGCCGTTCAATCCGATTATTTCAGGAGTTGCTCCGATGGAAATTGATGTTTTGGGTGTCCTCGGCCAGTTCGTTATTGGCCAATCGCTTTGGGATACGACTTTTCTGGGCAATGCGCCGTGGCAGTGGTTGGCGCTGGCTGGCGCCCTGCTCGGCGGTGTGATCGTCGGAAAGGTCGCCGCGGTATTCATAGACCGACGCGCCGACAGCCTGGAAGCGCGGGAAGGTTACGTGCTGACAGGCAAGTTCCTCCGCTGCATAGAGAGGCCCATGGTGCTCGTGCTGCTGTCGCTGGCGATGTATTCAGCCGCCGGCTTCATGAACTTCATGTACATAGAGGAGACACTGGCAGGCGAAATCGTCAAGTCTAAAGATCTTATGCCTTTATGGCTGAAGTTCTGCAAGATGATGATGACCCTCGGCGTGGGATGGTTCATCTATCGCCTTATCAGCGTTATCGAACATTTTCTGCTCCACTGGACGAGCAAGACCCACTCGCAACTCGACGACCAGCTCGTACCTCTAATTCGCAAGACTCTCCGCCTGGTCGTGGTGATTATGGTCGGTCTGTTCATCGCCCAGAACATCTTCAACTGGAATATCGCCGCGCTGCTGGCCGGACTCGGGCTGGGCGGCTTGGCGTTCGCTCTTGCCGCCAAGGATATGATCGCAAACCTGTTTGGTTCGGTGACCATCTTCGCCGACCGCCCCTTCCAGATCGGCGACCGCGTCATAGTCGACGGTCAGGACGGCGTGGTCGAGGAAGTGGGTTTTCGCTCGAGCAAACTCCGCACGCTGAGCGGGCATCTGGTAACCGTGCCCAATTCCGTGGTGGCCAACACCACCGTGGAAAACATCGCCGCCCGACCGTATCTCAAGCGATCAGTCGATATTGGGGTGACGTACGATACATCACCGGAGAAGATGAAACTGGCTGTCGAGATACTGCGCGAGATGTGCCAGGCCAGAGCGGAAAACTTCGTCGCCGACCGAGCGCCGCGAGTGTTCTTCACGGACTTCAATGCCGACTCGCTGGGCATCAACGTAACTTATTGGTTCGTGCCGGTTGACTGGGAGGCGTTCCTGATCTTCAACCACGATTTCAACATGGAACTCCTGAGTCGATTCAACGAAGAAGGCATAGAATTCGCCTTCCCGACCCAGACGCTCTACATAAAGAAAGACGGATCAACAGCCAACATCCAACAGGAAACGCCCAATTTCCAAGTGGACGGCAACGGCGAACGGCAGACGGCCGACGACGACGGATGAATATCCGTACCTCTTCTTAATCCAGCATCCCGCTTTTCCGGTATATTCGCGTTTCGAGTGAGCGGTTGTAAGGGCTGAATGATTCTTCGTCGTCCGGCGTCGATTCGATGTCGTGGAACGTCATGTACATCTTGGCGTCGAGGTTGTCGAGGTAATGCAGGAAGTACGCTTCGGGTATCATCGGCAGCTTCGGCGAACCGTATTCGTGGGCGCCGTGGTGTGCGAGAATCATGTGCTGCAGCAGATCCAGCGTCTTTTGCGGGAACGGTTCGCCTGTTTCTTCGGCCACCAGCGCGGTTTTGCGGTCCAGCCAGATCGCGCCGATCGTGATGTGCCCGACCAGGTTTCCGCGGTCGGTGTAGTTGATCGCAACCCCGGAGGTCAGTTCAGCCATCTTGCCCATATCGTGGAAGAACACGCCTGCCAGCGCGAGGTCGGCGTTGAGTTTCGGGTAGAGTTTCAACAGCGCGACGGCTGATCGCGCGATGTTTAGCGTGTGCTCCAGCAGCCCGCCCATATAAGGATTGTGCATTGTCATAGCCGCCGGCGCCTTCTTGAACGCGTCGACAAACTCGCGGTCCTCGACGAATTTCTTTATCAGCAGGCGCAGCGATTTGTTCTTTATACCGCGGAGGATATCCAGCAGTTCGGACCACATCTCTTCGGGATCGTTTTCGCTGACGGCCAGGAAGTCGGAGACGTCGACCTTGTCTTCGCTCATCGGGCGGCAGGCCTCTATGATGAACTGCAGCGCGCCCTTGTAGTCTTCGGTGCGTCCTTTCACGTGCAGATACCCGCCCTGGGGGATCGAGGCGTATATGGACTCGGTCGCCTGCCACATCCGCCCGGGCAGCGAACCGGTCTTGTCGGTCAGCGTGCAGAGGATGTAATTGGCGCCGGTCTTGGTGGTTCGCAGGTCCTTGTCGCGAACGACGAAGATCTGGTCGAGAGTCTGACCGGCCGTCAGTTCGTTTATGAATATGTGTGTTTCGTTCATGCCCGATAGTCTAGCAACCGATGCCCCACTTGAAAACAATGGTTTGTAAAGGTATAAGGAGCAACCGGCCGGCGAAAAAATACATAACCAAAACACTCAAATACCGAATTTTTGAAAGAAGCCTCAATGCGCTACAGCAAACTGCTAATACCGACCACCAGGGAAGTGCCCGCCGACGCGGAAGTCCCTTCTCACATACTCATGATCCGCGCCGGTTATATCAGGAGAGTCGCCAGCGGTACGTATACATACCTGGTCCTGGGCCTGCGGTCGCTGCGGAAAATAATGCAGATCGTTCGCGAAGAGATGGACGCCGCCGGCGCCCAGGAGATACTTATGCCCGTCGTTCAACCGCTGGAACTGTGGGACCGCACCGGGCGGTCCGCCGATTACGGCGAGACGCTGGCGACCTTCACCGACCGTCACGGGCGAGGTAACGCCCTGTCGCCGACGGCCGAAGAGGTCTGCACTTTCCTGGCGTCTCAAGAACTCAAATCGTACAAGCAATTGCCCGTCAACTTCTACCAGATCGGCACCAAGGTCCGCGACGAGTTTCGACCGCGATTCGGCGTACTGCGGAGCCGCGAGTTCATCATGAAGGACGCCTACAGCTTCCACACCACTCCCGAATGCCTCGACGCGACCTACCGGGGGATGTACGACGCATACTGCCGAGTGTTCGAGCGATGCGGTATCCCGTACGTTATTGTCGAAGCTGAATCCGGCGAAATGGGCGGTTCGGGCTCGCACCAGTTCACCGTACCCTGCGAAAACGGAGAGGACGTTATCGTACACACCGCCGACGGCGAGTATGCAGCCAATCTCGAAAAGGCCGAAGTCGATCCGCCGGATGAACCCGTCAACCGCGGTGATGGAGACCTCGAGGAAGTCCACACGCCGGACGTGGGAAGTATCGAAGCGGTCTGCGGATTCCTTGGCACCCAACCGGCCGAAATGATCAAAACGCTTGTCTACAAAGCCGACGACGACGTTATCGCGTGCCTGGTCAGGGGCGATCACGAACTGAATATCGAGAAACTCACCCAGGCCGCCGGCGGGGCGCATATCGAACCGGCCGACGAGGCGACGGTCCGGGAGGTCACCGGGGCGGATGTCGGTTTTGCAGGCCCGATCGGCATGGCCGGCAAGGTCGCGAAAATGTACGTCGATCCGTGGGTCGCGGGAATGCCCCGGGGAGTCAGCGGCGCAAACAAGACCGATTACCACGTCAAAAACGTCGTACCCGGACGCGACTTCCCCCTCCAGGGCGACAACGTGACCGTTATCGATATTCGCAGCGCGGTCGAAGGCGACAGGCGAGGCGGAAAGGAACTGCTGTTCCACCGCGGTATCGAGGTCGGGCAGGTATTCAAACTCGGAGCAAAGTACAGCAGGAAGCTCGACGCTTACGTCGACGACGAGTCCGGCGCCAGCGTGCCATGCATCATGGGCTGCTACGGGATCGGAATAAACCGCATACTCGCTTCGGCCATCGAGGTCGGAAACGACAAGGACGGATGCATCCTGCCGATAGCTATCGCGCCGTTTGAAGTGGAAGTGGTCGCGCTGAATACCGATAGCGAATCGGTGTTCAGCAAGGCCGAACAGATATACAACGACCTGCAGACCGCCGGCGTGGACGTGTTGATAGACGATCGCGAAGTCCGCCCGGGCGTCAAGTTCAAGGACGCCGACCTCATCGGCCTGCCGCTGCGAGTGGTGGTCGGTGAGCGGGCCCTGGCCGAGGGCAATGTCGAGATCAAACTCCGCACCGACGACAAACCCACCAGCGTACCGTTCGACCAGGCGGTCGAGAAAATCCTGGAGATGGTCAGGGAACTCAAAGCCTAAAACGGGAATAGGTGCTGTCCAAAGCAGGTTATGGATGCCGGAACAACATCCAGCAAGCTTTCGGTCTCGGCGATAGACCGCGGTGAACACCGCGCCACCAAGCGGCGGCGGAAGCTCGATGAGCGCAACGACCGCCTGGATTACCTGGTATACCTGGGCGCCCGGGTGGCGATAATGTTCGTCGAGATGCTGCCCGTGCGGGGCGCCTGCGCCCTGGCCCGGGCGATCGGCAGCGCGATATACCGCTTCGACAGGCGACATCGCGAAATAGCAATCGACCAGCTCCGCGGTAGTTTTCCCGACTGGACCGAAGCGAAGATACGGCGCACCGCAAAAGCGTCGATTCAGAACATGGTCTGCATGGGCCTCGAATTACTGCTCACGCCGCGCCACATCCGCCCCGACACCTGGCGGAAGCACATCCGCCTGAGAAATATGGAGGATGTGGTGGCCACCCTGATCGCACGCGATCGCCCGATGGTGCTCGTGACCGGGCATTTCGGTAACTGGGAGTTGGCGGGATACTTTTCAGCCGCCATCGGGCTGGCGTTCAGTTCCGTAGCCAGGCGAATCGACAACCCGTACATAAACGATCTGATCTTCGGCGTTCGCGAGCGGGCCGGGCAGCGGATGATCTACAAGCAGGGGGCGGCCGCACAGGTCGCCCGGGCGTTCGACAACAACGAGGCCGTTTCGATGGTCTGCGACCAGGACGCCGGGGCACGCGGGCTGTTCGTTGACTACTTCGGTCGACCGGCAAGCACCTTCAAGTCGATAGGCCTGCTGGCGATGCAGTACGAGGCGCCGATCGCGGTGATCTGCTGCCGCCGGCTCGACGGGCGGTTCAACTTCGAGATATTCAATCAGCGAACGATCAAACCGTCCGAGTGGGCCGGTAAGGACGATCCCCTGAAATGGATTACCCAGGAATACACCACCGCACTCGAAACCGCCGTCCGCACGCAGCCCGACCAGTACTTCTGGGTACACCGACGATGGAAACACGAGCCGAAAAAAGCGAAAAAGAAAGACGCATAAGGCCCGCTCGTTGAACTCGCCCCTTTCGAACAGGCCCGACAATCTGGTAAGATATCCACCGGAGAGTAACTCGATGAGATATGCGGTAGTTATAACTGTTTTGACGGCGCTGCTTGCAGCGGGATGCGGAGACCGCGAACCAGACCAGAGCGAAGCATCGAAAGACTCCTCGGCACAGGCCGTCGCCGCCGAGGCCAGGCGTATCCTGGAAGCCGCCGCCCAAAAAGAGGCGCCCAAGTCGGTCAGACCGCCGGGGTTCTTCGGCGGCGGTTCGGCCAGAGGGCGACGCAAGGACGACCCGGATGACTGGGAGACCAAGCCCGATCCGCTCGTGATGCCTTCCGAACCCACCACAAAACCGAAACCAGTCAAGCGACCGCCTCCCAAGCCCGTCACGCCCGACGAACGCGCCGAAAAACAGGTCAAGCTGGCAAAACTCTACCTCGCAAACGCCGCGGCGGCGCCAAACTCCATCGGGCGCAAATTTCTGAAAGACAAGGCCGCGACAATACTCAGGGAAGTCATCTCAAAGTATCCCCAGGCCCCCGCAACCACCGAAGCGGCCAGGTTGCTGAAAGAGATTGAAAACGCGCAGTAAGCGCAGGAGTTCTGTATTTGGGTGGAGCGGAGTTGTTTGGCCCGTGCCCCTGGTCTCAAGCCGATGATCTGCGGTGGGGCTTATGCGGCTGCGAATCTGACACCGATACCAAGATATCCCTTGCTGGTCATGTCCGCCCGGTCCACGCGTACGATAGTCGCCTGGACAGGCCCGGCGCCCGCGGGCGGCCTGCCGGCGATACCGGCCAGATTGACATAGACCGCCTGACCCGTTCTAACCGGCGTGGTGGCGGGGATATACATTAGCATCCCGCTTTCGGAAACATCTACCGAACGCCCCGGGACCTGGCGTTTCGACGGACCGTGGTGAAACTGCAGACTCGTTGACATCGGGTATCTTGCGTGCCGCCTTCGCTCATTGCACGTTGTCGAATTGTCCATTATTTACTCCGATTATCGATTCCGTTCACCTTCTCTTATCGGAAAACGAACCGCGCAAGTTTTCAAAATTCTCAGTTTTTGTCCCCGCCCGGAAAACATGGTAAAATATCCGTGCTGAAGAGGAGGGATGTGTGACTGTATTTCCGCCCGGAAACCCAGTTGCGCACTGAGAGATTGCATTTGGGCGCCTTTGCCCGTATTACATTGCAACAGGCGGGCTTACCGGCGCATCGGTTCCGGTCAGGTCCCCACAGAAAGAAAGTTTCCATCCGTATGACCGCAGAAACCCGAAGGAGTATCTTTGTAAGCGCAGCTCTGCTGTGCGGAATGACAGCCCCGGAGGCGCCGCTCAACGCCGGGCAAAAAACCGCGATATTCGGCGACGTACTCGCGCAGAAGGTGTCAACCTTCGAGAAGGCCATCGGCGGCGGCGCACGTGTCGGGGTATCCGTGGTTGACCTCGCTTCCGGAAAGGCCACAACCGCGATCCGGGAAGACGAATTGTTCATCCCGGCAAGCAACCAGAAGTTGCTCAGCAGCGCCTTTGCCCTGCACGCACTTGGCGGCGACTACAAGTTTACCACCGAACTGTACATCACGCGCAGTGGCGATATCGTTGTTTACGGCGATTTCGATCCGACGCTCGGCGATCCGCAGCTTGCAGCCGATGACGGTAAGAGCATCTACGCCGAGATGGACCGCTGGGCTCTCGCGGTCAAAAAGCATCTCGGCGACAAGGTGCCGGGAAGGCTTTTTGTCTCGGGAGGAGCAATGGTCTACCGCCCCGACACATGGAAGACAAACCAGAACCACATGCACTACCAGGCGCCGGCCGGAAAGCTCAACTTCCATCGCAACTGCTTCGCGGCGACATTCAAGATCAACGGAGACAAGGCCCAGGCCATAATCGCCCCCCAAAGCAGGTTCATCTCGGTGATAAGTTCATTGCAGGTAGGCCGGAAGCATGTCTGGTCGATGCGCCCGGGCGCCGGAGACGCCGAGCTGGTCCTTCGCGGAACCATCAAGACCGCGTCGCGCTATCCGCTGTATGTAGCCGCAAACGATCCGCCGATGCTTTTCGCCCGAACGCTGGCCGACCGCCTGGTCGCCGCCGGCGTGCCGTTTGAAGGCTTGATCAAGTCGATGGACCTGAGCAAAATCGACCGCAAGGGCGCAAAACCCCTCTGCACGACCACCACGCCGATCGCCCGGGCGATGAAACGCGCCAACAGGGATTCGCTCAACATGGCCGCCGAATGCTTCCTGCTGCGCGCCGGCGACGGTACGTGGCCCGGGAGCGCGCGTCGAATGGAAAAAACGCTCACCAGGGCGTTCGGCCTGTCGGACGATTCGCTCGTCGTCAGTGACGGAAGCGGGCTGGCGCGCAAGAATCGAGTCTCGCCGGCAACGATGACGAAGCTCCTGGCCGGTATCGCCGGCAGGAAAGACGCCTCGGTGCTCACCGACTCGCTCGCCCGGGCGGGGATCGACGGTACGCTTCGCAAACGCATGACGACCGCACCGTGCAGGGGGCGGGTTATCGGAAAGACGGGTTACATCCTGAGAGTCTCGTGTCTCAGCGGATACGTGCTCGACAAAACGGGCAAGCCCGCCCTGGCGTTTTCGATAATGGCCAACGACATGCCCGGACGAGTAGCCCCCGCCAAAGCCCTTCAGGATGAAATCTGCGCAATGCTCGTCCAGCAGGTCGACAAGAAATGATCGCTGTTGATGGGCGGTCAATTCGCCCATATTTTGGATTTGTGCTTGACACAGCGGTACTTACAACTTAAAACCCGCATTGGTGTTGGCGGGTGTCGCCGACGGAGCGAGGTGGGCAAATCTTGATAAGAGGCACAAGTCTCGCCTGAGGATTTATGCGGCTGTTTCCGGTGTTTGCATCTGTGCTGCTGTCCTACTGAGTACGGTTACTTTTGCCCGTCTTGTCAGATGACGCTTTCTCCGCGCGGCGGCCCAGTCTCTTGCCGATCTGTTTGAGGTCGGCTTCGATTGTCTTGGAGCTTACCGGTCGCCTGTGACTGATCCGCACGACCCCGTGTTCCTTCAGGAGTTTGGCAATCTTCTTGTTTTGCTTAGGTTTGGGCACAGGGTTATTATCGGCAAGAGGCACATTCGTCTACTGCAAATAATAGAAAACTATCTTCTTCAATATCTTCCAAAAGGCTTGATTGGCGATCATCTCGTAATATAATTTAACGATCGTTTACCGCATCGGCGGCTTTATGAGGTCTGGTGTCGAATCGAGTGCTATAATTACAAGGGAGCGAGCTAATGCGATATGAGCTCAAGGATCTGGTTGGCAAGGAAGTCAAGGATAAACACGGAAAACCATGTCCGCCCGCTGTAGTCAAAGCGCTCAAAGATGCGGGGATCGTCAGTTTCGGGTGTCGACCCGACTCTCTGGATTGGAAGGTAGTGCGCAAAGATGCCAAGGGGCTTGTAGCCCGGTTGGGTGGTGCTGATGCCTCCGCCTGAGAAAACGGCATGTGCTCGGAATTGTTGTCCAGTCCCAAAGGGGTTCTGATCTATGTCTAACTCCATACCGCTGTGGCGTCTCCATGAAATACGCAACATAGCCGATACGATTGCATTCCGGGCCGCGTACTGCCCCGTACCGGCGGAGGCGATGGCCCTGGAGCGCAAGTTGCTTAAACCTG
>Ga0180429_10002145_pt1 | contig 16408 bp, 17 predicted proteins | sample SS_ome_FD_132428 | JGI IMG/M metagenome (GOLD analysis project Ga0180429, IMG submission 132428) | Hypersaline lake sediment archaeal communities from the Salton Sea, California, USA - SS_1_S_1 metaG | ecosystem: Environmental > Aquatic > Non-marine Saline and Alkaline > Hypersaline > Sediment ...
GAGGGACTATGTCGTCAGTGCCGAGGAGATGTTGCTCGACCGCACGCAACTGATGCGGCTCACCGCTGCCGAGATGACGGTGCTGGTGGGTGGTATGCGCGTGCTGGACGTCAACCACGGCGGATCCAGCCACGGCGTCTTCACTGATCGTAAGGGCGCGCTGACCACTGACTTCTTCGTCAACCTGACGGACATGAATTATACATGGAAACCAGCGGGCGAAAATCTTTATGAGATCCGCGACCGCAAGACGGACCACGTAAAGTGGACGGCGACACGCGTGGATCTTGTCTTCGGCTCCAACTCGATCCTTCGCGCCTATGCCGAAGTCTATGCGCAGGATGATAATAAGGAAAAGTTTGTTAAGGACTTTGTCGCCGCATGGAACAAGGTCATGAACCTCGACCGTTTCGACCTCGCCTGATCGTCGCATAAACGTCTTCGAGGGTTTCGTAAGTTGTCCGGCGGATGTCCCGCAACCAGAGGGAAGCCCGAGACATAAAACAAGGGCGGCGTTTCACAACAATTTGAAGCGCCGCCCTATCTCTAAGCCCCAATCGTCCGATGGTCTCCGAATCGGCGTCAAAAACACATAAGCGCCTCAACGGTGACACCTCTCGCAGTGCTTTATGCCCATCCCCGCATTGGATTCAATTACGTTAGTCGAATAGACTTGCCTAAACCGGATTTTCACGGAAAGCCGCCGAAGAGGGTTGGCTTGACAACCCAACACCAATGCCCTATTGTTCCAACAATTCGTTAAGTGGCGAAATATGAGGTATGTATGTTTGATTTCATGAATATGACCAAGGCCCTTGGGGACGAGAACCGGGTGCGCATTTTGATGGCCCTCAGCGGAAGGCGCGAGCTGTGCGTCTGCCAGCTGATCGACATGCTGCAACTGGCGCCGTCGACGGTTTCGAAGCACCTTTTCATCCTGCGCAACGCGCGCCTGATCATGGGGCGCAAGGAGGGGCGGTGGATGTATTACCGTCTCAATACAGAAGATGGTCCTGAGGCGGTCCAAGGTGCCCTCGCTTGGGTGAAGCGATCCGTGATGGATGATCCGGTCGTTCGTGAAGACAGGAAGCGGTTGGCCGCCTTCTTGACCGAATCAGCAGAGGCGAAATGCAGCGCCTGAAATACCCGTGCCCATTCAAGCTGCCAACCTGATCGGTTATTTCCGTAAAATGGACCAGAAACCCAAAATCCTGTTTATCTGCCAGCACAACAGCGGCCGCAGTCAGATTGCCGAAGCATTCCTCAAGAAATTTGCAGGCGACCAGCCACTGATCGAAAGTGCCGGATTTGAAATCGTAAGCAACGCCATTTCTATAATAGTGGGAGCGCCCCAATGTCGGAAACAACGAAACAACTCTCATTTTTAGACCGATTCCTTACGCTGTGGATCTTTTTGGCCATGTTCGTCGGTGTAATGAGCGGCTATCTTTTTCCGGGCATCCGGGAGGCCATCAACTGGTTCCAGGTGGGCACCACCAACATCCCCATTGCCGTGGGGCTGATCCTCATGATGTATCCGCCTCTGGCCAAGGTGCGCTATGAGGAACTGCCTCGGGTATTTCGCAACGGACGGGTTCTGGCACTTTCCCTGGTGCAGAATTGGGTTATCGGCCCGATCCTGATGTTCCTGCTGGCCATCGCGTTCCTGTCCGGCCACCATGACTACATGGTGGGGCTCATTCTGATCGGTCTGGCCCGCTGCATCGCCATGGTCATCGTCTGGAACGACCTGGCCAAGGGCGATCGCGAATACTGCGCCGGGCTGGTGGCCTTCAATTCCGTCTTCCAGGTACTCTTCTTTTCGTTCTACGCCTATATTTTCATCACCTTGGTGCCCCAGTGGCTGGGAATGCAGGGCATGGTGGTGGACATTTCCATCGGCCAGATTGCCGAAAGTGTTTTCATCTATCTGGGTATTCCTTTTATCGGCGGAATGGTGTCGCGATTTTTAGGCCTCAAACTCAAAGGTCGCGACTGGTACGAAAACACCTTCATTCCTCGCATCAGCCCCATCACCCTGATCGCCCTGCTGTTCACCATCCTGGTGATGTTTTCGCTAAAGGGCGATTACATCGTGCAGTTACCACTGGATGTCGTCCGCATCGCCATTCCGCTGGGCATCTATTTCGTGGTCATGTTCGTGGTGTCGTTTTTCCTGTCGATGAAATTCGGGGCCACCTACGAGCAGTCGGCCACGTTGAGCTTTACGGCCGCCTCCAACAATTTCGAGCTGGCCATCGCGGTGGCCGTGGCGGTCTTCGGCATCGATTCGGGGCAGGCCTTTGCGGCCGTGATTGGCCCGCTGGTGGAAGTGCCGGTCCTGATCGCCCTGGTGAACGTGGCCTTCTGGTTCAAGCGCCGGTATTTCCCTTACGAAATCAAGGCGGTTACCGGCGTCTGCCACGTGCATCATCGGCCGCGGGGGCTTGAAACCTGTCCCGACAAGGAATTCTGATCATCATTTTCGAGGCGGCAGCTATGGAAAACTACACCGTATTCCCGGATCAAAGCATAACCGAAAATGGCCCCATCGGGCGGGTCTTCAAAGGGCTTGACATCGGCACCTTTCACGAAGCCTGCCGCTGGGTGCACCAACTGCCCTACGGCTACAATTCCGATCGGGCCGACCTCATGATTCTGTTCAAGGAAAAAATGGGCAGTTGCACCACCAAGCACGCGGTCATCGCCACGCTGGCCTTCGAGCTGAACCTGCCGATCCGCAAGCATGTGGGCATCTACGCCATGACCGAAGCGCTGGTCACCGGTACCCAGGAAATTCTTGGCCGCTTTGGGTTGCCCTACGTTCCCATGATACACTGCTTTCTGAGTTACCAGGACCACTGCGTCGATCTTTCCGAGGGCAACGACAACGGTAAGAACGGTCCCATCGACCAATTCCTTTTCACTGCCGAGGTGGCGGCTACAATTACCGCCAAGGACGAATACTGCCTCTACCGCCGGGCCTTGAAAGATAATGTTCTCTGCCGACCGGAGCTGGAGGGAACCGCTATGAAAACCTTGCTCAAGGCGCGCGAGGAGGGTCTGGCCGTTCTGAGACACAATCTATCACTTGAAAGAGGTCCATCATGAAAGAAGAATCCGCCGATATCATCCGTCAAGTCGTAAGAGGCCGCTATGCCAAGGCTGCAGGAGGATCGGGATGCGGCTGTTTATCCGAACCGTCATCTCCGTGCTGCGGCTCCGGGTCAAACGCCGTTTTGGATCTGAACCAGCTTATGGGCTACACCCAAGGCGAACTGGAGAGCGTCGTCGATGGGGCCAGCCTGGGGCTGGGGTGCGGCAACCCTACCGCCATCGGCTCCCTCAGACCGGGGGAGGTCGTGCTGGATCTGGGCAGCGGCGGTGGGTTCGACTGCTTCCTGGCCGCGCAGAAGGTCGGTGACCAAGGCCGGGTCATCGGGGTCGACGTGACCCCCGAGATGCTCAGCAAGGCCCGCGAGAATGCGGGGCGCATGGCGGCCGGCAATGTCGAATTCCGCCTGGGTGAAATCGAACACCTGCCGGTGGGCGACAATAGTGTGGATGTCATCATCTCCAACTGTGTCATCAATCTTTCACCGGAAAAGGAGCAGGTTTTCAAGGAAGCCTTTCGCGTTTTGAAGCCGGGCGGAAGGCTGATGATTTCCGATGTGGTGGCTACCGCCGAAATGCCGGAAGCATTGCGCGAACAGGCGGAAATGCTGACAGGCTGCATCGCCGGTGCCGAACATGTCGATCGGATCAGGGCGTCATTGGCGGCGGCAGGGTTTACGCAAGTGAAGATCGACCTGAAAGATTACAGCAAGAAATTGATCAGCGGGTGGTTTCCCGGCAGCCGTGCCGAAGATTACGTGGCCTCCGCGGACATTGAAGCGGTAAAGGCATCCGAGTGATTTATCGAATGCAGCCGCGGCAAAGCGGCTGCCGGGCATCATTTCTTTGAGCCGTAAGAGATCTTGCGGCGTATCGGCATCCAGCCGGATGAAGGGGTCTTCCACCGGAATGGTTCTGGCCTGATTTTCATCGCCTCGCAGGAATTCACGCATGCCGCCCTTGCCGTCGTGCCGATGTAACCTGCCTCGGTTTGTAAGGCCTGCGCCGCCGATCGTCCCTGAAATGGCGCCATCGGGATAAATGATCAGCCCTGATCCCGAGGTCCGGGGCGTAGAGCCTCTGGCACGGATGATCGCGGCCACGGCCGGTTCCTGTCCCCTGCGGAGGGCTCGATAAATTCCTCGGAACATTTCCATCATGGTTTATTTTCCGAATCCACAGGATGGATAGCGGCAGTCTGCGCATCCCCTGCACATACCACCGTGACCGAGGGTGCTGATATCCTCACGTGTCAATCGCTCACCCGCCAGGATACGCGGCAAGAGCAAATCGATTACGCTGGTTTGATGATACATGACGCACCCGGGCAGCCCGATGATGGGCAGATCGCCTAAGTAGGCCAGGATGAACATGGCGCCCGGCAGAACCGGGGCGCCGTAGGTGATTACGTCGGCCCCGCTGGCGCGGATGCTGCCGGGGGTGAAGTCGTCCGGATCGACCGACATGCCGCCGGTGATCAAAACGATCCGGGCGCCTGCCGCGATCAAGGCCCCGATGGCGGCGACGGTCATGGGGATATCATCGGGCACATAGATTTGCCGCAGCACGCGGCTGCCGATGGCGGCGATCTTTTCCCTGATCACCGGACCGAATCGATCCTCTAAAAACATTTGGGTCATGACTTTACGGTGGGGTTTGGATTACTTACCTTGTCCCTGAATGCAGCACTGCATATGGTTTCAGAAAAAGATGGCTTTCCATCGCGGACGCGGCTTAAAACCGCTACACACCAAATCTTGTGGGAGACGAACATGGTGGAAAAAAGGAAAAAAGATCTATGGGTGCGTGTAAAGGACAACGCCGGCAATGAATTCATCTGCCCGCTCATTGCCTTAAAAGACCGGCAATCGGCCACCGAAGAGGAATTGGACCACTGTGTTGATGATGCCATCACCGGACGCTACGCTGCCAATCTGGATATCGAGGAATAATCCGGCCTGTGGATCCATGTTCAAAATGATGCAGGCAATGTGTTTGCGGCCTCGGTCTTGAACTGCTGGTAGAGGATATTCCAAGTTATGAGGATGGGGACACGATCTATGAAAAGGCAAAATGTATCGGTTAAGTAGGGTGGGGGGGGGCCACGTGCCCGATAGGATTGGTCGGGGCGAGAGGATTTGAACCTCCGACATCCTGCTCCCAAAGCAGGCGCGCTACCAGGCTGCGCTACGCCCCGTGAATCCGGCATCAAAGACGGGACGGTTTCCTATCACGGATTGCGGGTGGGTGCAAGCGCAAAGCCAGATTTAATCCGGAAGCTTATCAAGGGGTTGGGGGGATATGCCGACGCGGGGCGAATGGATGCCCTGCCGGTTTAGCATGGGCTAATTTGCTTGACACACTATTTCGGTCATATTAGATTATCCATTTATTTTTGTGCCGTGCTGCATTTGCGAGAGTGGCGGAATTGGTAGACGCACTGGACTTAGGATCCAGCTCTGGCGACAGAGTGGGAGTTCAAGTCTCCCCTCTCGCACCATATTCAACGGTTTTGAGAGTGCCTGGAGATGATCGACTCCGGGCACTCGACGTATAGAGGCCGGTGCAATTTTTTGGATGTATTAACGTTGCACCCAGCCAGCCGATTTTTTGTGACAGGCCAATTGATTGGACCGCGCATCGTGAGAGGCGGTGGAGCGGTTTGCCCGGAAAGGAATCCGAATGAATTTTTCAGTTGAGGACCAGAGTACCGTTAAAAAGAAATTGACCATCGAAGTGCCCCTGGAAGATGTGACGCGTGAATTGGACAATGCCTACAAGGAACTGAAAAAAAATGCCAAGGTCAAGGGGTTTCGGCCGGGTAAAACGCCGCGCTCGGTGCTCGAGCGGCTATACGGCAAAGACGTGCGCGCGGATGTATCGTCGCGGCTGATCCAGGATTCATTCATCGAGGTTTTGAAGGAATCCGAAATGAATGTGGTCGGCATGCCGGATATCGATCCACCGGAACTCAAGGCCGGCGAAGCCTTTACCTTTGTCGCCACGGTCGAAGTGAATCCCGAACTGGAAAATTACAAGATCGATGGGTTTCAGCTCAAGAAAACGCTTTACCGGGCCACGGATGAAGAGGTGGACGCCCAGCTTCAGATGCTGCGCAACAATCTGGCGCGCATGGTGCCGATTGAAGAGGATCGCCCGGTGGCCGATGGGGATTACGTGGTGGTCGACTACGAGGGGCTGAAAGACGGCAAGCCCTTTGCCGAAACCCAACGGACGGAAAATTTTTCGATGAAGATCGGTGACGGCATGATTCACCCGGATATCGACGCCGGTCTCGTTGGTCTCAAGGCCGGTGAATCCACCGAAGTTTCCGTCCAATTTGCCGATGACTATTTTAACGAGAAGCTGGCCGGCCTGGGGATCACCTTTCTTATAGACCTGAAGGAAATTCGTGAGCAGCACCTGCCGGAAATTGACGATGAAATGGCCAAGCGCCTGGGGCAGTTTGAGTCGCTGGAAGATCTCAAGGCCAAGATCAATGAAAACCTGTCCATGGGCTATGCCAAACGGCAGGAACAGGAGTTGAACGAACAGGTTTTCACGGCGCTGCTCGATCAGCAGGAGTTTGAGGTTCCGGAATCCATGGTCGCGCATGAGCTTGAGAACATCGTGGCGGAGGCCAAGCAGAAATTTGCCTACCACAACACGTCCATGGAGGAACTGGGGCTGGACGATGAACAGCTGAACACCAACTACCGCGAAACCGCGCTCAATCAGGTGCGGCGTCACATGATTCTGGGGAAAATCATCAGCCAGGAGTCCCTGGCGATTTCCGACGAGGAGTTGGAAAACGGCTACCAGGAAATGGCGGACAGTTTCAACCAGCCCGTGGATGTCATTAAACAGTTTTATGCCCAGAATCCGGAACGTATCGACGTGTTCAAGCACGCTTTACTTGAAAAACAGGCAATTAAGCTTATTATGGATAAAAGTTCCATCGAGGAAGTCGAGCCGGAACTGGAATTACCCGCTGAAGAGGACAAGGCCGAATCATAATCGGATCTGTCCGGTCTGGCACCGACCACCCGACCTGCGGGGCCTTGATTCGTAAAGGGATTAAGGCCCCACCCTTCATCGGACCGTTAAACCGGCCACCATCAGACACCATAACGAAGGAGAAAAAACGTGCCGCTAATCCCTATGGTTATCGAGCAGAGCAGTCGGGGTGAACGGGCTTACGACATCTATTCCCGGCTGCTGAAAGACCGGATCATTTTCCTCGGCTCCGCCATGAATGACGACGTTGCCAATCTCATTATTGCCCAGCTGCTGTTTCTTGAGTCGGATGACCCCGAAAAGGACATCAATTTTTATATCAATTCACCCGGGGGGGTTGTGACTTCGGGACTTGCCGTATATGATACCATGCAGTATGTAAAACCAGATATCGCCACGGTCTGTATCGGCCAGGCCGCCAGTATGGGGGCGGTCCTGCTTGCGGCCGGCAATGCCGGCAAGCGCTACGCCCTGCCCAATGCGCGGATTATGATTCATCAGCCCATGGGCGGCTTTCAGGGGCAGGCCTCGGATGTGGAAATCCATGCCCGCGAAATGCTGCGGATGAAACAGGATCTCAACCGCATCCTCTCGATTCATACCGGGAAACCGGTCGAAGCGCTGCAGACGGACACGGACCGTGATTTTTTCATGTCCGGTGAAGAAGCCCGTGCTTACGGGATCGTGGACCACGTGATAGCCAAGCGCGACGATCTCGGAGACGGCGCAGCCACGGAGAAAAAAGATGACGCATAAAGATGAGGACAATGACAACCTGTTTTGCTCGTTCTGCGGCAAAAGCCAGAAGGAAGTCAACAAGCTGATCGCCGGTCCGGCGGTATACATCTGTGACGAGTGCATCCAGCTCTGCAGCGAGATTATCGAAGAGGAGAGCGAAAAGGATGCCGATGCGCTTGAGAACCTGCTGGCGCCCAAAGAAACCAAGGCGTTGTTGGACGATTACGTCATCGAGCAGGAGTCCGCCAAGAAAATCCTGGCAGTGGCGGTCTACAATCACTACAAGCGCTTGAATTCGACCGTCCATGCGGGTGATGTGGAGCTTCAGAAAAGCAACATCCTGCTGATCGGCCCTACCGGTTGCGGCAAGACGCTCTTGGCCCAGACCTTGGCCCGTTTTCTCAACGTCCCCTTTACGATTGCCGATGCCACCAGCCTGACCGAAGCCGGTTATGTCGGGGAGGATGTCGAGAATATCATCCTGGCCTTGTTGCAGAATGCCGATTATGACGTGGAGCGAGCCAAAAAAGGCATCGTCTACATCGACGAGATCGACAAGATCGCCAGCAAAGGCGACAATCCCTCCATCACCCGGGACGTGTCCGGTGAGGGCGTGCAGCAGGCCCTGTTGAAAATTATTGAAGGCACGACCGCCAGTGTTCCGCCCAAGGGTGGCCGCAAGCATCCCCAGCAGGATTTTGTCAAGGTCGATACCTCCAACATCCTATTCATATGCGGCGGCACGTTCAACGGCCTGGAAAAAATTATCCAGCGCCGTTACGGGTCCAAGGTCATGGGTTTTGGTGCCGAAATCGTCAAGCCGTCCGACAAAAGCGTGGGCGAGATTCTCCTGAACGTTCAGCCCGAAGACCTGATCAAATTCGGTTTGATACCCGAATTCCTGGGGCGGTTGCCGGTGATTGCTACCCTGGGTGAGCTCAACGAACAATCGCTGGTCCGGATTTTGAACGAGCCTAAAAATGCGCTGGTCAAGCAATACCGCAAGCTGTTCGAGATCGAAGGGGTTAACCTGCGATTTACCGATAGTGCCCTGACCGCGATTGCCAAGGAAGCGGTTAAACGCAAATCCGGGGCGCGCGGCCTGCGGGCCATTCTCGAAAAAACCCTGCTGGATATCATGTATGAGTTGCCTTCCGTGGAGAATGTCAAGGAATGCGTGATCAGTGAGGATGTGGTGCTGAACAAAGAGGACCCGATCTTGCTCTTTGACCAGACCAAAACCAAGAAACAGGCTTGATTACACCCGATCCGCTTCCATCGATGGGAATTATGTCGGCCCATGGCAGCGCCAGCCCCATTCAGGCGCCCCACGGGCCGATTTTGTTATGGACACGCTCGCCGTTTAAGTTTTGCATCAATTATACGATAAGACCTTTTAGAGCCCCATTTTATCGGGTCCGGCATTGCGCCCACGATATTTGCCGTTACCCCATATCCTGGATAAGATCCGCGGCTAGCCTTGAAATGGAAGTGTTTTCCGATTATTTTAAATATGTAAGCGATTGGCTTGTTCGAGAGCGCACAAAATGTCTTATAGCGTTCGGACGTGCCGACCGATCAATCTTTTAGACCCTATCATCAGGAAGTGAAAAATTATGGTAACGATTCCCACTGTTTTTAAAGAAGATCCCGCGGGGGAAGGCCTTCAGCTCCCGCTTTTGCCGTTGCGTGACATCGTGGTTTTTCCCCACATGGTGGCACCGCTTTTCGTGGGCCGCACCAAGTCCGTCAATGCCCTGGCCAACGCCATGGGCCGTGACAAACGGGTATTCCTTTCCACCCAGAAGCATGCCGGTGTTGATACTCCGGAGGAAGCGGATATCAACGAGGTGGGTACGATCGGTAAAGTCCTGCAGCTGTTGAAATTGCCGGACGGCACGGTCAAAGCCCTGGTGGAGGGTGAAAGCCGGGCCCGCATCCTGAAGTTTCTTGAGATGGATGATTTTTTCAACGTCGAACTCGCTCCCATGCCAGAGCCGGAGGTGGACCCCATCGAGGCCAAAGCCCTGTGCCGGTCGGTGCTGGAAAACTTCGGCCGCTATGCCAAACTGAACAAAAGCATCTCCAAGGAGTTGATGGAGAGCGTCAGCGAAATCAGTTCCCCGTCCAAGCTGGCCGATACCGTGGCCGCCCATTTCGCCTTCAAGGTCGAGGACAAGCAGCGCCTGCTGGATAAGGTCGACCCGGCAGAGCGCGTGTCCGACCTGGTCAGCCTGATCAAGATGGAAATCGAAGTCCTGCGGATGGATCAGCGCATCAAGGGCCGGGTCAAAGAACAGATGGAAAAAACCCAGCGCAACTATTACCTGAACGAACAGATGCGGGCCATCAAAAAGGAGATGGGGGCGGAAGACGATCCCAGCGAAGAGCTGGAAGATCTGGAAAAGCGGATCAAGGCCAAAAAGATGTCCGAAGAGGGCACCGAGAAGGTCAAGCAGGAATTCCGCAAACTGAAAATGATGACGCCCATGTCGGCGGAAGCCACGGTGGTGCGCAACTACATCGACTGGCTGATCAATCTGCCCTGGTTCGATGTCAGCGAGATCAATCAGGACCTGGCGGCGGCGGAGCGGATTCTTGACGGGGATCACTTTGGATTAGAGAAGCCCAAGGAGCGCATCATCGAATACCTGGCGGTTCAGACCCTGACCCGAAAGGTGAAAGGCCCCATCCTTTGCCTGGTGGGACCTCCGGGGGTCGGCAAGACATCCCTGGCCAAATCCGTAGCGCGTGCTACCGGGCGCAAGTATGTCCGGCTCTCGCTGGGCGGTGTGCGGGACGAAGCCGAAATCCGCGGCCACCGGCGAACCTATATCGGGGCCATGCCGGGCAAGATCATGCAGTCCCTCAAAAAGGCGGGCGTCAACAACCCGGTTTTCTGCCTGGACGAGGTGGACAAAATGAGCATGGACTTCCGGGGCGACCCTTCGGCCGCCCTTTTGGAAGTGCTGGATCCGGAGCAGAATTACAGCTTCAACGACCACTATCTGGATGTGGATTACGATCTGTCGGATATTTTGTTCATCACCACGGCCAACACGCTGCCCGACATTCCCCTGCCCTTGCAGGACCGTATGGAAATCATCCGGTTGCCGGGGTATACCGAGCACGAAAAACATAACATTGCCAAAGACTTCCTGGTCTCCAAGCAGATCGAAGCCAACGGCCTGAAAGGCCGTGACATCAAGTTTTCCAAAAACGCTATCCTGACCATTATCCGGCGTTACACCCGTGAGGCCGGGGTGCGCAATCTGGAACGCGAGATCGCCTCCATCTGTCGTAAAATTGCCAAACAGGTGGTCAAGAAGCAGGGCAACGGCGTGTACCACGTGACCGCCCAATCGATCGCCAAATACCTCGGCCCGGCGCGCTTCAAGCAGGACCAGATCGAGGACAAGGACCAGATCGGCATGGTGACGGGCCTGGCCTGGACCCAGGTCGGCGGGGAGCTTCTGGTCGTGGAAACGCTCACCATGCCCGGCAAAGGCAATGTCACCGTGACGGGAAAATTGGGCGATGTCATGAAGGAATCGGCCCAGGCCGCGGTGAGCTATGTCCGCTCGCGGGCCGCCTACCTGATGATCGACGAAAAGTTTCACCGGAAGCTCGATCTGCACATCCACATCCCCGAAGGGGCCATCCCCAAGGACGGTCCTTCGGCCGGGATTGCCATGTGCACCTCCATCGTTTCGGCCCTGGCCAAGCGCCCGGTGCGCCGGGATATTGCCATGACGGGTGAAATCACCCTGCGGGGTCGCGTGCTGCCCATCGGCGGGCTGAAAGAAAAGATCATCGCCGCGCATCGCGGCGGGATAAAAACCGTTCTCATCCCGAAAGAGAACGAGAAGGATCTTAAAGACATTCCAAAATTGATCTCCCGGAGCATGACCATTGTGCCGGTGGAACATATGGACGAAGTCCTCAGCCATGCCCTGATCCTGGCGGATGGGGATCGCCTGTTCAAGGAGGTGGATCTACCGTTTGCCATCGCGGAAGGCGAGGGTGAGGGCAGCTCGGCGTCTCCCTTGAATTGAGTGCCGGCCGGTGGCCGCAATCCGTCTGTGTTTTTGGTGTGTTGTCGCCTTTCCGCTTGACACCGCAGGGTGGATAAAGTATCAAAGCAGTCTTTGCGCCGGGCGGGTAGCTCAGTTGGGAGAGCATCGGCCTTACAAGCCGAGGGTCACAGGTTCAAGCCCTGTTCCGCCCACCATTTTTTTGTTGACGCTAGTCCGGAAACAGTCTATATCCGGAATCTCCAAATTCGGGGGCGTAGTTCAGTTTGGTTAGAACGCCGGCCTGTCACGCCGGAGGTCGCGAGTTCGAGTCTCGTCGCTCCCGCCACGAATATCAAAGGCTCAGTCGAATCATTGGCTGAGCCTTTTTGTTTCCAACGCCCGCCATTTTCCCATTGCGCCATTATGATCGATCGGTACTTTAATGCGAAAGATGTGCGGTCTTTAGCTGTATCTGAGAGGCTATCGGAATGAGGCCTTTTCAATGTCAACGATGCGTCTGCCTTTGATATATTCTTCGGTTTCATATTGGGTGATGTTCTGGATGCGATGAATGACGGCTTTCAGCTTGCGGGTCGCCTTCAGCATCTCCTCTACCATATCGTGGCGCTGAATTTCCGAGGGGTGGCGGCTCAGGTATTCGATACTGGTCAGCAGGATTTGAAGCGGCTGGCCTAAATGGTGGGCGGCCGCGCCGGCCATCTCCAGGACGCCCTGCAGCCGCTCTTTTTCCTTCACGGCGCTGATGTCCATGAAGGTCTCCAGGAGGTGTTCGCGTCTGGCAAATTGAATTTTTTTGACGGTTTTGAGGATGGGGATTTTTTCACCGGCGTGATCGAGCACGCAGCGTTCGGAATGGTCGATATCCTGATGCAAATCGGTGATGGGGCACTGCCCGGCGGCCACGGGGCAGATAAATTGGTGGCAGACTTTGCCGAGCATGTCTGCCACGGGGCTGTCGATTATCGCGGCTGCCTCGGCATTGACGTAAACGATGCGGTGCCGCGCGGGATCGATGATGACGGCGCCCAGCAGCAGGGAATCCAGAATGGCGGTAAGCCTTGCGTCTGCTGCGCTATAGGGCCGGGCGTCTCCATCCATGGCGGTGCTTCTCCTTCCATCAACGGTTATGGTTTCACTATCGGAACCCATCCCCCATCCAATCGGGTGAAGCACCGCACCGGCCCGGCTGCCAAACGCTATTCGAAAAGCTGGGGGGTATAGTCGATGCCGCTCTGGTCGAACTCTCTGTAAATCGAGTTCAGTCGCGCGTTGGCGATTTTGACGGCGATCGGTTTTTCGCGCGCCATGTCGTCTGTTGCGTAGCAGGCAAAGCAGCGCTGACAGGAATACGTTTCGCCGGCCGCCGTTTGGGCCGCGAATTCGCCGCTCAGAAACGTCTGGGCGTTTTCATGCTGGGCGAAGTGTTCCACCGCGGGCAGGGTTTCCAGAGCGATCGACAGCTTGATTTTTTCCCCGGAGCGGGCCATCCCCACCAGGTCGTGAAGCGTCAGGGCTTTGGCTTCCTCGCGCTTCAGACGGTCGAATTTGACCACCATGTCGTCGAGACTGAAGAGTGTTTCTTCGACCGGGATGCCCGCCGATGAAAGGGTATGATAATCGCGCTGCAGGTAGCGATTGGCAATCCGGACGGCGATCGAGACGTGGGTGCACAAGTTGTTGGGGCACCCCCTGGCGTAGCATTTTCGGAAGGCAAATACCTTGCCGTCAATCGTTCCCGCATATTTCGCCAGAAAAATATAGGCCTGAAACGGGCTGCGTTTATGGTGGAAGTCGACGGGCAGGATTTCAAAGGTCGTTTTCAGCGTGACCTCCCCGCCAGCCTGCTTGATTTCCACCAGATCCGTGATTCGCTTCGGCGAATTCGCTATCGATGCGGTTTCCATAAGATCCTCTCAGATTCCCTCACCACCCGGCCGATCGGTTTGCCAAACCGAGCTCATGATGCCGGTCGTTCCAGGGAAGATGGCCTGAATGGCGTTGTGTGTTGCGTTTCCTCTGCGGCAGTCCGTATCAATAAACGAACACGGCGTTGGATTCGATGGCTTCCACGTTCAACGCCCCGGCGGCCGTGGTTTTGCTGCCTTCGATGAGCCCCTGTTTTTCGTCGATGTTGCGTTCCTTGATGCAGGGGACGCAAACCAGCAGGTTGCCGCCCAGTTCGATAAACTCGCTGATCAATTTTTTCAGAGGCGGGAATCCGCCCGGTGGCAGCATCGTTTCGGTGTAGCCTTTCTGGGCCAGGTAAACGCCGTTGCCCTGGAGGCAAACCGTGGCGCCGATATCCATGGCCAGTGCCGCGTTTGCCATAACGAAGGGCATGGCGGCTTTTTCAGGGTCGTCTCCGGCTTTTGTACAAAAATAGAGTATTTTTTCGACAGGTGCGGTGCTCATTTGTCTTCCTTCCTTTGATAGATGCGGTGGTGGCTCAATTGTTCATGGCGTGTTCACGGATTCACGACGGTTACGCGCCTTGCAGGGCGCGTTGTTTGACCTTCATCAGGTAGAGGACCAGTGGCCGGTAGAGCTGATGGGTCCATTTGGCAAAGGGGACCTCGATCACCAGCATGGGCACGGCGATCATCATGTGAATGACATAGATGGCGTAGGTCGTCAGCGGCAGTTCGAGCAGCCGGCCCACGTGGATCAGAATCCCGGTAAAGGTCGTCAACCACAGCAGGATGAGAAAGGCCCAGTCTGAGGAGTGGCTGTGTTCATAAACGGTTTTGCTTTTCTTGATCCGTCCCCAGATGGCGATGGTCGTACCGTAAAGGATGGCAAAAGTGGCGTAGTAGCCCAGCACGCGTATGGGATGCCAGAGCGGATAGATCTCATCGCGCTGGAACCAGCGGATACCGATGACCACCAGGGCAAAGACGATCGAATAGCCGGTCATGATCAACAGGTGATTGATCCACTGGATATTTTGGGACCGGGTGCCGCAGGCGGCGAATTTCTTCTGCGTGAAGAATTGCAGAACGAATTCTTTGGCCTCACGCATATAGATCGCCAGGGGAACCCCCCGCAACAGCCGGTTCTGGACCTGCTGCTTTTCGGCGAAGGAAAGCGCCGGGTACTGGTCGGGATCCCCCATGATGGCTTTGAACAGGCGATAGGCATTGGTGAGCAGAAAAAAGGAGAGCACCGCCAGCATGATCAGGTCCAGGATTTCAATCGTGGTGTTGGGGGCGAACACGTTAAGGGCCACACGGTCGGTCAACATGGGGCCATGGAAAAAATAGAAGCCCAATCCCACCAGGGCGGCCACCAGGAGGATTGCCGTTACCTCGAACACTTTGGAGGTGTAAAAGCGCCGCGATATGCCGGTCCAGTCGTACATCGACGTCAGATAGCGCCGCAGCCCCATCATGACCTCGCCCGGGTTGGCCTGGCGCGGGCAGGTTTCCGAGCAGTCGCCGCAGTAATAACACAACCAGGGCTCAGGGCTGGCGACCAGCTTGTCCTTCAGCCCGAGCTGCAGGTAGCGAATCACTTTTCTAGGAAACGGCGTGGCTTCGGAGGACAGGGAACACACCGCCGTACAATTGCCGCAGTTGAAACAGGTGGCGGCGTCTTCGACACCAAATTCTTTAAGATTCAACAGCAGTTCGGGATTGACTTCGGAGCTCATCGTATATCTCCATGGTTCTTAGCTCTAAAGGTTCGAGGCCGTATAAATTGCATCTTTATCATCGTTGGCGTTGCCTCGACCCAAAGCGGGCGGGCCAAACGCCGGTTATTCCGCCAACTGGTATTTAAAGTAGTCGCCATCCTTGGGGCCTTCGACGACTTCGCCGTATTTGCGCAGGGCGGAGACAAACATCAGGACCGTGGCGGTCTTCATTTTCAGCGCCCGGGCAATCTCGGGCACAGTGTGGGCCTCTTTGGCAAGCTCGGTTTTAATGGCCTTGGTTATTTTATTCTGTTCTTTGACCGATTGCCGCGCCCGGTCGATAAACGCTTTGCGTTCCTGGCGCAGCTGTTTCAGGGCTTCCTTGTCGGGTTTCGTGCTCATGGCTCAACTCCGGTTGTCGTCATGCGATACGCGCAATGACGTTGCTGTGAAAACACTCCAGATGGTTTCAAGCGGCAATAATGGCATCCACCATGTCTTCGTATTGTTTGAGGGTCCAGCCCTTGATATCGATGGCGTGGTCGGGGCATTCGGCCACACAGATCCCGCAGCCGGTGCACAGGGCCGGATTGACGGTAGCGCGTCCATCCGCCGCCGTGTCGATCTGGATGGCGCCGGTCACGGGGCAGACCTTCTGACACAAGCCGTTGCCGCTGCAGCGTGCGGGATCGACTTCGGCCACGTACGGGTCGAGCTCTACGTAGCCTTTGGCCAGCAGCGTCGCGGATTTAACCGCGGCGGCCTGCGCGGCGGCGCACGCTTCGGAAACATCGAAGGGGGCCTGGCAGGTGCCCGCCAGGAGGACGCCGTTGTTGGCGACTTCCACCGGCCTGAGTTTGGGGTGGACCTC
>Ga0180429_10002146_pt1 | contig 16404 bp, 13 predicted proteins | sample SS_ome_FD_132428 | JGI IMG/M metagenome (GOLD analysis project Ga0180429, IMG submission 132428) | Hypersaline lake sediment archaeal communities from the Salton Sea, California, USA - SS_1_S_1 metaG | ecosystem: Environmental > Aquatic > Non-marine Saline and Alkaline > Hypersaline > Sediment ...
CGACATGGTGGCCAAGAAGCGGTGGAACAAGAAGCTGGGGCTTGGGCGCGATAAGATATTCGAGGTGCGCAGGCTCTACAACGACGTCATGTTCATCGACGAGTTCCTCACGCCCCAGTTCTGCCAGGAGCACAGGCTCTTCGTGTACGCCTTCAACATCTCCTCCGACCAGATGGAGGTGGCCAGCCGCGAGTTCGAGAAGATCAAGAAGCAGTTCCTCTTCCAGCTCACAAACTTCGGCCACCCCATGATATCCGTCATCGACGGCAACTACGGCAACCGCGGGGAGCTGATGCTCAAGCACACCCACGAGGGCGTGGACCTCAAGCACGACTACGCCTGTTCCTGCCTCAAGAGCCTCCACAGGATCTGGCGCCGCCCGGTAGGGATAGAGACGGTATCCGGCGGCGTTCCGACCCGCCTGCTCTACGACGGCACCGAGATCAAGGAAGAGCGAATATAAGGTCAATGCTCCGCAGGAAAGCCTTCGGGGCCCCCTTGACCTGCGGGCCCGTTTATTGCACTAATAGCGGCCTTCGGGAGGCTTTATGGGTATCTCAGCATCAAAGAGGCTGGAGGCGCTCACCGGCTATGCCTTCGCCGAGGTGGACAAGAAGGTGGCCGAGCTCAGGGCCCAGGGCGTGGACATCATAGACTTCGGGGTGGGCGACCCTTCGGAGCCCACGCCCAAGATCGTTCGCCGGGCGCTCAAGGTTGCGGTGGACGAGCACGCCGAGGGCGGCTACCCGAGCTACATAGGTTCTCCGGCATACCGGAGCGCCATCTCGGACTGGATGAAGGGCCGCTTCGGCGTCTCCCTCGACGCGGATAGGGAGATTTGCGCCTCGATCGGCTCGAAGGAGGCGATATTCAACTTCCCCGAGGCCTTCCTCGACCCCGGCGATATCGTCATCGCGCCCAACCCGGGCTACCCGCCCTACACCCGAGGGACGCAGTTCGCCGAGGGGCGCTTGCACTACTACGATCTCCGCGCCGAGAACGGCTTTTTGCCCGATCTCGCCTCCATACCGGAGGACGTCGCGAAGAAGGCCAAGATCCTCTGGATCAACTATCCGAACAACCCCACGGGTGCGGTAGCCTCTCCTGATTTCTTCAAGCATGCCGCCGATTACTGTTCTAAGCGAGGCATCATTCTCGCGTCCGACGAGGCGTATACGGAAAACTACTACGGCGCCAAGCCCCACTCCGCGTTGGAGTTCGCCCGCGAGGGTGTGGTGGCCTTCCAGTCGCTCTCCAAGCGCAGCTGCATGACCGGCTACAGGGTGGGCTGGGTCGCCGGGGACGAGGGAATCGTCTCCGCGTTCAAAAAGCTCAAGACGAACATAGATTCGGGCACCCCGACGTTCATACAGGAAGCGGCCGTCGCGGCGCTGAGCGACGAGTCGCACGTGCAGGAGCTGAGGGACCTTTACAGGCAGAAGCGCGACATCATGGTTGAGGCCTTCACTTCGATAGGGCTGGCCGAGTGCCGGCCTGCCGCCACGCTCTACATCTGGCAGCGCGTGCCGCAGGGCGTGAAGTCCGTGGATTTCGCGAAGATGCTGCTAGACCCCGAGATAGCCGTGGTGGCCACCCCCGGCAACTGGATCAGCGAAGATGGACCGCAGGGCAACCCCGGCGAGGGATTCGTGCGCTTCGCGCTGGTGCCCACCGTCGAGAGGTGCCGCGAGGCCGCCGAGAAAATCGCCGGCAGGCTTCCGTCTCTTTTAGGTTAACCAATTGAAATATATACAAAAAAGGGGCTCCCGAGGGAGCCCCTTTTCGGTTTTTGCCGTCCGTCACATGGCGGGAGCGGCCTGTTTCGGCTTCTCGAACGCCAGCATCAGGAACAGTATGATGTTGAGTATCGGCACGATCGCGATGCAAACGCCCCACCAGGCCGGCTTGCCCATCTTCTCGGCTATGCCTATCCAGACCAGGATCATGATCACTAGGTTCACGATCGGGATCAGGAAGAGCACGAACCACCAGTATGGCTTCCCGGCCAGCTTGAAGAGAAGGAAGATGTTGGCGATCGGGATCAGCGCCCAGATGAAGGTGGAGCCCATCGGCATACCATGTTTGCGGCCTATGCGGGCCATGCAGTAGGCCCAGAACACGTAGGCCGCCAGCATGACGATGATCATGCCGATGCCCATTCCGGCGAACGCCGGCGGCATCTCCTGAATCTGCATCTGCTCGACCACAATCTCTTCGTTCATAAGTTCCCCCTTTTTTCAATTTTGCTAAAAATAGCAGCTTAACGCGTCCCCGTCAATCAGCCTGCAACCTTTTCTATAAGGTACTTTGCCAGGGGCCTCATCTCGGAGACCATCATGCCCAGGACCATGAGACAGGCGCCGGCCAGCGCCAGCGGGGTCATCGTCTCGCCCCCCAGCCACCAGCCGAACAGCGCCCCGAAGACCGCCTCCATGGCGAATATGACGCCGATCCTGGTGGGCTCGATGATCCGCTGCGCCCAGGTCTGGATAGCGAAGGCCATCGCCGTGGCGAATACCGCCGTGATGCCTACCGTGAGCCAGCCTATCGGGGGGAGCTCGCTCGGGATAGCCCCCTTGATGAGCGCGACGGAGCCGCTGGCCAGGGCGACGAACAGCAGCTGGAAGACGACCAGCTGCACTATGTCGTGGCGCGCCGCGAATCGCCCCGTGAGGATTATGTGCCACGCTATGGCCACCGCGCACACCAGCGTCAGCAGATCCCCTGTATTGAGCCCCCCCGCGTTGAAGTTCGTGAGCAGCCAAAGCCCCGGCACGGCTATCGCGATGCCGGCGATCGCCATCGCCCCGGGCCTGCGGCCGGGGTAGATGAGCGAGAAGACCGGGATGAGGACCATATACATTCCGGTGATCAGGGCCGAGTTGGAGGAGGTCGTGATCGTGAGCCCCTCGGTCTGCGTCGAGAATGTTGCGAAGAGCAGGAGGCTCAGGATGAGCGACGCGCGGATGGTCCTCCACCCGACGCCGGCAAGCCTTCGGCTGAAGATGAGGGCCAGGAGTATGGCCGCCGCGGCGAACCTGAGGAACAGGAAGTAGTAGACGTCGACGGCGGCCACCGTCCACTTGACCAGGATGAACGTGGATCCCCACGCGGCGGTCACAAGCAGCAGGGCCAGGAGGGCGACCGCCTGTTTTCTCGAGGAGGTGCTGGTCATCGCGGTCAGTAGTGCTTGGGGCTGAACTTCTCGTAGAGGTCCATGAACACGCCCGCGGGGTCCGTCTGCGACTTGAGGCTTCGGTAGCGCTTCTTGTCGTAGACCTTCCAGAAGGTCTCCTCGTCGAAGTGGTTCCGCGAGATCAATGTCTTGAGCCCGCCCAGCTCTATGGTCTTGCGCTCGAGCAGCTCGGAGAAGTCGACGTCAGGGCGCGAGTTGGGCTTGCCGTAGACGGCGCAGTCGATGAAGAGCGTGTCCTCGATGCCCTTGGCGTAGGCGTCGTCTATCCAGGGGTACAGCTGCGGCGTGCGGTAGGGCACGATCCACAGCGGGTAGAAGTCGAAGTCGTTCTCGTACCACCTGTAAAACTCGTCGAAGCGCTTGGAGGGGATGAATACGTCGACCACCACCTCGGGCCTGCGCTTGAGCTTCATGATCGGCCTGACGCGCTTGGACCACTTGATCAGGTTCGTGGAGCCGAGCAGCATCTTGCCCAGCAGGAACCGGGCCGGCAGGGTCTCCATCAGAGGCACGGTCTTCGTGAGCCAGTGGCACTCGGCGTCGTAGCGGAAGAAGTAGTCGTAGGTGGTGAGATAGTCCTCCGCGCGCTCGGCGGTGCTCTTGTAGAATATCTTGAGCCAGTCGTAGTTTGTGGCGTAGGGCGCGCGATCGACCATGTCGCCCAGGCATATTACGAAGCAGTCCTTGGAGTGGATGATCGCGTCTATGAAGTCGTGGTCGGCCCTGTTGCAGTGGTTTCTGAGCTCCCTCCAGAAGCCGGAGAACGTGCGGTGCTTCTCGTAGGTCATCTTCACATATGGCTTCGAGGGCAACAGCTTGAACTTGGCCTTCGTGATGAGCCCCAGGGTGCCGTACGAACCGTGAAGCATGTGGAAGAGCTCCGAGTTGGATTCCGGCGAGCAGGTGATGACGTCGCCCGTGCCGGTGACCACCTCGTACTCCAGGCAGCTGTCGTGGAAGCCCCCGTGCCTGTACGACATCGACTCGATGGAGCAGCCGGAGACCGCGCCGCCCACCGTGATGCCCTTGAGCTCCGGGACGGTGATCGGGATGAGGCCTCGCTCCATGGTGGCGCTCACGAGCTCCGAGAAGGTCACGCCCGATTCGGCCGTGCAGGTGCGGCCCTCCGCGTCGATCTGAAGGACCCTGGTCAGCGGCGTCATGTCGATCCTCGGGGAGGCGTTCTTCTCCTTGGGGTTCGGAACGAAGTGCGATACCGCCGCCTTGCGTATCCTCGCGCGATCCTTGGAGCCGGCCCTGGACCTGACCTGATCCGCTATGCCCTTCACCACCGATTCATGGCTAGTCTCGACCATCCCCTTCTCCTATCTGTTGGCGCCAGCTTGGGAGCGCCACCTGTCGATCCTCTCCTGCTTCATCTCCCTGATCCTGTCGAAGTTGATTCTGCCCAGGAGCTCGCGCAGGTCGTCGGAGGTCCTCCTTGCGCGAAACTGTATGTCGCGCTTGGCCTGGCTCAAGTTCGAGCCGGAGTGCTCGTAGAGCTCCTTGAGCTGCTTCATGAAGCCCCGCATGTTCCTTCGGCTCTGCCTTATGGCCCTCCAACCGTATGCCCGTATGGCCATCGTCCAGAGGTCGAAGCGGTTGAGTCGATTGAGTATCTGCATGAAGGAGTAGAACTTGAGCATCGACTTTAGCGTCAGCTTCTGAAGCTGCAGCACGCTCATGCCCTTGGGCTCGAAGACGACGTGGTGGGCGTCGTAGTAGCTCCAGTCCTGAGAGATGAGCCTACCCTCGTCGCGCAGCTTTTCGTAGACCGGCGTGCCTGGCAGCGGCGTCAGGATCATGAACTGTACGGACGCCAGGGAGGTCCTCTTCGCGAACTTGACCGTAGCCTTGATAGTCTTCGGGTCGTCGTTGTCGGCGCCGAATATGAACATGCCGTGGATGTTGATCCCGTGGCCGTTGATCCGGTTGATCGCCCACTCGATCTCCTCGGGGGTCTGGTCCTTGTTGAGCGCCTTTAGGGTCTCCGGGTTGATCGACTCGAGCCCTATGTACACGTAGGTGCAGCCGGCCCTTTTCATGAGCTCCAAAAGCTCCTGGTCGTTGGCGATGTCTATGCGCACCTGTGCGCTCCACTTGGGCGTGATCCCCTCGGCTATCATCGTTCGCAGGAGCTCCTTGGTGTGCTCCGGGCGCGCGGCGAAGTTGTCGTCGTAGAAGAAGACCCAGCTGGGGCGCCGCTGTCTCAGCTCCTCCATCACGTTGTTCACGGAGCGGAAGCGGTAGCGACGCCCGAACATCCTCGTGACAGAGCAGAAGTTGCAGCCGAACGGACAACCCCTCGACATCATGATCGGCGTGATCGTGAGGTCACCCTTGAACTTCTTGCTGCCGGACACGAGGTCGAAGTCGGGGAAGGGCAGGCGGTCGAGGTCGCAGTTGTAGGGCGCTATCTCGTTCTGTCTGGTCTTTCCGTCCTCGCGCCAGCTGAGCCCAGGTATCTTCTCGAAGTCGGAGCCATCCTGCAGTGCCTCCAGAAACGGGATGATGGAGTCCTCGGCCTCGCCGCGCATCACGTAGTCGCAGTTGTCCAGCGCCTCCTCGACGAGGAACGACACGTGCGGTCCGCCCATGAACACCGGTATTCCGGCGTTTCGCACGAGCTTGGCCATCTCGTAGGCGCGCGGCGCGGTGGACGTGATGGTGGATATCCCGACTATGTCGGCGTCCAGCACCTCCTCCCAGTCGACGCCCTTTATGTCCTCGAGGAAGATCTTCACCTCGTAGCCGGCCTTCTTGAGTATCGCGCCCAGAGTGAGCGTCCCCAGGCGCGGCAGCCCCCACTTGCTGTAGATGTGGTTGCCCGGAGACTTGGGTTCGATGAAGACTACCTTGTGGATGGGTATGTTTTTCATAGGGGGCGTTAGACCCGATTTTGCAGGAAAAATCAAGGTTTTCAGCCGATTTACAGCTTTCTCGTGGGGCGGGCCAGCGACCTTTTGAGCCTGCTTGACAGCTCGGCCTGGCTCGCCAGCGAGAATATGGCGAAGTCGGTAAGTCCAACCGCGTCGACGAAGCTGCCCTCCAGGCCCCTGCGGAGCACCGTCAGGGTGCTCTTTGCGGATTTGGCGGCCCTCCTGGCGGCGGTCAGAAAGCCCGCGCCCTCCTTGAGTTCCAGCGGGCCGATCTCGTCCATCACGTACAGGTCGGCCGACGGTTCGATCTCGTCGGATCGTTCGAATGCCAGACCGCTCAGGTGCCACCTGCGCCACGGGAACGAACCCTCGAACGGCTCCGCGCTGGTGAAGACTATGGGCTCATGGATCCGGCCTCCGGCCACGCCGACGAAGTCGTGGCCGACCTTTTTGCCCCCCTCCATCCTGGCCGGCGTGGTCCAGCCGCGGACCATGAAGCCCCGATCCACCAGGTCGCGGACGAGCTCGCAGACGAAGCTGCTCTTGCCTGAGTCCACAGCGTCGGAGAGTATGAAGTGCATATTCCCCCTATCTGCGCCCCTTGATGAGCGCCCTGAGCGCGCCCGGGGTCCGGCCCAGCGCCGAGAAGAGGCCGAAGCGGGCGACCAGGGAGAACGCAAGGCCCTGCATGGCGATCGATATGGCTGGATTGACGATCCTTCTCGACATCAGCGGGATCGAGAAGACGAGCGCGCTGGTGAACTTCATGGAGGCGGCCACGAGGCTCACCATGAAGAGCTGGCCCGGCTTCACGCCAGAGCGCATGGCCAGATAGAGTATCGCGAAGCCCATGGGCGCCATGATGAGGCCCGTGTAGGGCACCCGGATCATGTGCAGCGCGCCGCCCGCGGTCGCCTCTAAGAGGCCCCACGCGGCTCCGTATATAGCGATCTTGAGTATAGTATTCATGTCGGTTTTCATTTTCCGGACCTGAAGTGTACGATGTCGCCGTCCTTTATCACGTAGTCGTGACCCTCCGTGCGAAGGTGTCCGGCCTCCTTGATCCTGTGTTCGTCGCCTACCTTCATGAGCTCGTCGTACGAATAGACCTCCGCCCTGATGAAGTTCTTCTCGAAGTCGGTGTGTATCTTTCCCGCGGCCGACGGCGCCGTGGTGCCCCGCCTCACGGTCCAGGCGCGTACCTCGGGGCCGTCCTTGGTGAAGAACGTTATGAGGTCCAGAAGCTTGTAGGCCGCGTGTATGAGCCTGGGCAGCCCGGCCTCCTCGAGCCCCAAATCCTCCAAAAATTCTTGCTTCTCGTCGTCGGTCAGGTCGGCGAGCTCGTCCTCGATGGAGCCGCATATCTCTATGGCAGGCGACCCCTCCTCCTCGGCGAAGCGAAGCGCCGCCTCGACGCGTCCGGAGGGCGCCTTGACGTCGCTCTCGTTGACGTTGAGGACGTAGAGCACCGGCTTTGTGGTGATGAGGCCGGTGGTGTCGACGAGCTCCCACTCCTTCTCCGTGAGCGCGGCCTTCCTGGCGGGCGAGCCCTTCTCTATGGCCTGCTTGAGCTTGGCCAGCGCCGGCAGCTCCGCCTTGGCCTCCTTGCCCCCGGTCTTCGCCAGGTGCTCGAGTTTGGCGGTGCGCTTGGAGACGATGTCCAGGTCCGCGAGCGCGAGCTCGGTGTTCACGACCTCGATGTCGTGGACCGGGTCTATGCTGTCGAAGCTGTGCGCGACGTCCGGCGCGTCGAAGCAGCGGACGACGTGTGCGATGGCGTGCATCTCCCGGATGTGCGACAGGAAGCGGTTGCCCAGGCCCTCGCCCTTGTGGGCGCCCTGCACCAGGCCCGCGATGTCCACGAACTCCACCTGCGTGGGCACGACCTTATCGGGCTTGAAGATCTCGGCGATCCTGGCCAGCCGGTCGTCGGGGACGGCGACCATGCCGGTGTTGTGGTCCTTGGTGCAGAATGGGTACTTCTCGGCGGGCACGTGCGCCGCGGTCATCGCGTTGAACAGCGTCGATTTGCCCACGTTGGGCAGTCCCACGATGCCGCAGTTGATGCTCATGCGGGCATGCTGCCAGAGGCCGGGCGGTAATTCAACGATATTCAGGTCAGCCGCCGAACTCCAGCGTCAGCCCGGCCTTGCCGCCGAATATGAAGCCGCCCGTGAAGGCGTCGTCGCGGCAGCGCTCGCCCAGATCTGCATCCTGGCTCACCTCGTAGGTCGTGCCCGAGGGCGAGATCTCCGCGTCGCCCGGGGTGTAGGCGTGGCTGCACTGGCTGTCGCGCATCGTGCCGAAGAAGGCGCCCGCGGTCAGGCCGAAGAAGATGCCCAGGCCGAAGGTGGCGCCGTGATCCTTCATCGGCCATCTCCCGAACATGATGGTGAACTCCGGGTCTACCGTGACGGCCGCCGCGTGCATGTCCGTGGCGAAATGGTTGGGCACGAAGGTCCAGGCGGTGCCGTCGGCGTTGACGCCCTCGCCGTCGAGCTCGATCGGGATGTCGTCCCTCTCGTCGTCGAAGGCGCTGGTGTGCGTCCAGCCTACGCTCAGCGGCAGCTTAATGTTGAAGTGGCGGCCGACGTCGATGTCGTAGCCGAAGCGCGCCCCCGCGGCCCAGTTGTGGTCGTTGCGGCCGTTGAAGTAAAGGCCCGTCATGAGCCTTGCGCCGTTTTGGAGCTCGCTGAATATTATGTCGAAGTTTGCACCGCCGGAGTAGGCGATCTGCTCCGTCGGCTGTCCGCCCACTCCCATGAAGGCCTGCGTCGCCTGAAATCCGCTGAGGTGGAAGAACGGGGCGAACCTGCGGCGCTCGGAGTAGAGCTCGGGCATGTTCACCTTGCCCTCAGTCTCGTTGATGTCGAACTCGCAGTCGTCGTCGTCCTTGCAGATGCCCTTCAGCTCCGCGATGATGTTGCCGTAGACCTTGCGCACGGCGCGCGGGTCCTTGCGGCCCTCGCCTATCTCGGGCTCGATTGTCCGTATCTCGTCGAGCATGGCCATCTTGCTGTCCAGCTTAGCCTTGCTGCTCATCTCATCTAGAATCGTGATGTGCAGATCCGCCGCCCTTGGAGGGATGAGCCTGATGACCTCGATCGCATAGAGGAGTTTGTCCTCCTGTGCCGCGAACTTCGTGTAGAACGCCGTCTTTATCTGCTCTGAGAGGTCGGCCTCGTTCTGGACCTCGACCCCCTCCTCGGTGCTCGCCGTGACGGCGAAGCTGCCGCCGGCCTCGGACATCTCCATGAGGCCATGCCACAGGATCGCCCGCTTCGGGTCCGCAAACCACGCGTCGAGCATCGGGTTTGCCAGCTCCATGGCCTTATCGGGGTGCGCCTCGGCGTATGCCGCCAGCCCCTCCAGGTACGCCTCCTTGCAGCCCTCGTCCTGGGCGGTCGCGTGGTCGATCGCGACCCTTGAGGTGAACGTCGTGAGGAACGCAGAGAGGTTCGCGTGGTCGTTCCGCTCCATGTCGATGGAGGCGCGCATCGCCACCTCGAAGGTCTCGATCGTGCTCATGTCCCTTATGGCTCCGAGGAGCCTCTCGATCGCGTCGATCTGCTGGGGCGTGCTGTCCTCGTCGTCGTAAATCTTCGCGATGGCGGCGAACGCATCCTCCTTGCCGTCGCGGTCGGCGGCCTCTATGGCGCCGTAGAGGCTCGACGCCATGGTGGCGGGGTCGCCCTGCGAGCCCTCCAGCGCGGCGATGCTAGCTGCGAGCGCGCCGTCGGCCTTCTTTCCGTTGGCGGCGGCGTGGGCTGACTCGTCGTCGGTTGCCTGCGGGGCCGCCTGCGCCGCGGGCTGCGCCTCCTCGGCGGGCTCCTCCTCGGCCTCCTCCTCCGGCTCAGCGGCCGGGGGCAGTGCCGCCGGCTCGTCCTCGGCGGGCGGCGGGACGAACTCGTCCTTGGGTGCCTCCGCCGGCGGCTCCTCCTCGGGGAGGAAGTCCGCCGTAGGCGGCGGGGCAGCGGTGTCGTCCGCCGGTTGCGGCTCGGCGGGCAGAAGCTCGGCTATGTCTACCCTGCGGGGTTCGTCTCCGTTGCCTGTCCTCATCATGGTGCTTCCTCCATCTCCCCCGTCAAAGTCGGATCATAACACCGCGCACTCCAGCGCGAGGTTCCAGTACTCGTAGAACATGTACGGGAAGTACATGAAGCTTGCGCCCGAGAAGGCGGTGCAGACGTCGCCGACCCAGCTCGTGCAGGTGACGTCGAGGGTCACCTCGCTGTCCTGGGCGAAGTACAGCTCGTTCTCGGTCATGACGTCTATCGCTTCGGGATCGCAGGTGGTGTCGTCGGCCTCGGTCATCGGGAAGATCAGGCCGTCCATGAATGCGAGCGTCGCGGCGTCCATGCTCCTGAGCGTCACCGTGCCCTCGGTGTCGCCGATGCCTATGTCGAAGAGGAGCTCGTATGTGCCCGTGAGCCCTTCGGCGTAGCCCGGCACCGGCTGGCCGTCCATGGGCCAGTTCTCAGCGGCGAGCTCCCGGCGCGACTGTTCCATGACGGTCGTGGTGCCGGTGGCCGCGGTGAAGTGCATGCGCTGGTAGTCGATAGCGTCCATGTACATGGCGAACTTCATACTCACGGTGTTCTCGACGCAGACGCTGCAGCTGTAGTCGGCCCAGACCGCATCGCCGGTGTCGGTGTCGCTGCCGGTGTCCGTGTACGTGTCGGTGTCGGTGTCCGTATCGGTGTCCGAGCCGCCGTCGACCGTGTCGGTGTCGGTGTCCGAGCCGCCGTCGACCGTGTCGGTATCGGTGTCCGAGCCGCCATCGACCGTGTCGGTGTCAGTGTCTGTGTCAGTGTCGGTGTCAGTATCGGTATCGGTGTCGACGTCCGTGTCCGTGTCAGCGTCGGTGTCGGTGTCGACGTCCGTGTCCGTGTCAGCGTCGGTGTCGACGTCCGTGTCCGTGTCAGCGTCGGTGTCGGTGTCGACGTCCGTGTCCGTGTCCGTGTCGCCGTCGGGGCCCGCGTCCTCTATGGGGTTTAGGGTCGGAAGCTCGGGCGGGTCCCTGCCATCGTCGGTCTCGGAGCAGCCGCCGAAGACCGCCAGGGGTAACAGCAGTATGCCGGCCACGTCCTTGATAGTGCTTGAAAAATCAGACATTTTGTTCTCCTCCCTCTAAAGGGGTTGTCGTCACTGATGCTCCACCGGCCCGATGTCGGGCAGGCCGTCGGAGCGGGGGTTCGCGTACAGGTCCTCGTCCACGCCGAGCCCAACCGGCCCTAGGTCGATCACGAGCGCCTGGTGCGCGGAGCCGAGCATGCCGGCCTCGAAGTTGAAGTAGCTCTCGTTCATGCCCGCGTCTATCGCGTTGGCGCTGTGGTGGACCTCGTCGCTCACGCACTGCGCGGGCGGGGTCGCCAGGTCGCACTCGTTTATCACGTCCATGGCCTCGGTGGCCGCGGTGTCGTAGTAGTAGGCCATCTTCACCGGCGTGGAGAAGAAGTCGGCGTTGACGAGGTTGGCCACCACGTCCTTGGCGCAGTAGTTGGCCTGGCAGGCCTCCTTGAGCCTGAAGAGCGCGTTGTCCGCGCTGCTGCTGTAGACGAACATGATGTTGCCGCTGGCCGCGAACTGCGTGGAGTCGCGGTCGGAGCCTATGGCATAGATGTCGCCGGTGCCCCCCATCATTAGAAAGGAGTTGTGCAGGATCGATATGGCGGAGGCGGAACCCAGCTTGGAGAGCTCCACGCCGGTCTTGTCCGCCTTGTCGCTGGCGGCCATTGTCATCGTTATGACGTTGTTCACCGCGCTCACCTCGAGCGGCACGCCCTGTGCTGCCACCTCGATTCCCGTCACCGGGATCGCCGCGTTCGCGTCCGGCGTGAGCCATATCCTGTTGCGCTGAATGCGGAAGAGGGCGTCGGCTATCGGGCACTTGACCCTGATGCCCTTGACGGCGGTCGCCGCGCCGTCCAGCTCGATCTCGTTGGCCTCGACCACGTGGTCGATCGGCGCGCCCGTGCAGCGCATCGAGATGCCCGTGGCCGCCAGCGCGCCCTGGACCGCTATCGAGTTGCCCTCCACGGTGGAGATCGGGCTGTCGCCCAGCACTATCCCCGAGAAGGCGGTTGTCGCGCCGAGCGCTGCGGTGCTGTCTATGGATATCCCGCTCAGCGCCGTGCCGTCGCTGTCGCTGGACTCGATCGCCTTGACGTAGCTCTCGCTGCCCGGCGACACCTCGATCTCCACGGCGCCGTCGGCGTCGTCCACGGTGACATCGCTGCTCTCGTCGATCGAGATCGCCGTGTAGATGTCGCAGGTGCCGCTGTTTTGGAAGTCGGCGTCGGATATGCTCGCGATGAGCGTGCCGTCTATCGAGATGTCCTGGCACAGCGCGCCGGCCGCGCCCGGGGTGGACACGGACACGTTCCTGATCTCGATGTCCTGCGAATCGGCCACGTCGATGCCCATCGACTTCGCCGCGTCCGTCCCGCCCTCGACGGTGAAGCACTCTATGCTCGCGCCCGTGGCGCCTGCGATCTTCACCGCGCTCTGCGCCCCGGCGGGGGCCTTGATTTTGGTGGTGCTCCTGCCCGCGGCGTGGGTTATCGCGCCGTCGTCGAAATTTACGCTCGCCACGCAGCCGTGCAGGGCTATGGCGTCGGGGATCGATACGGACTCCTCGTAGGTGCCCTCCATCACGTAGATGTCCTCGAGGCTCGCCGCCTGGGCGACCTCTATGCCGCGACCGATCGTCTTTACCGGGAAGAGGTAGGATCCGCTCTGCATCGGGTCGTCGCTGCCCGTCGATGCGGAGACGAAGACCGCCTCCATGATATCCACGTCCTGGTCAAACGGAGGATCGAACTCCACCCCTATCTCGACCGAGGCGGGGAGGCTTGAGTTTCCGCTGACGTCCTGGACTACGAGCTCGAAGGTCAGCACCCCCGATACCGGCGCCTCGAAGGTGGTCTGGACCGTATCCGTGGCTGAGAGCTCCATCTCGTATCCCCCGGTCTGCGTCCAGGAGTAGCCCACTATCTCCTCGCCGTCTGGGTCGAACGACTCGCTCGCGTCGAGCGTGACCAGCGCGAACGATGCGACCTGTTCGGGCGTAACGGTTATCACGGCGACAGGAGGGAGGTTCGATACGTCAGGGTCCACGTCCTCCCCCAGCTGATCGGTGACCTCGCCCCCGCCGCACGCCGCGAGCGCGAGCGCGAACACCGCCGTCAATAATCCGCAGATCGTCGAACGCTTAAAGAAAACTGCCATGGCAGCCCCTCCTTATATCCTAATTTTTTGCAGCGGAAGCCTGTCAGCGGGAACCCCTCTTATACATCTCGCAGGCATCCGTGATACAAGCTCCTTATCGGTGTGCCCCCAAAAAAGTTGCTATTATTCCCAATTATTTTGGATGGAGGGGCCGGCGGCCCTGTGTCCGAATAAGGCATTGGAATTTATAGCATAATTGACCCTCCCTCGTACGGGGCTCCATGAGCTGGCGACAGGGGATCGCCATCTGTCGAGAACCCTTGGAAAGTTTCCCCTCAAATGTTATTAGGCGATGATCGGGAGGGAGCATAGCCATGGGTCCGTTTAGAACGCTTTTTGCTGTGTTTTCGCTGCTTTCGTTGGCCGCCTGCGGTATCGTCGAGAGCGCCATCGTCATCAACTCCATCGCTCCGTCGCAGGGCTCCACCAGGGGCGGCGAGGAGGTCACGATCTCCGGCCGCGGGTTCGACGACGCCACCATCGTCACCTTCGGCGAGCGCCAGGCCGCCATCGTCTCCGTGGAGGACACGCAGATAGTGGTGGAGGCGCCATCCACCGGCGGGACGACGGAGGAGGCGGATGTCACTGTCACAAACTCCGAAGGCGAGTCGGTGACGCGCGTGGGTGGATTCACCTACCTTAGCATACTGGCTACTGTAAATTGGAGCTCCAACGACGTGGGCCTGTTTTCGGTGGACAGTTCGGAACACACCTTCTCCACATTCTCCCAGTCGCCTTTCTCCCCCCAGGGGATCGCCCCGCGCGGCACGGCCGTGGACGTCACGAACGACCTCCTCTTCGTCACCAACGGAAACAGTGCCACCATGATGGTCTTCTTGGTATCGTTTGCCGATGGAACGCTCACCGAGGCCGAGGGGGCTCCGTTCGCGGTCCAGGCCGTTGGGCCAGTCGCAGTGGCTCTGGATACCTCGCTCAAGTTCGCCTTTACCGCCAACAGCGACTCCAACGACATATCGGTCTTCTCCTACGACTCGAGCACGGGCGTCGCCACGCTGCTGGGGACGAGCCGCACGGCCTCGTCCGGTTCGGGGCCGATAGATGTGGCATGCGACCCCGGCACCAGGCTCGTCTTCGTGAGCAACCAGGACACCAGCACCATATCCGTATACTCCTACGACTCCGACGGTAGCATGACGGAGGCGGCGGGCTCACCGGTGGGCGTGGGGGGCCTGAGCCCTGTGGGGATCGCGCTGGATGTCGCCAGGCGCATACTGTACGTAGCCAACTCCGGCTCGGCCGATATCGGCGCATTCACCTATGATACGTCCGGGGGGCTCACGCAGGTCGCCGGCGCGCCGTTCGCCTCGAACGGCACGCAGCCGTGGGACATCGCGCTCGATGCCTCCAAGGGATTCCTTTTCGTCGCCAACTCGGGCAGCAACACCGTGGTGCCGTTCACCTACGATTCCGCCGGGGTCCTCTCGGCCGTCAGCGGAAGCCAGACCGGCTCCGGAGGGACTCTGCCGGTGGCGCTGACGCTGGATACGACTCATAGCACGCTGTTCGTCGCCAACCGCAGCACGAGCGACGTGCAGGCCATGACATACGACGGCGCCGGCGCGCTCACGCAATCCGGCGAAGCCACCAACAGCGACGGTTTGGGCCCCTTCAACCTGGTGTTCATGCAGTGAAGTCCCGCCGCGTACACTTCGTGTCGCTCGGGTGTCCCAAGAACCTCGTGGACTCCGAGGTGATGCTCGGGATGCTCGTGAGCGAGGGCTTCGCGCTCACCGGCGATCCCCGTCTGGCGGAGATCATCATAGTCAACACGTGCGCCTTCATCGAGGACGCGAAGAAGGAGGCTATAGACGTCATCCTCTCTATGGCCCAGCACAAGCGCGAGGGGGATGCCGAGATGCTCGTGGTGGCGGGCTGCCTGCCGCAGCGCTACGAGCGCGAGATGGAGGGGCTCTTTCCGGAGGTCGACCTCTTCGTGGGTGCCGGCGAGTTCCCGAAGATCGTGGAGTTCATCCGCGACGCGGGGGAGGGCGGGCGCGTTCGTGTGGGCAGGCCGGAGTATCTCTACGACCACCGCTCCCCGCGCCAGCAGGCCACGCCTGCGCACACAACGTACATCAAGATAGCGGAGGGCTGCTTTCATCCGTGCTCCTTCTGTATCATACCGAAGCTCAGGGGGAGATTTCGCTCCCGCGATCCCGAGTCTATCGTCGCTGAGGCGCGCGGGATGCTGGGCAGGGGGGTGCGCGAGCTGGGCCTCATCGCGCAGGACTCCACCGCCTACGGAAGGGGGCGGGAATTCGATCTGCCGGGGCTCGTGGAGCGGATCGCGGGCCTTCCGGGCGAGAAGTGGATCCGCATCATGTACGCCTATCCCCACGGCTTCCCGATGCGCCTGATCGACGTCATGAAGGAGCATCGGGAGGTGTGCCGCTATCTGGACGTTCCGATACAGCACATAAGCGAGAGGGTGCTGGGCTCTATGCGGCGCAGGGGGGGCGCGGCGGAGATAAGGGGGCTCATGGACGCGCTGCGCTCAGAACTGCCCGACATCGCGTTGCGTACGAGCCTCATCGTGGGCTACCCCGGGGAGAACCAGGCGGAGTTCGCCGAGCTGTATGACTTCGTGCGCGATTCCCGATTCGAGCACCTGGGCGTCTTCACCTTCTCGCCGGAGGAGGGTACGGCGGCCGCAAAGCTCGAAGACAGGGTGCCGCCCGAGGTCGCGGTGGAACGGCGCGATCGGATAATGGAGCTGCAGCAGGGGATAGCCAGGGAGAAGAACGCCTCGCTCGTCGGCAGGAGGCTCAAGGTGCTGGTCGATGGGCCCTCGGAGCAGAGCGAACACCTCATCGCCGCCCGTCACGAGGGCCAGGCCCCCGACATCGACGGCGTGGTCTATATAAATGAAGGAAATCCCAAGGTGGGCGAGTTCACGAGGGTCGAGATCACGGATTCACATGTCTACGATCTTGTTGGGAGAGTCGTCTAGCTCATCAGACGGGACGCTTCGGCGTGCTTTTCTCGCTATCCCTCCTCGCCTCAGACGCCGGCTCGTCGGGGGCTTTCGTCGGCCGGTGCATATAGGCTACTGTATCCGGCCTCCTCGAGCCACGCTGC
>Ga0180429_10002148_pt1 | contig 16393 bp, 20 predicted proteins | sample SS_ome_FD_132428 | JGI IMG/M metagenome (GOLD analysis project Ga0180429, IMG submission 132428) | Hypersaline lake sediment archaeal communities from the Salton Sea, California, USA - SS_1_S_1 metaG | ecosystem: Environmental > Aquatic > Non-marine Saline and Alkaline > Hypersaline > Sediment ...
AAAAAAAACGACCAACGAAAGACGCACCGACAAAGGCGGGCTTGTTGTCCGCCGTCGCCGCACCACCTGGGCGGCAATCCCAAGTTCAACAGACCGTGGCGGCATTCCCTCCGGCCGCTACTGCACCGGGCGGGCGGTCCCCCTCCGCCGCCCTTGCCCGGACTTTTTGGATGTTCCGAGCTTATCCGCCATGTGCGGAAAAAGTGATAGGCGGCGCCGATCGCGGCGCCGCCGGTCTCCTTTCGAGTACGCGGACGGGCGGTGTGGGCCGCCCGTCCGCGGTTACTTTCCCACAGAGGTAACGACAGCATGACCGCACGAGAATTTCATAGAACCGGAATTGGCGAAAAGGTGTTGGCGAGTATAAGTAACAGTGAACACGTGGCCAAGGTTATGGCCAAGAACGTGAAGGCTCGAAAGTTCCTGTTGCGGTTCCACCTGGCCAGTGGTGACGCACGCGAGATATGGCGGCGTGCGTGTTCGTGTTCGCGTCGGCGGGTTGGCGATGTCCGCCCGATGGGTCCGACTCGCCGGGCGGGGGTGACAGCATGATTGCCTTTGAACCGCTTGCGGCGAATCCATATTCCGGTCTGGTTGCGGGTGCTTGGTATTGTGCGATTGTGTTTAGCGGTGCGGAATTCTTGTTTTGGTTGCCACGTCCGGCAACACGCACGGAAGCACGCGACGCCGCGTATGCCTTTATCGGGCCCGAATTCTACGAGCGGGGCGACATAGACAGCGTGCGGCGTGTGAAGGGGATTCCAGTATGACACTTGAAGATTTCAACGCCGCCAAGGTCGGTGATAGGGTCCGGGCGTTCATCTGTGGCCGCACATACGCCGCTAGAATCTTCCACAAAAGCGACGTGCTGCAAACGTTCGCGTTGCTGCGCACGACCAAGACCGGTGCCGTGCTGTTTGCTTGTGCGGCGGAGTGGTGCTATCCGCTTTGCGACTCGCCAGACCGCCGGTTGACCGACTCGCCAGAGCGGACGGCAAAACCGGTCAAGACCCCACCGGTCAAGACCGGGTAACACAACAACCGAAGACGGCACAGCAAAGGATTGCGAAACATGCCAAAGGTTGAATACGTTGCAAAGCGGTTTAACGCGGCGTCCGAGTCGCGGATTGTTGAAGCCAACGAAATCATATCTGAATTTGCCGAACTCGGATTTTCTCTCACACTCCGCCAGTTGTATTATCAGTTCGTCGCGCGCGGCCTGATCGAAAACTCGCAGAAATCATACAAGCGACTCGGGGAACTTATCAGTAATGCCCGCCTTGCCGGTCTGATTGACTGGGGCGCAATTGAAGATCGCACGCGGAGCGTCCGCGGGCGGGACCATTGGGATTTTCCGGCCGATATCGTGCGCGATGCCGCCGGATGGTATTGCCGCGACTTGTGGGAAGACCAGGACTACCGCGACCGCGAAGCGTGGGAAGCGGAGATTGCCACCGAAGACGAACACAAGGAACAACTCTCGCGACTGGCGAACAATTACGACCGGGCGATAGACGCGATAGCTGATAGCTGATAACTGAATACCGGCCTGTGTAATGGAGTACACCGTATGGGCAAGATGGAAAATGAACAGGGAAGTTGCAATTCTCACACACGTTGTCTGTCTGTCTTCGAAGACGAACTATCGCCGCTTGACGATTCTTACCGCCGGTTTGTCGCCGAATCGTTTGAAATGATCTGCCGGCCGTGGTTCTGGTACGTGCCGGCGGCGATGGGCGGAAAGAATCACCCGTGGGCGTGCCGATCTGTCGGCGGTCTGGTCAAGCACACCAAACTTGCGGTGTGGTGGGCGCACCGCCTTTTTCAACTTCGCGGCGATGTCCTGGGCGAACAGCAACAGGAAATTATCGCGGCGGTGCTCTTGCACGATATCTGCAAGTTTGAAAAGCCGGCTGGTGTGGAGGGTGCCAACACAGACGGTAGAGCGGTGAACTGTCACGGGCACTGGGCGGCCTGGGCGATGTGGGAAGCGTGGGCGGGTGTAATACCGCTTATCGGCCGCAAGAGTTTTGGGCGTATCAGCGACGCGGTCGCGTGGCACATGGGGCAATGGTCTGAGGGCGCACCGGTCAACTGTTCGCAATGGGACGAATTCGGCAAGGTGGTGTACGAGGTCGTGTCAATGGCCGATTACCTGGCCGCTTCCAAGGTAGGTGAAAAGATCAAGGAACTGGCGGCGTTGAACGTCGCGCAACTTGAAGGCGGTGAAGCGTGAGCGATTCTGATGATATGGTACTTTGTGAAGGTCTGGCGATTCTCCGAGAGCATAACGTGCGGCGTTGTGAGCAATCGTTTCACCCGTTGCATGACTGGTCTGAAACGGATTGGCGGTCGCTTTCGGCGTGAACCAGGGTGAAGCATGGCAACGCAGACCAAAGACAAACGCCGCCTGCATGGTGTGGCGGTTGGCGATGTGGTCAAGATCGGGCAACCGCCTGTGCCGTGCGTGGTGATATCAAAACACAAACGCCAGTGGACGGCACAGAAGCACGCCGCCAAGTCGGAACAATGGCGTTTTACAAACCTGCCTTGCGTGGGGTGGGTGGTTATTCAGCCCTTGCCCTTAGTAAACGAAAGGATGATGTAATGACAAGCGGCAATTTGAAGCGATGTTCATCATGCGGCGCGGAGTTCAGTTCATCAGCCGGGCGGACGGTGTGTATGGATTGTTTTTGCGGTCGTTACAACCGCCAGCCCGGAACGCCGCAAGCCGACGCGGTTGACCGTCCGGGCAACCCGAACGCCAGACCGATAGAAACGGCGTTTGACAACAATCTCGTATACGAAGTTCCGCGGACATACGCCGTGCGCCTGGCCGAAGGGTTCGCAATGCTTGGGGGTGCGGGGTAGTGGACTTCATTAGCTTTTTTGCGGGCATTGGCGGTTTTGACTTGGGGCTTGAACGTGCCGGGCACACCTGTGTTGGGCAATGCGAAATAGACCCGTTCGCGTTGCGGGTTCTAGCGAAACACTGGCCGAACGTTCCGCGGTTCGGCGACATTATGGAGTTGCGACCGGATGAAATACCAGACGCCGAATTGTGGTGCGGAGGGTTCCCGTGCCAAGACGTTAGCAGCGCCGGAAAACAGGCCGGAATCCGCGGGGAAAGAAGCGGATTGTTTTTTAACTTTATGCGATTGGCCGCTAAAGTTCGACCGCGATTCCTTTTGCTGGAGAACGTCGAAGCGTTGCTTATTCGAGGGATGGGCGAAGTACTCGGGACGCTGGCCAAGTGCGGGTATGATGCGGAATGGGACGTGCTCCGAGCAAGCCGCTTTGGCGCGGCACACCGACGAAAAAGAGTATTCATTATTGCCTACGCCAAAAGCGTCCGACTACCGGGGCGGGTGTTTTCGTGCGCCTTACCGGAGCAACTTCCCAGAGTGGGTGACACGCCTTACCGGTTTACCGTTACCGAACCCATTGGCATTGGAACAAATCATGGGATTCCCGATTACGTGGACCGAGTTACAGCACTCGGAAACGCCGTAGTGCCGCAAGTCGCGGAGTACCTTGGGCGTTTAATCACGCGATACGAAAAGGCAAAGGCATGAAGCAATTTCCGACAATGAAGATTGACGAAGCACGGCAGTATGCCGCCGACGGCGGGCAGGCACTCCACATGATGACAGGACAGTGGGCACGGGGTTACGGCGGGCCTAAATGCTTTCGGGACTGTACAGAGTTCGCGCACCTGTTTGACCAAGACGCCGCCCGCCTGGCACGCACCGCCGCAAGCCTGGGCGTCCGCCGGGTAGTGGTATGCAAGCGGGGTACGCCAAGTCAACACGTGGACCTTGTAGGCAAACCGTTACGCCGTGCCAAATCGGGAGCAATCCAATATGAGTGACCGCAAGACCATTCAAGGGCTAATTCCGGACGGTGAACCATGCAGCGGTATGGTTCGCCGGTACTGTGGCCATTGCCGCCAAATCCGCCTTGGTCAACGTATCCATTCGGAGAGTGAATTTTACTGTATGACTTGCCACACGATGTTACCGCCGCGGCCAGTTGCCAAAGGTGCAAAATGAGTGACCACCTAAAAAAACTGTTTGAATCGTGCCCGGATCTGCCGTGGAGTTTCACGCCGCTAAACGGCAAGATACCGATTAACAAGGGTTGGCAAAAGGCGCCGCACGAAACGCGCGAACAAGCCTTGCGGTGGGCGGCGCGCGGCAATATCGGCCTGCGCACCGGTGAAGCGTCCGGCGGTCTGCTGGTCGTTGACCTGGACGTTGACAAGGGCGAATACGACGTTGCCACCGTCCGCGGGTTGCGGTTGCCCAAGACGATCACGGCGAAGACCGGAAGCGGCGGTTGGCACTTGTACTTTCAGTTGCCGGAGGGGGTGGCGTTGGGCAATACGTCCGGGCGTCTGGCCGCGGCGGTTGACACCCGCGGCGACGGTGGGCAAGTGGTCTTTCCGGGGTCAAGGCACCCGGACAATGGCAATCTATACACGTGGATGCCCGGTCACGCACCGTGGGAAGTGGCGCTTGCCGAATTGCCGCCGCACATCCTCTCTCTACTGGCCAGTGACACACCGGGACCGCCGACAGGGACACAACCGGGCAAGACCGGACGGGGCAAGACCACATGCGAACCGCCGGGTGCAAGTGCGTATGTCAAGGCCGCAGTTGCGGCCGAACTTGCCAACGTGTCACAGGCCGCGGAGGGCACGCGAAATCACACGCTGAACGCCGCGGCGTTTTCGTTGGGTCAATTGGTCGGCGGGGGCGTTCTGGGCGAGCAGGAGGCAACCAGCGGCCTTATGGGCGCCGCCCTGGGTGTGGGGCTTACGAAGACCGAAGCGGCCGCGACGATTGCAAGCGGAATCGCATCTGGCAAGCAATCGCCGCGGACGCCGCCGCCGCCTGCCCCCGGCCAGAGTCGCGGCACTACCGCGGTACCGCCACCGGACGATACGGAAGACGGCGGGGCGGTGGACGAAAACGGCGTTGTGAAGTTGGGGCACCGTGATCCTGAAACGCAGGCGTTGGTGCTTTCTCCCAAGCGCACGTTGCCGACGGCGCGGGCGTTCATACGGGAGCACGCGACGCACAAGCGCACCGGCGGGCGCATGATTCACAGTTACGCCGGCGGTCTGTTCAAGTGGAAAAACAACCGTTACGTTGAAGCTGAAGACGGGGCTGTCCGGCACCGCCTGTTGCCGTGGCTGCACGCGGCAAAGCGGCGGGTATATCAAGACGGCAAGTACAAACTCGTGCCGTTTGATTGCAACCCTTCAACCGTCACCGCCGCGCTTGAAACGATACGCGCCGCGGTGCATCTGAACGCTTCTCGCGAAGTGCCGTTTTGGGTGTCCGGCGACGGGGCACAAGACCCGCGGGAAATGCTCTTGTGCCGCAACAGCAACCTTCACATACCGACCGGGGCGGTTACGCGGCCTACTCCGGACCTGTTCGCGTTCAACGCTCTCGACTTCGATTACGATCCCGGAGCACAACCGCCGTCGGCGTGGCTTGCGTTCCTGCGCCAACTCTGGCCGCAAGACAGCGGGGCGGTTGAACTGTTACAGGAGTGGTTTGGGTACTGTCTGACGGCGGACACTTCGCAACAGAAAATGCTCTTGATGGTCGGGCCGAAGCGGAGCGGCAAGGGGACGATAGGGCGGGTCCTGGCCGAGTTGATCGGGCGCGGCAACGTCGCCGGTCCGACAACCGGCAGCCTGGCCGGTGCGTTCGGTCTTGCCCCGCTGCTGGGCAAATCGCTTGCCCTTGTGTCGGACGCGCGATTTGCCGGGCCTGACATGCAGACCGTTGTTGAACGCCTGTTGTGCATTTCAGGCGAAGACACGATCACTATTGACCGCAAGCACGTTGACTCGGTGACGGTGAAGTTGCCGACGCGGTTCATGTTCCTGACGAACGAATTGCCGAGACTGCGAGACGCCGCGGGCGCCCTGGCGGGCCGGTTTTTGATTGTAACGCTCACCGAGTCGTTTTACGGGCGTGAAGACCCGCAACTGACACGGCGGCTGCTTGGCGAACTGCCGGGCATACTGCTATGGGCGCTTCAGGGTTGGACGCGGTTACACGAACGGGGACGGTTCGTTGTGCCTGAAAGTTCGCAGGACAGCGCAGATTTGCTCATTGATCTTCTATCGCCGGTGTCGGCGTTCGTGCGCGAATGTTGCATCGAAGACCCCGGCGAAAAGGTGCTCGTATCGAATCTGTACGATGCGTGGGTGGCGTGGTGCGAGGCCGGCGGGCGGGGCAAGTTCGCGGGCACCGTCCAGGAGTTCGGGCGCCAGCTCAAAAGCGCAAGGCCGTCGCTGAAGATGTCTCGCAATCAGAAATACGGGCGGTCCTATATCGGCATTGCCCTGAAAGCCAACGGCGTGTTGCTGGAAGGGGGCGGCGAATGACCGCCCGCGACCGCCTGTTCGTTCGCCCCAAGTACCGCGGTAGTACCGCGGTAGTACCGCGTATCGCGGTACCACTTAACTGTAGCGGTATTACAGCCTTACACGGGGTAGTACCGCGAGTACCGCGACTTTCGCCAACTTATCGCGCATGTGCGGGCGTGCGTGTGTGTGCGCGTGTGTGCGATATTTTCAAAGTACCGCGGTACTCGCGGTACTACTGTGTTTTCTTCGCGTTTTATCGTTTTCTTTCCATCTTTACGCCGCGTTTGTCGCGGTACTTGTGCGGTACTGCTTGCGGTACCGGTCTGAAGTGCTGAACAATGGGCTTGTATGACTTCAAGACGCCTGGGGCGACGGCCGACAGCGGACCGCCGCCGACACCCGCGGCGAGTGCCGGCGGGCCGCCCTGGGCGACGCTGGAAGACGCTCCGCCGATCACGTGCCGCCAGTGCTTCAACGTGTACTTCGAATGGGAGTGGAAACCGACCGGTGACAGCCGCGTTGGTGCGTGGTCAAGAACCGATGCGTGGTGCCGGGCGCGTGGTATGCGAATTCAAGGCAGCGTTGACGCGCCCCGCCGGTGTCTGGACGCAGACCCGAAACCGAAAAGCGGGGGTGGCAAATGAAGCGTTGCCGCGGGTGTGGCGGAAAATTTGAAGACCCGAACAGCGACGTTGCGTTGTGCTTCGCGTGTCGCCTGGCGGCGTGCGTGCCCCACTGGTACGAGCAGGCCGAAGCGTATTATATCTGCACGACACATCACATACTGCGGGCACGGCATACGCCTCGGGCGGGCGTCGATCTGCTGGATACGCCGCACGCACAACCGATTGCCGCCGTGCTGGCGCGTATGACCGAAGCGGAAATCGAGAGCATGAGAGCGGCCGAACGGGCGATTCTGTGAAGCCGGGAAACGTCAAGCCGGGCGCATAGAAAAATCTGATTTTGTGAAAAAAAATTTTATCGGCGTGCGGCGTATGGAGTTACGAAAAACGCCCCGGCGAAAACATGAACGATTGTGAACGATTGTGAGAAAAAACTGCCTATTCTGGCGCATATTATAGAGGGCGATAGTAAAAATGGTGGATACCGTGAGCATTGACGATCTGGGGCTGACTCCGCGGCAAATGGAAGTAATCGCGGCCGTATACAGTGACGGGCACACGCTTGCAACTGTTGCCGGTTGGTGGCGGGTGTCGCCGTCAACGGTGCGGGACGTGCTACGGCAAGCAAAGCGGACACTGGCGGCAAGGGGTTTTTCCATGCCGAGACCATACGGCCGCGGAAGTCGCGCGGCGGTGCGCGAACTGTTACCGGGTGTCGCGTGAACGAAAAAAACCACGGGAGCGGGCGCAGTCGGGGCGGCAGCGGCCGGACGGCGAACGGCAAACGCCTGAGAACGTTTACGCCGAACGTCGGCCGGTCGTTACCGCCGCTGAAACGAACGCAAACCGAAACGCCGGCGGCAAAAGCGGCGAGGCAAGAGCGGGCACGGTTCTATTCGTCGCGGAGGTGGCGGCGAGTGCAAGCCGAACAACTCGGGCGCGAACCGCTGTGCTGTTGGTGCGGACGCCTGGCCGATATGGTTGACCATATCACGCCACGCCTGGACGATCCGGAGCGGGCTTACGATCCGGACAACTTGCGGAGTTGTTGCAGATGTTGTCACGCGATGCACGGAGACAAAGCGCAATAAAAATTTCAAACGGGGGGTAGGGGTAAGGCATTTTCAGGTTTCGCTGTTATTCCAAGCCCCACCTTTTTTTCAGCGTGAACAGATTTAGGGGGCACCCCTATACATTGGAGCACATTGAATTATGCCCGAAAATGACAAGGCAATGGCACCGCCGGCAACGGTCTATGAAACCGTTGAAATGACACCCGATGAAATTGCCGCACAGAACGCGGCGTATAAGGCAATGGGTTTGTCTTGTGTGATCGTCGATGTATCGCGCTTCGCCGCGAAGCTGGAACGCCAAGCGGACGGCACGTACAAACGCACCAAGTTATCCCGGCCAAAGGCGACGAAAAATGAAGCCGGAACTGATAGCAAGCAATCCAAAGGCAAGTGACGTTTGGGACACTCTGAAAGCACACCTTGACGCTGCGGGCAAGTGGCGCGACGAATACGCGTCGCCTTTCGGCGTCCTGGTTGAAGCGATCGTTGGGTTTTACGAGACATGCGAATTGCTGCAAGACCCCGACACCCCGCCGCTGCTTGTGAACCCGAGAAAAGGCACGACGTATCGCAACCCGCTTTTGGACATAAAGGCCGGGCATATCAATACGATCAATCGCTACGGTTCAGCGTTCGGTTTGACTCCGCTTGCCGATGCGAAATTGAAGGCGGTGCCGGCCGATGGAATCGGCGAACTGTTGAAGCTAATGACCGGTCCGCCGACAGGGTGACGCAATGGCCACGGAAAAGCCGCCCGCGGAATTCGTTGTCACCGAGTCGGACCGCCGGGCACTGGACGCCGGGTACTTCTGGCGGCAAGCAAACGTGGACCACGTATTAAGGTTTGCCGACACACTCCGCAATCCAATGAACGCGGATGAACAGTACCATCTATTACGTTGGCAACTGCACGAAACCCGCCGCCTGTTTGGTTGGCGCAGACCGAACGGCCGGCGGCGGTTCACACGCCTTAATATCTGGATACCGAAAAAGAACGGCAAGACAAGTTGGCTTGCGTTCCTGGCGTTGTATTTTCTCCTGGCCGATGGGGCGCCGCGGCCGGGGTGTTATGTCACCAGTACAACCGGCGACCTGGCCGGTGACTTGTACGAAGAAGCAAAGGCACTGACAAGGGCTACCAAGTGGCGGCGTGTAATTGAGCACGTAGACCACCGCCACTTGATACGCTCACCGGTGAATTCCGGTGAGTTCAAGACGCTTGCCGCCAGCGCCAAGGGTGCGGAGGGCCGCAAGGGTTCATTCGTCTGCCTTGATGAAATCCACGCCGTGCTTGGCATACGGCCGAAACTCTACGCGGCGTTGAGGTACGCCGGCAGCGGACGGAAAGAACCGTTCACCGCAACGATATCAACCGCCGGCGATGATCGGCAATCGTTGCCGTTCAAAATCTACAAGACCGCGAAACAGATCATAGCCGGTGAAATCGTCGATCTCCATACGCTGGCGTGTGTGTATGAAGCGGAAGCCAAACCGGAGGGCGAAAAGTACACCACCGACGATCTAGCCGCCGCTAACCCGGCGGTTGGTGAACTGCTCGAAGTCGGGCAACTTGTGGACGATTACGCCGGCGCCCAAACAAACGAGTATGAGTATGAACCGTTTTTACGCTACCGCCTGAATATATGGGTGAAGCGTGCAACGGCGTGGCTGGACGTGAACAAGTGGCTTGCGTGCTGCGCCGTCGGTTTTGACCGCCGCCAGTTGCAGGGGCGCAGGTGCTTTGTTGGCGTTGACCTGTCAAGCCGGCTTGACCTTACCGCCGCCGTCGCGGTGTTTCCGCTTGAAGACGAAGACGGTGAAGACAGCGGCCGGGTGTTTTTCTGGCCGCACTTCTGGTTGCCGAAAATCGGCATTGAAAAGCGATGCGAACGCGAAATGGATTACCTGGCCGCCGCCGCCGCCGGGCACATGACGCTCACCGACGGCGCGGCGATTGATTACGAGTCGGTGCGAAGCTGGATTGAAGCTCTGGCCGAAAACCACGAAGTTCAACAGATCGGGTTTGACCCGTACAAGGCGTCCGGCCTTGCCAAAGACCTTGAAGACAACGGCGGGTTTGACTGCGTGGCGGTCAAACAGGGGTGGTTGATATCTGAACCGTGCCTTGAATTTGAACGGCTGCTTGAAACGAAAGATGCAGTTCACGCCGGCAACCCGGTTATGAGTTGGTGTATCGAGAATGTGGAGAAGCGGACCGACAACAACGGAAAAATCCGGGCGGTAAAGCCGCAAGCCAAGCACAAGCGAATTGACGGCGTAATCGGTGCGGTCAACGGCCTGTACCTGTCGATGTTCGCCGAAACGCCTGAACCATTTGATTGCGGATAGGATAGCGCATGTGGTTTTTTAATCGCCGGAAAAAGAAAGACCTGGCCGCCGATCTGCAAGCCTTTGGCGGGATTATCTACCTGGGCGCCGACGTTGACGCCGGGGTGATCGTTGACCGTGAAACCGCGCTTGAAATCGGAGCGGTCTTCGCGTGCATCAACGCGCTTGTGCAGGACGTGGGGCAGATACCGCTACCGGTATACCGTCGTGGAGCGAACGACAAGCGTCAAAAGGCGGCGGACACGACGGCATACAAGCGGTTCAAGAACGGGCCGAACGAATACCAGACGTTGCAGGATTGGCAGGAACAGTTAATGGTGCATCTGCTTACGTTCGGCGATTACTACGCACGAATCGGGCGGGTGAACAAACAGTTTGATGCGCTGTACCCATTTGAGAACCCGGGCGAATTTACCGTTGAGGTTATTGCCGGCCGCAAGCGTTACACCCGCAAGATCGACACCGTTGAAACGCCGTACAAGCACGTTGACATATTCCACGTTCACGGGCCGAGCGCCGACGGTTACAGCGGCCGGGAGTTTACCGACACGCACCGGCAAACGCTTTCACTGGCGAAAGCCCTGTACCGGTATGGTGCGAAATTCTTTGCCAATGGCGGCGTGCCGGCGGGCATACTCATTCTGCCAACGGGCGCAAAAAAGAACTTCGAAGAAAACGCCAAGACCGCCGCGGAGGTCTTCGAAGAAAAATACGGCGGTGCGAACGTTCACAAGGTTGCGGCCTATTCGCACGGTACGGATTGGAAACCAATAGGCGTTGATCCTGAGAAGTCACAAGCCCTGGGTGCCTGTGACCGCGTAGACAAACAGATTGCCAGCCTTTGGCGTGTGCCCGTGTGGCGATTGTACGGCGACACGCCGCCGACACTGGAGGCACGCCGGGCGTACTATACCGATACCGTGCGGCCTTGGCTTGTGCGGATATCGGGCGCTGTCAACAAGCAACTGTTGCCGGACGGCGATTTGTACGCGGAGCACAACACCGCGGCGCTGCTGCAAGCGGATATTCAAACGCGCATGACGGCGTACCAAATGGCAATTCAATCGCGGATTATGAATCCCAACGAGTGCCGGCGCATGGAGAATCTGCCGCCGTATGACGGCGGCGACGAATTCATAAACCCCAACGTCATGAGCGCCGAAGACCGCAAGGCGATTGAAGCGGGCAAGATCGAAGGGTAAGCGGAATGAAGACAAAGACCAAACCGAAATCGACCGCAACGCATGACTACATGCGTATCGACTTCGAGGTAAAATCCTTTGACGCTGAAACCGGCGAGTTCACCGGGTACGCCGCGGCGTTCGGCAACGTTGACGAACTGAAAGATGTCTGCCTCGAAGGGTGCTTTGCCGAAACCCTGGAGCGGTGGAAGTCGCGGGGCACCTGGCCGCGGGTCTACTGGCAGCACTGGTACGGCGTGGGGCACGTGACCGAACTGTATGAAGACGAACACGGGTTGTTTGTCAAGGGGCGTTTCTGGATCGACCGCGAAGACGTCGCGGACGTTTACGCCGAAATCTGCGAAGCAATGCCGAACGTGGGGTTGTCTTTCGGGTTTCACGCCGTTGACTTCGAAGTGAAAGACGGCGTGCGGTACCTGGCGAAAGTGGACCTTACCGACGATATCACCGTAACGCTGAAACCGGTAAACGATCAAGCGGCAATGATCGAAGTGAAATCAGAAGACGGCGAGCGTTTCGCCGTTCCATCTATACGGGCGACGGAAGGAATCCTGCGGGATGCAGGATTCTCACGCGGGACCGCCAAGGCGATACTTGCCGGCGGTTACGCAAATGCCTTGCGGGAAGCAACAGGCAAAAAAAGCGAAGACAACCCGGCCGCCCTGGAAATCGCACAGAACATACTGGACCGCTTGAAGCGGACCAATGGGAGCAAAGACCAATGACTATGGAAGAACTGTTGAATCAACTGCAAGAGCAGGTAACCGCCGTATGCGCGAAGGTCGATACCCTGGCCGAAGTCGGCGTTGAAGTCAAAAGCCTTGACGAGACCGTAAAGTCGCTCACCGCCGATGTCACCGCGCTTCGCGCCGAAGCGGAGAGTGAAGACGAAAAGAAATCCCTGGACGAAATGAAGACCGCCCTTACCGCCCGCATGGACGGAATAGAGCGGACGATCAACGAACAGGCCGCGAACTCCGAACCGAAAGCCAAGAATGAAACCAAGAGTTTTGATGCTCTTGACGCCGCGGTTCGCGCCGGTGAAGACGTGGAGTTGAAGTCGCTGGATAGCGACCTGAAGCAACAGGACGTTTTCTTTGACGATCTGTTGCGCGGCAACTACCCGCTGATGGACAGGGTATTTCGCCGCCCGACCAACAGCGACAAGCCGCGATATTCGTATCCCGTTGCCGGGGCGGTCAACATCAAGGGAGAAGCCGCCGGGGCGTCGGGCAGCCGAAAGAAGGTAATTTTCACCGTCAAGACTGTCGAGTATCAGCCGACGGTTGAGCGCGAAGACGTGGAAGATGTCGGCGCGCAGATGTTCGTTGACGAACAGGTTGCACATGCTGAAGGCACCATCGAGAAGGTCAACGCCGGGGTCGTTGACGCAATCGAGGCCGCCGGCGTCGCCAAGGCGTCTATCACCGATCAGTACAACGAAGTGGCGATCATCGAGACCGACGTTGTTGACGTTATCGACAATGACGATCTTAACGACGTTATCTCCGAACTGCCGGTCAAGTACCGCCGCGGCGCAGTTTTCACCGCGAACGCCAACATGGCCGCCACGCTCGACGATATCAAGGACAGCAACGGCCGTTCAATGTGGACCGACAGCCTGAAGGAAGGCACGCCGCCGACGCTGAAGGGCTACCCGTTCATTGTTGACGAAAACGTTACTGATGATCGGCTCATCTTCGGCAATCCGAAACGCGGAAGCGCCGTTATCGAGCGGGAAAAATCCGTGCTGTCGAATATCGAGCGGTCCGGCGGCGACTACAAGCCGTACTACGCCGCCCGGTATGCCTGGGGCAATACCGATTGCCGGGCCTGGAAGATTCTGGATATCCAGACTTCTTAAACCTGTTTCAATTTCAAAAAAAACTCCAGCCGGTAAGGCTAGGGCGGGCGGTTGGTTCCTTGCCGCCCGCCTGCCTTGCCTTAACGGCGCGGCAACCGGCGATTTGGACAAAGAACCATGATTACAAGCGTGCTGAAAACATTGGCGAACAATGTCAAGGTAGTCTACCGTGCCTTGATTAACAGTGACGGGGACGAAATCAACCCGGCCACCGAAGACGGCAACCTTGCCACCCTTGCCGGCACGGTGAGCAATCAAAAGGTGGGTGTTGATATCGGCTCTGCGCTTGTGTCTGTTGATCTGGCCGAAGTGGACGTTGACGCGATTCTTGACGGTATTGCCGGCAGTGGAACGCCGAAGACGCTTGCCGATCTGTACGCCACGACGTACAACGATACGGCAACCGCGGGGCTTGCGGACCTGATGTATTCCGCCGGTGCCGGCGAATCCGTGGCCGAACTCTTGTACGACGGGTCAACCAGTGCGGTTGACCACCTGGCCAGCATATCGACAAGTGCGGCCAACTTGTCCGACATTTCCGCCGACACCGGGTATCTGTATTCGTCCAACGCACTGGCGGGTGTGGCGGACCTGATGTACGATTCGACCGCGGGCAAATCCGTGGCGGAAATGCTGTACAACTCCACCGCCAGCGAATCCGTGGCCGAACTCTTGCACGATGGTTCGTTCAGTGCGGTTGACCACCTGGCCGCGATTGACGGCAACTTGGGCTATCTGTATTCGTCCGGTGCGTCCAAGGGCGTTGCGGACTTGGTGTACGATGTCGTTAGCGAACTTGGCAACTTGTCCTACCTGTATTCGTCCGGTGCGTCCAAGAGCGTTGCGGACTTGGTGTACGATGTCGTTAGCGAACTTGCCGACTTGGACTATCTGTATTCGTCCGGTGCGTCCAAGGGCGTGGCGGATCTGCTGTACAACTCCACCGCTATGGAATCCGTGGCCGAACTCTTGTACGACGGCACAACCAGTGCGGTTGACCACCTGTCGGACATTGCCGGGGATACCGACGCGACGCGATCTTACGCTATGCAGATATCATCTCGCGTCGGCGGCGAAAATTCCGCCGCCGCGACAGCCGGTAGCGAGGGGTCGCTGAGCGCGAAAATGCGGCTGGTGACGTCACAGCTTGATGCGATCAGCACGGACATTGCGGCGATCAAAGCCGTGACCGACGTATTGCAATTCGACGGAAGCAACCGTCTGAAGGTCGAAACCACCGCCGCACCCTAAACGCTAAAAAACAACCGTCCGAACGCGGGCGGTGCAACACAAAACCCGGACAAAAGGAAACGAGAAAATGGCGGAACGCAAAAAACGAGTAGTAACGGAATCCGTGGAAGACCTGTCGGGCGAAAAGGTCCTGGTTATCAAGGTTGACGGCAACATCGCTGGTGTCCAAAACGCGGACGCTGTGGTCAAGCGACTAGCCAACGTCGGGGCGATTATCGACGCCATAGACGCGAACCTTGCCAAGAGCGACGCCGAACATCTGGCCGCCGCACAGAAGCGGATAGACGACCGTATAGAGGGTCTGAAGGCACGCCGCAACGCACTGACCGCCGAGGGTGTCACCGCCACGGCAAAGGCGCGGTTGCAGGAAAAACGGGTTGGTCTGGTTGCACAGCGTGACGCGCTTACCGCCGCCGTTGCTGAAATGGCCGCGGAGTAATTAGCGACCGCCGGTATCGTCCCTTCCGCAAGTGACAAGGTGCAGCGATGGTATTCGATCTTGACGAATTCAAAATTTGGGCACGGATTGACGGCAGCGACTTGAACGCCGCGGCGACACTTGCGTTGACCGCGGCGGAAGAATACGTTGCGGCCACAACCGGCCTTACGCTTACCGAAGATATGGACTTGGCAAAAGTCGCGTGCTTCGGTCTCGCAACGCACTGGATGGAACACCCTGAACCGGTTGTTGTCGGTACGATAGTCGCTGAAGTGCCTATGGGCGTGCGGCGAATACTTGCGCAACTGGCTGAGGAAATTTGACCGATCATGCGCCCCGGACGATTGAACACGCGAATTACGCTTACACCGCCTGGCGATGATGTTGACGCCTGGGGTCAACCCACCGCCGCGGGCGGTACGCCTGTTGAAGTGTGGGCGGCGGTCTTTGACTCCAGGGTTGCTGACAAGGTAGCCGGCAACGCGATTCTTGCTGAGGCGACGCTTGAAGTTGTCATACGCTATCGCACAGGCGTTGACACCGCGTACACCGTTACGGTTGATTCCGTGGCGTATTCGGTGGTGCATATCACTACGGGGTACAGGAAACGCGACATGCGCCTGTACCTGAAGAAACGCGACTAGACAAGGGAACTGCAAGATGCAGATAGTGCTTTTGACGTGTATTCACGGGCGGCATACCGTCGCCGAGTTAATGCTGAAGCATCATACCGGCGTCGCGGCGGGCCTGCGCGAAGCCGGCGGGTGTGATTTTCAGTTGGCCGCGGTTATGTCGCCGGAAGACGAACCTGTGATGGGTCCGGTCTGCGATAGCCTGGCGGTGCGGTGGCGCACGCAGGAAAACCGGCCGGTTTCGGTCAAGTGGCAATGCGGCCTTGAATTTGTCAAGAAAACCTTTACCGACGTGGACGCCGTGACGGTCATTGGCAGTGACGATTTTATGAGCGTTGCTTATATGGCGCAAATCGCGTCAGTCATCGCCGGGCGGTGGTCGCTTGGTTTCGGGCCTGACCGTTGTTGGATGCTGGACGCCGCAACCGGGCGCCTGGGTTTGTGGTGCCGGCCTGTCGTTCGGGACATAACCGGTATACCCTGCGGTGCCGGGCGGGTCTTCGCCCGCGAACTTCTGGACCGCGTGAGTTGGCGACTGTGGCGGGGCAACAAAGACCGCGGCCTTGATA
>Ga0180429_10002152_pt1 | contig 16385 bp, 15 predicted proteins | sample SS_ome_FD_132428 | JGI IMG/M metagenome (GOLD analysis project Ga0180429, IMG submission 132428) | Hypersaline lake sediment archaeal communities from the Salton Sea, California, USA - SS_1_S_1 metaG | ecosystem: Environmental > Aquatic > Non-marine Saline and Alkaline > Hypersaline > Sediment ...
GACGGCAGGCTGCCGCGGGTGCCTTTGGGGAGTTCGTCTACGCGGAGGGCGAGTACTTCCACGATCGGGATTGCCGCTCCAACCTGCGCGAGGTACGACGGAAGCGACTCGCCAGCAAGGCGGGCGAGGAATGGCTGGCTATGGAGGCCAAGTACCGGGCTCGCGGCGTGAAAAACGGACCGATGCACTACCCGACTCACTCAACCAGCGGTCCCATGAGCGTGATGGGGGCGCACGCAGTGAGCGTCCACGCCATCGGCTACACCAACCGCGACGGCGATGACTACTTCGGCGACTATGCCTTCAGCAACGAGACCGCGCTCTTCCAGATGTCCAACGGCGCCACCATGCGCATCTGTGAGTACCGCGAGATCGGCCTGCCGGGGCGTGAGATCTTCCGCGTCTACGGCACAGAGGCCAGCTTCGAGAACGATTCGTGGGCGGATAACATGACCCATCAGCCGCTCACTATCGATGAGATGCGCGAGTCCCTGCCGGATGCGGTCGACAAGGCCTTCGCCGAGGCGTCGGGCGCCGGCTACTACGGCGGGCACGGGGGGTCACACGCGTATCTGGTGCACGAGTTCGTCGACGCTGTGGCCCACGACCGGGTGCCCGCAATCAACGTGTGGGAGTCGGTGCGGTACATGGCAGCGGGCGCGGTAGCGCACAAGTCTGCGCTGCGCGACGGCGAGATCCTGGCAGTGCCCGACTGGGGGGACGCGCCGGGGTAGAAGAAGCAGAGGGCGACGCATTGCCACGGCGGCGATCTGCTGAGCAGCTTGCTGCGGGTTCGCGGCGCTCGTCGGGTTGAAGCCGTCTGTGGGCAATGCATAGCCCCTACAGAGGGTTCTGCGGTAGTAGGGGGCACTACCGCGACAACGACGTAGGTTGCGACGCAGGACGCCCGTCTACGACGCCCCAGGGGCGAATCCGGGTATACTCCCCAGTCTGACACCTTACCCAAGGAGACAACCCAATCACTATGGCCGAACTCAACCAGGACTATACGGACATCCCGGCGCGCTACCCGGAACTGGCGGGCAAGATCGCCATCATCACCGGGTCGAGCCGCGGCATCGGCAAGGGCATCGCCCTCCGCCTGGCCAAAGAGGGCATGAAGGTCGTTATCAACAGCCGCACCGCGGAGGCAGTCGACGCCACCACTGCCCAGCTGGTCGCTCTCGGCGCTAGCGCTGTCGGCGTTGCCGCAGACCAGAGCACCACCGCAGGTGTTGAGCAGATCATCGAGGCTACGCTGTCGGCCTTCGGGACGGTCGATCTCGTCGTGAACAATGCAGCCAACCTCAAGCGGAATCACTTCTTCGAGGTCGACGAAGCCCTACTCGACAGCTCACTCGCCACCAACATCCGCGGGCCCTATCTGCTATCCCACCTCGCCGCCCAGGAGATGCGCGACGCACAGCACGGCGGCAACATCGTCCACATCAGTTCCGTCGGCGGGCTACGCGCGCATTGGCGCGGTCTTCCCTACGACATCACCAAGGGCGCGCTGGACTCGATGACGCGGGCGCAGGCACTGGAGCTCGCGGCCTACGATATCCGCGTGAACGGGGTCGCCCCCGGCGCCACACTCACCGAGCGATGGCCCGACCTCAACCACCCACGTCTGAAGGCCGTGGCCGAGCGGATCCCACTCAAACGCTTCGGCGAGGGCCTGGAGATCGGCGCCGCCGTCGCGTTCCTGGCGTCCGACGACGCCGCCTACGTCACCGGGCAGATGCTCTACGTTGACGGTGGCATCACCGCCCAGCTCCATCCGCCGGGGCTGCCGATCTAGAGCGACGGAAGCGTGGGACTGTTGTCCCACGCGAGCAGTAAGGAGGCCGGGGACTGGACTTCGCCGAGGGACGGCCTCACCCACAGGGCGTGCGCGTGCGAGGCAGGCCGGACTAGACAGTCCGGCCTACACGGTCTGGGTGCCCTCGAGGCCAAACCTGGTCTTGAGCGCCGCGACCAGCTCGCGTGCCTTCTCCTCCGTGTCCGCCTCGGCAAAGACTCTCAACACCGGCTCTGTGCCGGAGAAGCGCATCAGCGCCCAGTTGTCGTTCGCGAGGAAGAACTTGGCGCCATCCATCGTCGAGATTCGCGCCACCTCGTGGTCACCAAGCCTCACCGGCGCCGTCGCATGCCCCTCGATCATCTCGGTCAGCTGCTGCGGAACCACGATGCGCATCTCCGGCGTCGCCGGAAGGTTGGCCTCCACGGCAACAAGGTCCCCCGTGATACCGTGCACGTGCTCCAGCAATTGGGATATCGTCTTCCCCGTCTTCGCCAGCATCTCCACGATCAAGGCGGCGGCAAAGATGCCGTCCTTGCCCAGGATGTGCCCACGAATCGTCAGCCCGCCGCTGGACTCGCCACCCAGCAGCGCATCGTGCTTGACCATGGCTGCGGAGACGTGCTTGAACCCCACCGGTACCTCGTAGCCCTGCTCACCGAAACGATGTGCCAGACGGTCAAGCAGATGTGTCGTCGCCAGGTTGCGGACCACGCCACCACGCTCCCCGCGGACCTCGTGGAGATACCAGTAGGTCAGCAGCAGGATGTCATTGACCGTAACGTAGGTGCTCTGCTCATCGACGATGGCGATGCGGTCGGCGTCGCCGTCCAGCGCCAGCCCGAGGTCGTAGCCCTCGTTGCGGACGTGCGTCATCAACAGCCTGAGCCCCTCCGTGTCCGGCGCGGGTGACCGTCCGCCAAAGAGCGGATTGTGGCGCTCGTTGATGAAGGTAACCCGACAGCGTGCCTCAGTGAGGACCACGCTCAACGTCACCTGGCCCACACCGTACATCAGGTCGACGATCACGCGGAGCCCGGCCTCGCGGATCACGTCAAGGTCGACCAACGACTCCACCGCATCGATGTAGGCATTGGTGTAGTCGTCCACCGCCACCACGCCGGCATCCACCGCCAGATCCAGGTCAATCTTGACGACATCCTCGGTCGTCAGTCGGTTCGCCTCTGCCTGAATGTCACGCACCTCATCGTCCTGCAGGAGCGATCCATCGCTGCGGAAGACCTTGAGCCCGTTCCACTCCGGAGGGTTGTGACTTGCCGTGAAGACCAGCCCATAGGCCGACTCCGCCGCTGCCGTCGCATACGTCACGAGAGGCGTGGGAGCGTCTTCCCGCAGCAGCGTGACCGTGATGTTGTTGCCGGCGAAGACCTCGGCGGCGGCCCGAGCCGCGCGGTCGGAGAGGAAGCGCCGGTCGTAGCCGATGAGTGCGCCCATAGCCTCATCGCCACGGCGCGTGATTGCGTTGGCCAGCGCCTGCGTGAGTCGCCGCACGTTGTGCAACGTGAAGCCCTCGCCAATGATGGCTCGCCATCCCCCCGTGCCAAAGGTGATCAGATTCCGCTCCTCGTGGCGCCGGGGACGATAGATGCGCTTCTGCAGGACGAACGAGGCTTGCTCGAGGTCGTCACGGTTATTGATCCCCAACACCTCATCTTGATCATAGATTCGGTAACTCTCCACCGCCTTGCCGCCCCGGATGATGCGGTGGGCGGTATCCGTGAGCCGATACTCGCCGTCGACGGATGACGGCGTCAGCGTCTCCAGCACGGAGAAGAGCGTCGGCGCGTGCGCCACATAGGCACCCACATTCAGCTCTCGAATCTCCAGCACCTCCGGGGATGCCTCCATTTCCTCGATAATGTCGATGATCCGCCCACTGGCGTCACGGATGATGCGGCCATACGGCAACGGCGCCTGCACAACGGCGGTCAGCAGCGTGAGCCGTGCACCCTTGAGCCTGTGCCGGTTGAGCAGACCCAAGATAGAGGAGGGCCGAAACAACGGGGTATCGCCATAGAGGATAAGCAGATCACCCCCGAATCCCGCGAGCAACGGCTTGAGCTCCAGCACGGCGCTGCCCGTGCCCCTCTGCTCGCGCTGGACCACGTAGACAAGGTCCGGACGCGCGAGATGCCTTGCCACGGCGCCGTCATCCTCGGACACAACGATTGCCAGGTCTTCCGGCGCCACCAGGGTCAGCGCGCCGGCGACCACGTGGTCGACCACAGCGCGGTCACCCAGCCTCTCAAGGAGGATCGGCGCACCATCGGCGGCGATCGACTCCTGGCCTGCCGCCAGGATCACCGCCTTCAGTCCCCGCCTCTCTTCGCCCATGTCTGACCTCACTCCTGAGAGCCTTCCCCCTTGGCAGCTAGGTACGAGTCCCTCAAACCCGGCCCCCGCCTCTTCACCAGTTCGTGTACGATCCATCCTTCCGGTGCAGATGCGGCGCCTCCCAGTGCTTGAAGCTCTGCGCCTTCAGGTATTCCTCGTTCACCTCGACGCCCAGCCCGGGCGTGTCGGGCACCGGGAAGCGCGATCCCTCCAGCTTGTGCTGCAGCGTGAAGACCTCGGCTGACGGGTACTCCTTCCGCTCCGTGGGCGAGATTCGCACCTCCATCCACGCGAAGTTGGGGACTGCGGCAGCGAGGTGCACGGTCGCCGCCGTGCAGACAGGTCCCAACGGGTTGTGCGGCATAAGGTCGACGTAGTGCGCCTCGGCCCAGCCGGCGACCTTCTTGGACTCAGTCAGCCCGCCGACGTTGCACACGTCGACGCGGATGAAGTTGGTCAGACCGCGCTCGATATAGGGCAGGAACTGCCACTTGCTGGCAAACTCCTCACCGACCGCGAAGGGCACATCCGTCATCTTGCGCAGCGTCTCGTACGCCTCGGGCGTCTCGTCGCGGATCGGCTCCTCCAGGAAATCCAGCGTCCCTGAGGGCATCCGCTGGCAGAACGAGGCCGCCTCGGCCACACTCAGCCGGTGATGATATTCCACGCCCAAGACAGGTGACGGGCCCACGGCCTGACGAATGCGCGGCATCCAGTCGGCCGTCACCCCGATAGACGCACGCGGCTCGTAGAGCGTGGGGTCGTCGTATTGAGCACCCTGCTCCGTGATGGGTCCCTGTGCCGCCCCCACGCGGATCACGTCCCAGCCGCTCTCCAGCAGCAGGTTCACATTCTCCAGCAGCTTCTCATAGGTGCGGGCGCCCGTGGTGCCGAAGCACGGGACGTAGTCCCTGTGCTTGCCACCCAGTAGCTCGTAGACGGGCACACCGAGCGCCTTGCCGGCGATGTCGTACAGCGCGATGTCGATGGCCGAGATCGCGCCGGTGAGCACGCGCCCGCCCTCGAAGTACTGGCTGCGATACATCTCCTGCCACAGCGCACCGCGCTGCATTGGGTCGCGCCCCACCAGGAACCTGCCGTAGTGGTCCACCGCCCCGGCGACCGCCAACTCCCGTCCGGAGACACCGGCTTCGCCCCACCCATGAATGCCTTCGTCTGTCTCCACCTTCACCAGACACTGGTTCCGGTGACCGACCCATACAGGATATGTTCTGACTGCTGTGATCTTCATAGTCTATCTGCGCGCTCCTGTGCGAGAGTAAGTGAGTGAGAGAACTCACGATTGACGAGTGACAAGTCAGGATGTGCCCTGTAGGTTGACGTGCACCTATCGCCAGCTCGAGAGCTTGCGGACGGCGGCCTCGGCTGTCTCTATCTCGTGAACGCCGCTGACGCTCAGCCACGCACCCTCTGGCCTGAGGACCTCCATCACGTGGTCCAGGTCCTCAAACGGCGGATAGAGGATGAAGGCCTTGCCGGCGGCCTGGATGCGTTGATAGACCTCGATCCACCGTGCCCAGTGGTCCTGTCCTGCACCAGGCACCCACTGGATTGCGTGGATCTCAGGCAGTGCCAGCAGCGTATCCAGGTAACGCAACGCCTGCGGGCCGTCCAGGTGGTAGATGCAGCGGTCCATGTGCCGGCACTCGCGCACGATGCCCGGCAGAAAGACCTCCTCGAACATGCTGTCCGAAACCATGCACGAGAAGTCGTTGGAGGGCACGTGGTACTTGCCCCGGCAGACCGCGGGCAACCACGTTGTGCTGGGCATCCCGGCTGCCGACAGCTTGTCGTAGTAGAGGTCGTAGACCTCGAGGAAGTCGTCGGTGATCCGGTCGAGGAGCGCCGCGATCTCCGTCGGATACTCGATCATGTCGATGCACAGCGTCTGCGGATCGCGGAACGCGGCGATGGCGTCCCCGCCGGCGTGCAGGTCGGTGTAGCCTACGATGAAGGTGTCCCTGGCGACCTCCAGCAGCGCGTCGGTCAGCTCCAGAATCTTGCGAAAGTAGACGTTCCCACGGTCCAGCCGTAACGCGTTCATCGATACCAGCGACCAGTCTGCCAGATTCGGCTCACTCCACGATGTCGTCTCCCCGAACTCCAGCGGGCACCCGTAGTAGGCCGAAAAGACCTCGGGCCCCAAGTTGGGAAACTTGACCGGGAGCGCATCGGCGTGATAGACGGTATTGGCCATCTGCGCCACGGTCTGCTCAACCACGAACTCAGTATCCATCCAGCGGTCACGGAACGAAGCGTGCACCTTCTCCGGGCACGAGACCTGATCCTCATGCGGCTTGGCAAAGGCCATCGAGACCAATGGTCTATCCAAGACCTCACAGTCCCACCACGCCGCGTAGCGATCGAGGACCTGCTCATAGTCCGGCTTCAGTTCGAACATAGCACTCCCTCAGACGATCGAGTCGCTCTTGACGTAGTCGATCAGATCGTCGACGTAGCCGAATGCCAACGCCACCACCGTGTCCGCGCCGCCGTAGTAGAGCGCGAGCCGCCCGGTCTCCGAATCGCAGAGGGACGCGCACGGGAAGACTACATTGGGCACGTCGCCCACGCACTCGTACAGCGTCTGCGGCGAGATGAAGTACTTGCGGGACCGCGCAATCACCTTCCATGGTTCATCCAGGTCCAGTAGGGCGGCGCCGGCACTGTAGACGAAGCCGTTGCACGAGGTCAGGACGCCGTGGTAGATCATCAGCCATCCCTCGGATGTCTCGATCGGGATTGGGCCGGCGCCCACCTTGGTGCTCTGCCATCCGTTGGCCCGCCCAAAGACATAGCGGTGGTTCCCCCAGAAATGCATGTCCGGGCTCTCACTGTAGAAGATGTCGCCGAAGGGCGTGTGCCCGCTGTCGCTGGGCCGGCTGAGCATCGCATAGCGTCCATTGATCTTCCGTGGAAAGAGCACGCCGTTGCGATTGAAGGGAAGGAAGGCATTCTCCAACTGCGTGAAGGTCTCGAAGTCGTGCGTGTAGGCCACGCCGATGGTCGGCCCGTGGAACCAGTTGCACCACGTCACGTAGTATCGGTCCTCGATCCAGACCACGCGTGGGTCATAGCCATAGACGAAATCGCCCAGCTTCTCTTGCATGCCCACGAACCCGATGGGTTCTGGGTTGAGGGTCCAGGCCACCGCATCCTCGCTACGCCCCGCGTGCAGCTGCATGCGCCGACTCTGGTCGTCGACCCGGAACACCCCTGCGAACTTGCCCTCGAAGGGCACGACCGCGCTATTGAAGATGCTGTTCGCACAAGGAATGGCATCACGGGGAATCACCGGATTGCGCGCCGAGCGCCATACCACGCCCCGCGCTGCCTCAGGTCGTTCCTCCCAAGGGATATTCGGTAACGCCTCGCCAACGATCTTCACACCCATCGATCTCTCCTTTGCGGTCAGTATGATTGCCTATCCCCACTGCTGCCGCCCCAGGTACGGCGGTGTCAGGTCAGGAATCTCACGCCCCTCCCGAATCGCGTCCTGGAGCGCGCGGTTCCGGGCCAGATAGCTACCAAGTGACTCTAGCTGGAACTCGCTAACGATGTCTGCCAGAGCGAGGTCTTCGCGGTTCGCGGACAGCGTGAACAGACCCTCTTCGTGCCAGACCTCGATCTCGACGTCTGGTCCGTATGCCATCCGTATCTCGGGGATCGCCGTCCGGTTGAAGTCGCAGTGGAAGACGCCGGTGTCCAGGTTGACCGTCTCCGCGATCACGCGATCTTGCCACCCGCTCTTCGCCACAGTGTCACCCAGCACGTTGATCACCCGAGCGTGACGCGACTGGACCGAAGAGACCACATAGTAGTTGTGCATCCAGGCGTAGATTTCCAGATGCTTCCCGCCGTCGTAGGCCGAGCACCAGAAGACAATCTCGGCGCCTTTCGCTTTCAGTTCGGCCCACGCCTGCGGGTACATCAGGTCGAAGCAGATCTGGATGCCGATCTTGCCGAAGTCCGTCTCAAACACCGGCGCCTCGGACCCAGGCGTGATGCCCTGTTCGAGGCTCATGAACTCCGAGCCCTGAACTACGGGATGAATCTTGGCGTAGACGCTGGCGATCTCGCCTGTGCGATCGATCAGGACGGCGTCGTTCTCGAGCACATCGCCGTGACGCCCGACCATTGGACAAATGATGTAACAGCCGTGCTTGCGGGCGTAGTCCGCCACCAGATCCGTCGTCGGCCCCGGTACTGCCTCCGCGATCTCATCTGCTGATGCAGTGTCGACGCCCTGCGAGACAAACGTCTCCGGCAGTGCGATGATGTCCGGCTTCTCCGCGACTGCCTGATCCAGCAGGTCGCAGACCCTCGCCCGGTTGTCCGCCACCGTCGGCCCGCCTGCATAGAGCCACGATACGGCCGCCACCCTCACCTTGCGCGCCATAGTCTGCCTCCCGTGCCCCTCGCCCAGAAGCGTCCTCACAGCGATTATACTGTCATTGTGGTGACCCCAAAACCACCGATCCGTCCTGACGCCCCCACCCCCAGAGCCATGGTGGAGCGTGGCGGTTCCAGGAGACAGTGTTCGGCGGCCTCGGTGGCCCGGTAGCCGAGATGTTCCGCCGGGATCTGATACCCAACCTACCACACGCGTTTGCCCGCCTGCCCAATCCACAGCACACTACACGCACGACGGGAGCTCAGTCGGCCCGATCACCACCATAGTCTCGCAGGAGCCCAGCCCCGTCCACACAAACCGTTGGTTCACAAGTCTGAGGAGGAAGCAGCAATGAAGATCGGTGACGCCATTCAGTCCGCAGATTGGAAGAACGAGAAGCACGTGCCCGCCATCGACGCACCGGACGTCGTCAAAGCCGGCGAGCCGTTCAACGTAACAGTCAGCGTGGGCAAGGAGATCGCCCACCCCAACACCACCGCTCATCACATCGCGTGGATCGACGTCTACTTCAAGCCCGAAGGCGACAAGTTCCTCTACCAGGTCGGCCACTTCGACTTCACGGGTCACGGCGCGAGCGCCAAGGGCGCCGACACCGGCCCCGTCTACACCAACCCCAGCGCCACCTTCTCGATGACCGTCGGCGGCGCCGGCAAGCTCATCGCCGTGGAGCACTGCAATATTCACGGCCTGTGGGAAGGCAAGAAGGCCGTCGCAGTCGAGTAGGAGACTGCATCCGCAGGCACTCTAGGAGCCTACGAGGCCGGGAGGGAAAACCTCCTGGCCTCGTTGCGTGTTGGGACACAGGTCACCGGCAATCCTCTTGAAGTGTCGCGCATTTAGTATATACTTATGAAGGCAAATGTATTAAAAGACGTTGGACTGGAGTCAGATATGCGAAGACGCTATCAAAGAGCCTGGGTGCTTGTGGTGGCCATCGTAGTGGTCGCTCTTCAGGCGTGCGCAGCACCCGCGCCCAGACAGATGCCGACGCCTGAGCCAACCGCAACCCAAACCCCTCAGCCGGAGCCGACAGCGACGGCCCAGCTCGAGGCTTCACCAACGGAGACAGCACCACCTACGCAGACACCTCTACCGGACACTCCTGAGCCAACGTCCATTCCGATCACCGACACGCCGGCGCCGGCCCAAGACAGAGCGACCGCATGGGCAGCGGACGGCACCATCTCCGATGGCGAGTACACAAGCCAAGCCGACTTCGGCGATATGCGCCTCTGGTGGCGCAATGACGCTGAGCACCTATACATCGCTATGGAGGGAGATACTTCGGGTTGGGTCGCGATCGGCATCAACCCCGAACGAGGTATGCAGGGCGCCAACTACATCTTAGGCTTCGTGGCGAATGGCGAGGCCAGCATATGGGATGCGTACGGCACGGCACCTGCGGGTGCGAATCATCCGCCGGATGAGGACCTCGGTGGCACCGACGATATCGTAGCGGCTGCCGGTGTTGAGGATGGTAGCGTCACGCGGTTCGAGGTGAAGATCCCAATGAACTCGGGGGACGACTACGACCAGGCGCTGACGCCGGGGGAGACATACCCGCTCATCATCGCGATTGGCGACGCGGACGACTTCAACGCGTACCATCGACGCTACGACCGAGGAGAGCTTGCGCTGGCTCCTGCCCCCTAGAAACCGCTTTGTGCTGAGGTGGAAGGGCGCTATAATCACCGATCCAAACGCTACCATACTGAAAGGGAGGCAACCAATGGAATTGATCGACGTTTTGGCTCAGGCCATGAAGCTGGAATCCGACGGCCGCGTCTTCTACGAGAAGATGGCAACGGCGGTCGGGGACGCCGAGAGCAAGGCAATGTTTGCGCAGCTGGCTGCCGATGAGGTGGACCACTACGCCTACATCAAGCGTCAGTACGAGGCGCTCCAGGGCGGAGAGGGATGGTCAGCGATCCCCGAGGTGGACCTGGTCGAGTCATTGGACACCGTCTCCCTCGTCTTCCCCGCCGGCGGCAAGATTCCTGATGCCCTGGTCACGAATCCCAACGAGGAAGATGCCCTTCTCTTCGGCCTCAAGATCGAGAATGACAGTTTCTCCCTTTACCAGACCAGTGCCGGACAGGCCAAGGACCCGGAGGCCAAGAAGCTCTTCCTGCAGTTGGCAGGCGCCGAGCAGCGGCACTTCGAGGTCCTGATGATGCGCTACGAGTCGCGCTTCAACTATCCGAGGTAGATGTCGACGCGGCCACGGCCGCAATGCCGGATGTATCTATGCAGAGCCCTCACAATGAGGGCTCTGCGCAACATGGGGACCGATGCCCGAACTGCCCGAGGTGGAGACCATCGCCCGGAGGCTGGCGTCTAACGCCCAGGCCCGGACAGTCACTGGCGTCGACGTACTGTGGGACCGCACCGTTGACCGCCCTTGCGTAGCTGCCTTCCGCCGGGAACTGACCGGCGCGACCATCGATCGCGTCCGGCGCCGAGGGAAGGTCCTCGTGTTCGAGCTCGGCGCCCGCGGGACACTCCTGGTGCATCTACGCATGAGCGGACGCTTCACGAGTCGTCAACGGCAGGATGAGGCGCCCCACCGTCACACCCGGCTCACGCTGCGGCTCGACAATGGCATCCGGCTGGACTTCGTGGATCAGCGGAAGTTCGGGCGCTTCTATCTGGTCGACGATCCTATGGAGCTGCTGGCGCCCTTGGGACCGGAGCCTCTGGACGATGCGTTCACGCCCGAGACGCTGCACCGACGGCTGGTGAACCGCCGTGGCGAGATCAAGCGCTTGCTGCTCGATCAACACTTCATCGCCGGCATCGGCAATATCTACGCCAGCGAGGCGCTCTGGCAGGCCGGCATCCATCCCCGACGCGTCGCCGGATCCCTTTCACCGGCAGAGACCACGAGGCTGCACCACGCCATCGTGGATGTCCTGTCCTCCGCGATCAGGAATGGCGGCACCAGTCTGGAAGACCGCGCGTACGTGTATCCCGATGGTGGAACAGGCAAGCATCAGCAGCATCTGGGCGTCTATGACCGGGCAGGGGATGCCTGTCCGACGTGTGGATACGCGGTGACGCGTATAGTTCAGGGGCAGCGGAGCACCTACCTGTGCCCCATATGTCAACCTATACCGGGCAGTATCGAGGAGCAATAACGATGCAGACCACGAAGCTGAAGATCAATGGGATGTCGTGCCAGATGTGCGTCAAGCACGTCACCCACGCGCTGGAGGCTGTGGCGGGCGTCACCGCCGTCGCCGTGGATTTGGACGCCGCTACCGCCGACGTCACCTATGATGCGACAAAGACCGACCTCGCTGCTTTCACCGTGGCGGTCGCCGAGGCCGACTACGAGGTCGCCGGCCTGGCATGAAATGACCGCGCGCCACCGGATATCCCGGTGGCGCGCGTGGTCTTGATTCAGGTGTCAGAAGTCAGGCGTATGCACTCAGAAGCCGTTCCCAACTGCGCCCTGTATTCGGCATCCAGTACTTAGCTTCCAGCTTCCAGGAGCAACCCGGCCACAATCGCCGCCCGCTCCGGCAGCGATGCCACCTCGATGTACTCGTGTTCCGCGTGCGCGCCATCTCCCACCACGCCGAGCCCGTCCAGCGTAGGTACACCCAGTGCAGACGTGAAGTTGCCGTCGCTCCCACCACCCGACGACGCCTCCTCAAGCTCAACACCCATCTCGTATCCCAGACGCTGGGCTAACCTGAACAGCGCCACGGTGCCCTCAGTCCGCTCCAGGGGCATCCGGTCGAAGTAGCCGGTGACGTCGACCTGGGTCCGCTCGTCAAATGGCTGAATGCTGAGGATCTGCTCGGTCAACCGGTGGGCCTCCTCCTTTGTGGACGCCCGCGTGTCGACCTCGGCCCGGGCATGTGCCGCGACCACGTTGCTCCGCGTGCCACCCTCGATGACGCCGGCGTTGACCGTCGTGCCCACCTTATAGTCGGTGAAACTGTGCAACCGAAGGATCTGTCGTGCCAGCTCCTCGATGGCGCTGACGCCCTCCTGCGGTGCCCCGCCGGCGTGGGACGCCAGCCCGGTGACCTCTACCTTGAAGCCGCCGACGCCCTTGCGCGAGGTCTTGACCGCCCCGCTCACCATGGCCGGCTCCAGTACCAGCACATAGACGGCCGTCCGCGCCTCTGCCTCAATCAGGGCGCGCGAAGTCGCGCTGCCCGTCTCCTCGTCGGCGTTGAGAACCAGCACCACGGGGCGTGGTAGCTTGGCACCAACGGCCTGGATCGCCCGTAATGCCCATTCAGCGATGGCCAGCCCGCCCTTCATATCATAGATACCGGGCCCGGTTGCTCGGCCCCCGTCGACGGCAAAGGGCTTCCGCGTCAGCGTCCCTGCGGGCCACACGGTGTCGAAGTGGCCAATGATCATCGCCGGCGGCTGTGCATTGGCAGCTTCAGACTCAGCGGGCACCCGCACAAGCACGTGGTTCCCGTGTTCGCCCCCGTCCACAACCTCTGCAGTTGCACCCAGCCCCTGCCATTGCGCAACCAGCACCTCCGCCAGCGCATCCAGAGTCGCCTTGTCCGTGCTCGGCGACTCGTGCTCTACCAGCGCCTTGAGGGTCCCCAGCATCTCTTCCAGGTGTCCGTCGAGATATGCCCGCAGCTCAGCTATGCCCATCTTGCCTCCCGTCCTACATCGTTGTGACGGTCCAACGTTCGAACTCTCAAACGTCTGAACACCTCGTCTCTTCACCGCAGCCTATCACAAGATCATCCTGGCGAACAACGCCGGTTGACCAAGCGAAGCTACGCGCGATCTCTGCCAGCGTCTGTCCCGTCTCAGGATGGACGTAGTAGGGAGCCAGGTCGGCAAGGGGAAGTGCCACATGGGGATACCTGATGATGTCCGGCTCAGGGACACGGCGGGAACCGGTGTCCAACACGTCATAGTTGAAGAGCGCGATATCCAGGTCAAGTGTCCGAGGCGCATTCCTGTCCTCCATGCGCACGCGCCCTAGACGGTGCTCAGCCGGCAACAGCACCTGGGACTTCAGCTGCTCGGCCGTGAGCGGGGTCTCGATCTGTATCGCCGCGTTCAGGAAGTTGGCTTGGTCGACCGTGCCTACCGGTGCAGTCTCGTACACCGGAGAGATCGCCACGACAGTCACGGATCTGTCGGCCGCCAGCTCGGCCACAGCCGCCGGCAAGTTCGTCTCCGGATCGATATTGGAGCCCAGCGAAACGAACACACGGTTCGGCAGAGCACGCAGATCTTCGCGTGTCCGCTCGATCTCCACACCCACCGACCTCGCGAACCGCAGCGCGCCCGGCTTCTCGACACGCACCCGTGCCGCCGCAACCCTTGGTTCAGCCAGGCAAAGCGCGGCGATCTCGGCCGCCAGCCGTTCGACCAGCCCGAAACTTGAAGCCTCCACCATTCGGATGACACGCTTGGTGATTGTGCGGTAGTTGACCGCGTCGTCGATAGCGTCTGACCTGCCCGCCACGGAGGTATCAGCTGTCAACGTGATGTTGATCAGGATGTCCTGTCGCTTCTCGCGCTCCTCAGGGTTAATCCCCACGATGCCACGGACCAGCAGGTCCTTGATGTGGATCAGGTCGTTCATCGCGCTCCTCTAGAGGTGCTCGCCGCCGGTGACGTACAGCAGGTCACCCGTCACGAAGTCCGAGTCCAACAGGTAGCGTACGGCCTTCACTATGCCATCCGCCGATCCCCACCGCTCCATTGGGATTGCCGCTGCCGCTCGCTCCACGAACTCGGGACCGGCACCCGGTGGCGGCAGGATCAGGCCAGGCGCGATGGCGTTCACACGGATGGCAGGGGCCAACGCCTGTGCCAGACTCCGCGTCATCCCGACCAACGCTACCTTGGTCAACGTATACGCAACATGGTCCGTGCCCGGGCGCACGCCGCGCCAGTCGGCGATGTTCACGATGTGGCCGTGGCCTTCCCGGGCCTGCACGTGTCGGGCAAAGGCCTGGCTGAGAAAGAACGGGGCCTTGAGGTTGATGTCGTGGTGCCGATCCCAGTTCTCCTCGGTCGTCGTGTCCCACTCACCAGGCTCAAAGATCGCCGCGCTGTTCACCAACACGCCCAACGCGCCCAGACTCGCCACCACACGGTCGACCAGCTCAGCCATGTCTGATGCCTGGGCAAAGTCCGCCTGCACTGCGAGCGACCTTCGCCCCATCCCCTCGAGCTCGGCGACTACGTCGTCCGCCGGTCCCCCAGATCGATTGTAGGTGATGGCGACATCCGCTCCAGACTGTGCCAGCCCTAGCGCGATCGCTCTCCCCAACCGTACCGCCCCACCCGTCACCAACGCGACCTTACCCTTGAGATCCACCACGCCTCCCAGCACCCTCACGCATCCCTCATCACTCGCGATGGAACTCAGCCCATCACGATCAGAGGCACCAGACTCAAGACCCAAGGTCCCCTCAGAAACTCACCGCATTCCTTTGGATGTGCTCGAAGAACTCTGCCCGCGTCGTCGCATTAGTCTTGAAGGTACCCAGCATCGCGCTTGTCGTCATCCGTGCGTTGGCCTTCTTCACGCCGCGCATGGCGGCGCACATATGCAGCCCTTCCACGACCACGGCCACGCCCTGCGGATGAAGCGTCTCTTCAAGGAACTCCGCAATCTGCTGCGTCATTCGCTCCTGAACCTGAAGTCGCCGGGCGAACATCTCCACGATTCGCGGAATCTTGGACAGGCCGATCACCTTGCCGTTCGGAATGTAGGCCACGTGGGCCTTACCCAGGAACGGCAGCATATGATGCTCGCACATGCTGTAGTAGTCGATGTCGCGCACAAGCACCATCTCGTCATATTGCACGTCGAATAGCGCGTCATTGATCAACCGCTCAGGATCGACATTGTACCCCGCCGTCAGCTCCTGATACATTCGGGATACGCGACCTGGCGTTCGCATGAGGCCCTCGCGCTGCGGATCCTCACCGATTGACTCAAGGATCATCCCCACCGCGCACTCGATGTCGTCGCTGCACGCGTCATCCGGCACATCAGCCAGTTCATTCCTGAACACATCGTATGTGCTTGGTGCCAATTCCCTAACCTGTTCCATCGCGATCTCCCTCTGTCTTTCTCAGTGCCGGCTACCTGCCCAGATGGGGTGGCCGCCTATTGCCTTACGCTCTCTCCTGCCCATCTCGAGGCAAAGCAGTTGGGTCAGCCCAGGTGAGCTGATCCAACAGTACCACGACGAATATGTTTTGTCAAGCTATTGTCTATGTTCTACGACCTGCCCGGTCAACGGGCCTCTCCCCGCGTCACACCCAGCATACACAGTATCGCCAGCAGGAAGAAGACCGGCGTCACGACGAAGATCAGGTTGTAGTCGCCGCCGCCCCACTGCACGATGTAGCCGTTGATCGTCGGACCCGCGACCGCCGCAAGCTGCGATGCTATGTAGTAGAAGCCGGTGTAGGCACCCACATCGGCATCTGTCTCAGCCGTGTCGATCACCATCGGCAGAGAGTTGATATTCACCAACGACCACGCTGCCCCGCCGATACCCAGCACGACCCACACCAGCGCGGCGTTCTGCAGGAAGAAGTTGACCAGCAACAGCACGCCGAAGATCGCCAACCCGGTGATGATCGTCCGCCGGCGTCCGAAGCGCGCCGCGATGTAGCCGGAGGGCACGGCGAAGGCCAGAAACGCCAGCGACGCCACCCCCAACAGCAGCGACGCCTGTCCCGGCGCCATCCCCAGCTCACTGACCCCGTAAGAGGACAGGAACGTCTCCACGGCGCTGTAGCCGACGAACCAGCACAAGATCGCGCCCAACAGCA
>Ga0180429_10002153_pt1 | contig 16378 bp, 12 predicted proteins | sample SS_ome_FD_132428 | JGI IMG/M metagenome (GOLD analysis project Ga0180429, IMG submission 132428) | Hypersaline lake sediment archaeal communities from the Salton Sea, California, USA - SS_1_S_1 metaG | ecosystem: Environmental > Aquatic > Non-marine Saline and Alkaline > Hypersaline > Sediment ...
AAAGGACGTCCCGGCTACGGCATCGCGGGAGCGATTCCCGTGGAAAGCAACTACGGGCGAAACGATCCCGCAGCCTTAGCCACGTTACCGCCGATGCAACATCTTTCGTACAAGAGCCGCCTGATCGACTTGGCTGCCAGCGGCAAGCACTACGACGTGAAGGTAGATCCGGAAGACTTACGCCGCCTGATGGCCTGGGTAGACGCCTGCTGCCCGTTCATGGGTGACGAGGAACTTCGCGCCCAGGGCGACCCCGACTTTCCGGGGATCGAGCGACTGCCGATCCGCCCACGCGTCGCCACCGCTCCCGTCATCGAACGACCGTGACTGGCATCGCCACAATCCTGGCAACGTAGTCGAGATCCAACGAACAAGAAGGGCGTCTACATCATCGATCGCGATGGAAACACCGGGCGCCGCGAGTGGGCAAGGGGACCGAATCACCTGTCCGAACATCTGATCCATTTGGCGGCGATACTCGGCCAAGAATGAATGCCCTGAGAAATACGACGATCGACTGAAAAATGCCGATGATTCGGTGCTCCTGCACTCGGCAAATGGGCAATCGTACTGGAATGTGCTAGCCCGGGCAAACGGCTGGGGACGTATCTTTCCCAAATGGCCACAGAATTCCCGGATTCGGATTTTCCCTCGTTTGGGAAATCGGTTATGCTGACGTGAAGTTCCAATTCCTCCAAATGACGTAAGTCCTTATGTGGCAACGCGGACGGAGTTTTTGGGAGGGACAACGCGTTGGGTCTGCGACGATCTGAATCGGGTGATCGAGGAGATCAACGGCTCTGCCAGTCGATCCCAGCCAACGACGCCAGTGCCAGGTGCAACGCGTGGGTGCCGTCGCGGCCGTGGCCTTGTGCTTGTAAGGCAAGATACAACTGGTGGGCCAGCGCCAGGCCGGGCATCGAGAGGCCCATCCGTTTCGATTCGTCCAACGCTATGCCCATGTCCTTGATGAAGTGCTCGACGAAGAAGCCGGGGTCGAAGTTGTTGGCGATGATTCGAGTGCCGAGGTTCGACAACGACCAGCTTCCCGCCGCGCCGGAAGCGACCGACTGCATTACCTTTTCCAGGTCCAGCCCGGCCTTGTGGCCGTAGAGCAATCCTTCGCAGACGCCGATCATGTTGCCGGCGATCAACACCTGGTTGACCATTTTGGCGTGTTGCCCGGCGCCGGGGCCCCCTTGATGGACGACGGTCTTTCCCATTGCCCGCCAGCACGGCTGTAGGGCGTCGACGATGTGCTCGTCGCCGCCGATCATGATCGAGAGCCGCGCCTCGCGGGCGCCGACGTCGCCGCCGGAGACGGGCGCGTCGATGGCGTGGGCGCCGATCCGCGTGGCTGCTTCGGCGATTTCCACCGCCAGCGACGGCTCGCTGGTGGTCATGTCGACCACGACGCTGCCCTCGCGGCAGCCGGCCAGTACGCCGTCGGGGCCCAAGATCACGCCGCGGACGTCGGCCGGATATCCGACAATCGTAAAGATCACGTCGGAGGCCCTGGCGACGGCCTCGGGGCTATCGAGCCACCTGGCCCCGGCGGCCACCAATGCGTCGGCCTTTTCCTTGGTGCGGTTGTTGATCGCAGCGGTGAAACCGGCGTCGATCAGGTGCCCGCACATGCTCGAGCCCATTACGCCGGTGCCGATCCATCCGATGCGGGTTTGTCCCGGCGCGATGTTCATCTCGCTCATCAGTTGCTATCCTCTGAGTCTCTATATCTGGGAACGTCGAAGCACACGGAATCTCTCCGAATCGTGGGGTGCTAAAATCACTCCCACCGATCCTCCGGCCGCGTGAGGATCTCGTTGACGACGATCGCCTGGCGGATGCTGTCCGCGTTGCTCAACAGGGCGGCAAGTCCGGCGGCGGCGGTCTCGGGAAGGGCGGCGGACTGCCTCGGCTTCGATCTGGACTTGCGACGCGACCCGGTCGGCTTGCTAGATCGTTTCGACAACTCGCTTACCTCGCGATCGAACGTGCCGTGAACCTGTTCGCGAAGCTGTTTCTCTTCTCGAACAACTTCGCCGCCGAGGCGGGAGGTGCGTTGATCGAACTGGTCGGTGCTGATCGTCGACTCCAACTCGCGCCGATGCTCGCCGACGATTTCCGCCTCGACGGGCTGCTCGTGTACCGCGTCCGCCACCAACGGTGGAACCACCGGACGCGCCGGCCTCGGCGCGCGTGGGCCGCCCTGCGCGGGGCGCGCTTGTGCTGCGCGGCGGAGAAAATCGCCGATCTCGCCCTCAATCTCACCGGCCGCCGGGCGAGGTGCGGCCCGTGCGCGGCCTTGACCAGGCGGCTGTTTCGGCTTTGCCGCCTTGAGAAGCTGGCCAATCGCCGGCACGATGATGAACAGGATCACGACCACGATCCCGATTATGTTGTCGACGTCGAATGCCCAGAGCGGGTCGAAAACGATCATGCCGCCGATCCTCCCTTGCTGGAGGAGTCGGACACGCCGGACTTGGCGATCGAGGAGCGCATGTCGGTATCGGCCTGGACGTTGCGGAGCTTGTAGTAGTCGAGGATCCCGAGCGTTCCATCGCGGAATGCCTGAGAAATGGCCTTGGGCACTTCGGCCTCGGCCTCGACCACCTTCGCTCGGCTTTCCTCGATCTGGGCAATCATTTCTTGCTCTTCGGCAACTGCCATCGCGCGGCGTCCTTCGGCGTTCGCCCGGGCAACCCGCATGTCGGCCTCGGCCTGGTCGGCCTGCAGTCGGGCGCCGATGTTTTCACCTACGTCGACGTCGGCGATGTCGATCGAGACGATTTCAAAGGCGGTTTGGGAATCGAGCCGCCGGGCCAGCACGGCCTTGGAGATTAGGTCGGGGTTCTCCAGCACCTCGCCGTGCGATTGGGACGATCCGATCGCGCTGACGATTCCCTCACCCACCCGGGCGACGATCGTCTCTTCGGTGGCGCCACCGATCAACTGCCGCAGGTTGGCCCGAACCGTCACTCGGGCTTTCACCTTCAGTTGAATACCGTTCTGGGCGATGCCGTCGAGCGAGTCCCTGCTGCTTCCGCGTATGGGACAGTCGATCACCTTGGGATACACACTGGTCTGGACCGCTTCGAGGACGTTTCGACCGGCCAGATCGATGGCGGCCGCCAGTTTGAAGTCGAGTTCGAGCAGCTTCGCCTTGTGAGCGGCCACGATAGCACGGATCACCAGCGGAACGTTCCCGCCGGCCAGGTAGTGGCCCTGCAACGAACGAGAGGTGATCCCCGTCTCGTTGCCCAGACCCGCCTGAACCGCCATGATCTTGCTGCGAACGATCACCGACGGGTTGATCTTGCGAAAGGTCATCCCCAGCAGGTCTAGGAAGCCGATGCCGGCTCCGGTAGTCTTCGACTGGATCCAGAGTCGGAAGTATCGGGCGAAGACCGCCAGTACAACCAGCCCGAAGAACAGGGCGATGAAGATTAGGACGATCGTGATGACCTGACCAGTGTTTCCCTCTTGAGCCAGCAGCGGCATGACGTCGCTCCTTCGATAAAAGTGTCTTGCTGTCGAGACGGGTTGCCCCCGTGCCGGGCGAAAAACCTCCCCGTATGCCGCTTGTTTATCTCTTTGCGGAAGAATTGTCAACCCGGGAGGGAGCGGCCCAGGCGGCCGGCAAACCCCGCCATCGGGACGCGATATAGATGAAGCTGCAAGTTGCCGACAGACCTCGGTTACTGGCCCCCCTCTTGCGTTGTATAGTGTAACTCCCATACCCCCCTTGCCTTTCCCATGCATAACGTGTATGTTATGGTGTTAGTGTAGAGTAAAAGACCCCCTCGACAGACAGGATTCTCCCATGAAAGCGGCCTATATTGAACAACCGGGCCCTCCCGAGAACATCCTCTTCGGAGACCTTCCCCAGCCGGAGGTGGCTGGAACGCAAGTGCTGGTGAAAGTGGAGGCGGTGGCGGTCAACCCGGTCGACACGTACATCCGCGGCGGCATGTACGAAATGGACCTGCCGGAGCCGTTTATTGTCGGTTGCGATCTGGCCGGCGTGGTCGAGGAGGTCGGACCGGAGGTGAAGAGATATCAGCCGGGCGACCGCGTGTGGGGAAGCAACCAGGGGCTATTGGGCCGCCAGGGTACTTTTGCCGAGTACGCCGCGGTGGACGAGTGTTGGCTTTACCCGATTCCGGAGGACGTGCCCGCCACCGATGCCGCCGCGACGGCCCTGGTTGGCATTACCGCCCATCTGGGCACGTTCCGCAAAGCCAACCTGAAAATGGGTGAGACGCTTCTTGTCAACGGCGGCTCCGGCGGAGTCGGCTCTTGCGTAATCCAGATGGCCAAGGCAATTGGTGCCCGGGTGGTTACTACCGTCGGTAACGAAGACAATGCCAAGGTCTGCCGCAAGTTGGGTGCCAACCTGGCCATCAACTACAAGACCGACGACATCGATGACGCCATCAGTCGCTTCGCGCCCGAGGGCGTCGACGTCTGGTTCGAGACGTTGCGCAAGCAGAACTTGGCGCGGGCCGTGAAACATCTCGCCATGCGGGGTCGGCTGGTCCTGATTGCCGGCCAGGACGCGCAGCCGAAGTTCCCAATCGGACCGTTCTACGTCAAGGACTGCACCATCTACGGCTTCGCCTTGTTCAACACCCCGCCCGAGGAACAGCGCAAGTGCGCCGCCGAGATGAACCGCTGGATGGCCAAGGGCAGACTAAAAGCCCACATCGACCGCGTAATGCGACTTTCGGATGCTGCCGCCGCCCATCGCCTCCAAGAAGAGAACACACTCGGCCATGCCGGTACACTGGCGGGGAAGATCGTTCTGACCCCCTGATCTCCTGCCTCCTGGCCGCCCACGGCACGTTTTGCAACAGCCTGCTAGTCGGCAGCGGTCAGCCAGGTGAATCTCCACAAGGGATTGCCGCACTTGGGACACTGCCGGCCGCTGTCCAACAGGCTGCCGTTGCATTTCGGGCAATCGCGAACTGCCGGCAAGTCATCGGCCTGAGAAGATCGCGCATGCAAAGCACCGGAGTCGTCGTCGAAAGCCTGCGCGGTGACAATCCGTACGGCCGGCGGCAGCAGGCGGAACAGGACCAACGGTGCCCGTCTCGATTCCGGCAGCGCGCTGGCCATCACGTCGGTAAAAGCAAGTCGCCGTTCGTCGGACGTCTTCGACAGGTAGTGCGCCAGCCGCTTAATCACCTTTTCGTCCGCATGCATTTCACCCAATCGAAGCCGGGTAAGCCATCGCAGATACCAGTCGTTGTCGGTAGTGACGTAGCCGGCCTCCGCGGCGGCGGTTGTGGACACGGCGATCTGGAAGATTTCGATCTCCGTTTTCGCCACTGCCTCGCTTCTCTTTTCCGAAACCGGCATCAGCATGGAGTCCCTACCGACTATCCGTTGCACGTCGTCGTGGACGCGCGAATAGAGCGATTCGCGCAAGACAGTCAATCCATCGGCCAGTCTGCCGGCAACGCGGGCGCCGTCATCGCGATGCTCGTACTGGTTGAACTCCTCGGCGGCCTCTACGCGCCTTTTCGCAAATTCTTCCTTGTCCATGGCCGTGCCCTGATTTCCGAAAATTGCCGGTACAACTGTTCGACAGCGAGAGTCGAGCGAACTCGCTTGCCGATTGAGGGTGAGTCCTGCCTCTTGCCACACCATTATGAACCTCAAGATATGCTATTTCAAGGCGAACTCGACCGGCACACCCGTTTTGACAATTCGCCGGCCGGCCCGTAGAATAGAATTTTCTCGAAAGGGAGCCGATATCTGGTAGTGGAATTCGGGGGTGTAGCTCAGTTGGGAGAGCGCAGCGTTCGCAATGCTGAGGTCGAGGGTTCGACTCCCTTCACCTCCACCTGACATAAAGCCTTGTCCGACAACGACTTGTGGCAATGTGCCGCATCACGTCGCAACGTGTTGTGTGGCTTCGCGTTAGGCCGAACTTGTAGTCTATTTTGGCATGGTTCAAACTTGGGTAACAGATAGCCCGGTTGCCTGCGACCGGAAAATACGTCGGTTTTCACATCCTTTCCCGTCGCAGGCGACGGGGCTAACGCGGTTACCGGTTACCCGAAAACAGCCAATACTGAACCAAGCCTCGATTTTCGTCGTGGCGTTGCTGTATCTCCTTTCGCTGCAAGGGGTTATCTACAGTCTGGTGTAAGCATTCGCCAAACCCGTAGCCACGCTCGCCAGAGCGTGGTTTTCGACGGCAATTGCCCACCGGCCTGGCGACCGCAACTACCGAGTCCACGGGCTCGGCGAAGATCAGAACCGCACGACCAGGTCGCAATCCAGGATGATCTGATTGTGGCGCGAGAAGTCGGCGAACGGTCGGGCACCTGGTGTGTCGACCCAGTCCCAGCGCAGCGACGGACGCACCGTCACGCGCGGGTTGGGTTTGTAGTTCAGGCCCGCCGTCAGATTGAAGTAGTCGCCGGCCTGGCCCGAGATAATTCGAGCACCGTCTTCGTCGCGGAACCACTCGAACCGCATGCCGGCCTTCCAACACGGATTGATCGTGTAGAACAGATACTGATTCACGCCGTACCAATCGGCATCGCGATTGCCCGGCGCCCCTTCGTTTTCAAATCCGTGGTCGTACTGGATGGCATACTGGCAGCGGCGGCCGATTTGGCGCTGAACGACCAGCGAGAACGTGGTGCGGATGTCGCTCAGCGGCGGCGGGTCGTCGGCCTCGCGGCCGGTGTGAATCGACATGGCAACCGTGGTGCGCCCGTCACAACTGGTCCAGTCCAGCCCGCCGAGGAATCCCACTTCGTTGTTGTTGTCTTCCCAGTTATTCCACCCGCGGGTCATGCCGGCGCGGAAGTTCATCCACCCGACCGAGGTCGAGCCCAGCAAGCCGGTGTGCGTGAACGGCTCGCCGTACTGCATGGCGTAGGAGTGCGAGTAGAAGAAGTTTTCCGTCGCGGGCACGGCTTCGTAACCCAGCAGCGTGTAGAAATGGCCCAGTTTCATCGACAGCCCGTTACCCCACGGCGAATACACCTCCATGTAGCACTGCGGCATCGAGAGACCGTAACTCTGGGAGTTCCACTTCGGTGAGAAGTTGCGGTGCGTTTCCAGCCCTCGCGACACCGTAAACGTCGAGTCGGTTCCGTATAACAGATCGACCCGACCGCCGACGCTCCAGCGGCGTCCTTTAGCGACGGGCTTCTGTAGAGCCAGGTACAACTGGTTCATCCGATAGTCGTTCGAGCGATCGTTGAACGTGACCGGGAAGTTCGAGCGGTTCCGTGGGCTGAAGGTGTTGATCGTTAGTCCCTGGTCCATCCAGACGTCGGTGGCGAGATTTCTCAGCCACCCGAAGCGCGGGCTTGGGCAACAGCCTTGTGCGCCACATCCGACGTCGTAGCCGTTTTGGTCCGAGAGCCAATCGTCTACTACCGGTTCTTCTTGGAAGGGCGACTCATCGTATGCCGGATCGGTCGGCGTCGGTGCCGGTGGAAATGGCTGCGGCTCGGTGGTGTCCAGGATCTCGCCGGGCACCCCGGGTTGCTCCGGCACGAACGGATTATCCTGTTGCAGAAATCCGGCCGCCAGCACGCCGTCGTCCGTCGCCATGACGAAACCGGGCGGCTCGACGGCAGCGCCTACCACGACCAGCACGGCCAGAATACCAGTGGGCCCAACCATGAAGGCCTCCTCCCTTCTTCGATGCGAGACAACTTCGCAAGACAAGCCTTGCGCAAAACGCCATCCGGCGTCAAAGAGGGAGAACCCGCGTCAACGGGCGCCGTCGGAGCGACGGACCGGGAATCGGTCGTCGAAATGGCAAAGCCTGCCAGCCCCAAAACCCGATGCAACCGCGTCGGGTACCCCCCCTCACAATCTATCTTCGGCAGCCGGGTTCTGCGACTCTTTGCTTTTTGGGTAAAATTTTCTGATTGTCCCGGTTGAGCCGGTTATTTGGATTCAATCGATTACAGAAAGAATTATGGCCTAAGTCAGAACGTTGTTGGGCAGCCTGACGAGTTGCCGGTAGATTTGCGGACTACCCCGCACGACCAGCACGTAGACAAGCCCGTCGGACTGCCATGCCGAGGTAAAGCACCCCCCGGTGGTGGACTCCGGCCGCGAGGAGGGCAGATTAGGGAGCCCTGCTGTCTTGCAGCGGACAACGTAAAGCGTTGCACAGACCCCGCCGGGGCCCGGCACGTCGTAGGCCACGCCGTCGGTGTCGAGTAGTCCACGGATTTCTCTCCAGCGAGTCCCCCTCACCCGAACTACCGAAGAACTGAACAAATAACCCGACGGCGGGGATTTCGCGGCCAGCAGAAACGCCTCCGCACGCGGCTGCGTGCCCGACAACTCTGCGTTGAAGAACTTGACGGCGTCTTCGCGTACCGTCGCGGCGTCGTAGCTCGGCGGTGTGTAGAAGATACTAATCGACGCAACGGCCAGCAAAGCCGCTGCCGTCAATGCGCCGCCGCCGATTGCCAGCCGTCGGCGAGAGATGCGTCTCGGCTGGACTGGCATCTCTACCGGTATCTCTACCGGCATTGCTCGCGCCGGTTCTTCTTTAGCAACCGGTGCCGCCCGCTGTAGTCGATCCGCGGCCAGGCGTTCACCGATGCGGCCGGCCAATCCCTCTGGCACGGGCGCATCGCGGAATTTCGCCGCCAGCACCGCGTCGGTGGCTTGGAGCCGCTCGTAGAGGTCTGCAAGCGCTGGGTCGGCTGCCAAGGCGGCCTCCAGTTGGGCCATCTGCGGGTCGGCTACATCGTCGCTACCCGATCGACGGGCCTCAAGCGCTTCGAGGATTCGCTCATCACGGATCGGTGGGTTGTCCATGGCGTCACCCGTGCTTACGGGGTGCTATCGGCGTGTCGCGCTTGCGCCCCAGCGTGGTCCGGCCGAAAGAGCTTGGCGCGAAGGTGCCCTTTGGCCCGGGCCAGCCGGCTCATCACGGTGCCAATCGGTAGATCGAGGGCCTCGGCAATCTCACGATACGAAGCATCTTCGAAATAGAACATCACCAGCACCAAGCGGAAGTTATCGGGTAGTTGGTCAAGGGCGGCTTGAAGGCGTTCATTGTCGATATCGACCTCGCGGGGAACCTGGGCAGGGATGGTATCGATACTCAGTCCCAAACCTTCAGCCAGTACCGGCTGCCGTCGTTTCCGGCCCTTGAGGAAGCTGTTGCGGAGGATCGTGAACAGCCATCCTCTCGCGCTCTCCATTTTTCGCAATTGCCCCAGCTTCTGTTGGCCTACCAGGAATACTTGTTGGGTCAAGTCCTCGGCGTCGGCCGATGATCCCGTCAGCCGGTAGGCATATCGGTAGACCGGCTGGTAGTGTTCAGCAACCAGTTGGTCTATATCCATCCCGGAACCTTGGTCGACCATGCCTGATCTTCTTTGTTAGAGTCATCAGGGAAGCATCTTATTCCCCAGACCAGTATGTATTCTAATATTTCGGGAATAAATTCACAGGGGTACGGCATCTAAGAAGCTGAACGGCGGGAGAGGTTCCTGCTGAAAACGCTCTAGTACCCCCAAGAGATAGGGAAGGTGATTAGATGAAGTATTTTGTTGCGCTCTTGATGTTGATTTGCTGCATCGGCTTTGTGACCGTCGGTTGCGAGCCGGCAGCGACGGGGCCCGAAGGAGGCACAGAGGTCCCCGAAGAGGTCACACCGCCGGTTGAAGAGGTCACACCGCCGGTTGAAGAGGTCACACCGCCGGTTGAAGAGGTCACACCGCCGGTTGAAGAGGTCACACCACCGGGCGAGCCCGAAATCACACCGCCGGACGAGCCCGAGACCACTCCCCTGGTGCCCGAGTAGTTGCCGTTCGTGTTCTAACGCGAAGGGGAAGGACATCGCCGTTGATGTCCTTCCCCTTATTGCTGCGCGAATTGCCTCCGCGGTCTCGTTAGATTACCATCTACTGGGAATACCTTGCCCACGCGCCCGGAAAGATAGGCAAAACAGCAATCGCAGGAAAGGAAATCGCCCGTGCGACGCATCATACTAGCAATCCGAACCTTCTTTGTCGTGCTGTTGAACTCCGCGGTGGCAAAACAGGTTGCCGAGATTCTCGCCAAGCGTGAAGCGGCGGCTCCCACCGCCGGGCAACCGGCGGCTGCCAAGGCGAAGCCACGGTCCCGTCGACCGGCCCCGAGCGAGGCCCTGACGTTGTTGGCAACCCTGCAACGCGAGGCCCGATTTGTCGATTTCATCCAGGAGTCTTTGGCCGAGTATTCAGATGCCCAGATCGGCGCGGCGGTCCGCGACGTGCATCGCGACTGCCGGGAAGTGCTCGATCGGCTATTCGCAATGCAGCCGGTGATGTCCGAAGCGGAGGGCTCCCAGGTGGACGTTCCGGCCGGTTTCGACCCCGGGCGATTTCGGCTCACCGGTAACGTCTCCGGCGAGCCGCCGTTTCGCGGCCGACTCGTACACGGCGGCTGGGAGGCAACCCGGTGCGAGCTGCCGACCTGGTCGGGCAGCGCCGCCGCCGAACGGATCGTAGCGCCGGTGGAAGTGGAACTGGAATAGAACAGATGGTCGTTGTTCGCTCCGCGAACAAGCGTTCCGCGAACAAGCTTTTTGTTCGAGGAGAAGTTGTGAATCAATGCGTACGATGGGCCTCCGAGCCCGTCGAGAAGTTGGAAATGCTCCGGATTCGACGGGCTCGGAGGCCCATCGTACAAACTGATTCGACGGGCTCGGAGGCCCATCGTACAAGCCGTTCGAACAACGACTGTCTCGACCCCCGAAAACCTTTGCCAACAACCTAACGATCTTTGAGGTTGGTAGTACAGAAATGACTGCAAAATATATCCTCGGCATTGACCTGGGGACCTCGAACAGTGTTCTCGCATACGGGCGCTTGGAAGCGGACCAGCCGGAGGTCGAACTGCTGCCGATCCCGCAACTGACCGCGGCCGACACGCTTGAATCGCGGACGGCACTGCCTTCGTTCTTGTATCTTGCCGGCGAGCACGAGTCGGGCGGCGGGTTGTACGACGTGCCGTGGGCGGAAGGTCGCGATTTCGCCGTCGGCGAAGTTGCCCGGCAACAGGGGGCCGAGTCACCCGAGCGGACCGTGGTTGCGGCCAAGTCGTGGCTGTGCCATTCGCGCGTCGATCGTCACGAGCCGATCTTGCCGTGGGGTGCGGCGCGGGAACTGCCGAGGGTCTCGCCGGTGACCGCGTCGCGGCGCTACCTCGAACACCTTGCGTCGGCCTGGGAAGCGGCGTTTCCCGATGCCCCGGTGGCCGAACAGCGGGTAGTGCTGACCGTGCCGGCCTCGTTCGACGCTTCCGCGCGGGAGTTGACCCGCGAGGCCGCGTTGGACGCCGGACTGCCACGGGATCTCGTGCTGCTGGAAGAGCCCCAGGCGGCGGTGTACGCCTGGCTGGCCGCAACCGGCGATCTATGGCGACGGCGCATGGGCGTCGGCGACACGCTGCTGGTCTGCGACGTCGGCGGCGGCACCACCGACCTGACGCTCGTCACGGTGGCCGAGCAAGACGGCGAGTTGGTGCTGGGCCGGATGGCCGTCGGCAACCACTTGCTCGTCGGCGGCGACAACATGGACCTCGCGTTGGCCCACTACGCGGCCGGCCTGTTTGCCGAGCAGGGCGTGAAGCTCGACCCCTGGCAATCGGTGTCCTTGTGGCATTCGTGCCGAAACGCGAAAGAAGCCCTTCTGACGCCCGACGGCGACCAGACCTACCCCATCTCCGTGCTCGGACGCGGCAAGCGGCTCATCGGCGGCACCGTATCGGCCGAAGTCGACCGCGCCGCCACGAGCGAGTTGCTCTTGGACGGCTTCTTTCCGCGTTGTGCCATAAGCGATCGTGCACAGAGGCGTCGGGCGTCGGGTTTCCAGGAGATCGGACTGCCGTTCGAGTCGGACACGGCGGTCACTCGGCACCTGGCGGAGTTTCTGCGGACGCACGGTCCCGAGCCGGACCGGCCGGTCCAACCGACGTGCGTGCTGTTTAACGGTGGCGTGTTCAAGGCCGACGCGCTGCGTTTGCGGTTACTGGACACACTCGGCGATTGGTTCGGCGCGGAGTCGGCCCCACGTTTGCTCGAAGGGAGCCACGACCTCGACCACGCGGCAGCCCGGGGTGCGGCCTTCTACGGCTGGACAAAACAGTCCGGCGGAGTGCGCATCCGCGGCGGTACGGCCCGGGCGTACTATGTGGGCATCGAAACGGCCGGTCTGGCGGTCCCCGGCGCGGTGCGGCCGCTCAACGCGTTGTGCGTTGTGCCGATCGGTATGGAAGAAGGAACCGAGACCGAGGTGACCGGCCCCGAGATCGGACTCGTCGTCGGCGAGCCGGCCCACTTCCGCTTCTTCACCTCGTCGACCCGCCGCGACGATCGCCCCGGCCAACTGCTCGACTCCTGGGACGAGTACGAGTTGTCGGAGACCGACTCGCTGGAAGCCCTGCTCCCGGCCGACGAGTCGATCGACGAACCGTACGTGCCGGTGCGTTTCCACTCCAAGATCACCGAGTTGGGGATGTTCGAGTTGTGGTGCGTCTCGACCAAGACCGACAGACGCTGGAAACTCGAATTCAGCGTGAGGGAACCGTAGGGTACATGCGAGTTGATGTCGAAAGCCAGTAGTACACAACACACGCCACCGCGCTACGTCGTTGGAATCGATCTGGGCACCACCAACTCGGCGGTGACGTTCGTCGATTCGAAACAGTCGCCGTGGAAGTTGCGCACCTTTGCGGTACCGCAGTTGGTGGCGCCCGGTGTTGTCGAGTCGCGGGAAACACTGCCCTCGTTCCACTATCAATGCGCCGAGGGCGAACTGGAGCCGCGGGCGTTTCGGTGTCCTTGGCACGGCGACGAGGCGCCGAGTTTTGCGGTGGGGGTCTTTGCGCGAGACCACGGAGCGACCGTGCCGGGGCGCCTGATCGCCTCGGCCAAGTCGTGGCTATGTCATACGGGCGTGGATCGCACGGCGGCGTTGTTGCCGTGGCAGGGAGCGGCCGACGTCGAGAGGCTCTCGCCCGTCGAGGTCGCCTCCCGGTTGCTCGCCCACGTGCGGGCTGCCTGGGACCATCGATTTCCGAAGGATCGGCTCGCCGAGCAAGACATCGTACTCACGCTGCCGGCCTCGTTCGACGAGATTGCCCGCGAGTTGACCGTCAAGGCGGCGGCCACCGCGGGGCTGAAGCGAGTAGTATTGATCGAGGAGCCGCAGGCCGCCTTCTATGCCTGGATATGTGCCCACGCCAATGATTGGCAACAGCAAGTCGAGCCCGGCCAGAAGATCCTCGTCTGCGACGTCGGCGGCGGGACATCCGACTTCACGCTGATCCGCGTTCGCCGCGGCGAGGCCGGCAAGGTGCAGTTCCACCGCGTGGCCGTCGGCGAGCATCTGATCCTAGGCGGCGACAACCTCGATCTGGCCTTGGCGCAACATGTTGAACGTCGCCTCGAGCAAGAACACGGCCACAAGCTCCAAAGCCGCGAGTGGACGGTGCTCGTGCAGCGTTGCCGCGCGGTGAAAGAGACGCTGCTGGGACCCGACCCGCCCGATCGGCTGACCGTCAACGTCTCGGCACCGGGCAGAAAGCTCATCGGCGCCGCCTGGCAGGTCGAACTCACTCGTAACGAAGTCGAGCAGGTCTTGTTGGAAGGCTTTTTTCCGATGGTCGATTTGGAGGCGAAGCCGCGGAGCCGGCGTTCCGGGTTCCAGGAGTTCGGGCTGCCCTATGCACCCGACCCCGCCATTACCCGATCGCTGGCGGCCTTTCTGACCGCGCACCGCCACGTGGCGATGGAGGAGGTGCAACCGGCCGCCGATCACGACCCGGCCCGGCCCGATATCGTGCTGCTAAACGGCGGGCTGTTCGCCTCTCCCGTGCTGCGTCAACGCTTGTTGACGGTCTTGCAGAGTTGGTTTGCGCGCCGGCATCCCGATTGGCACCCGGCGTTGTTGGACAACGAGCGGCTCGAACTGGCGGTCGCCCGCGGTGCGGCCTACTACGGTATGGTGCGTCGCGGCCAGGGCGTCCGAATCGCCGCCGGCCTGGCCCGCACGTACTATATCGGCGTGGAGAGCGAGCCGCCGACGGCGGTGTGCCTGTTGCCGGCCAGCATCGAGCCGGGGTGCGACGTCGAGTTGACCCAACGGCAGTTCGAGCTACTGGTGTGCGAGCCGGTCGAGTTTCCGCTCTACGTCTCCAGCACGCGATTGACCGACAAGCCGGGCGAACTGGTGGAAATCGACCGCGAACAAATGACGCCGTTGCCGCCGATCCGCACCGTGTTGCGAACTCGCAAGAAGAGCGATGCGCCGCGGGCGAACGTGAACCTGCACGCCCGGCTCACCGAGATCGGCACCTTGGAACTGTGGTGCAGCGAGATCGACGGCCGCCGGAGTTGGCGATTGCAGTTCGACGTTCGTTCGGCCACGCAGACCGACGTCGCCGCACACGAATCGGACGCCGAGAGCGAAGGCTTCCTCGACGAGTCTGCCTGGCAGGCGTGCGAGACGTTGCTGCGCGAAACGTTCGGACCGAAAGGCAAAGCCAAGCCCGCCGGATTGGCCAAGCGCCTGGCCGGCGCCGTCGGCGGCAGCAGAAACCAGTGGCCGACCTCGCTCTGCCGGCGGATCTGGGAAACGCTCATGGAAGAAGAGCCGGGACGGCGGCGAAGCCAGGTACACGAAGCGCGGTGGCTCAACCTGTTGGGGTTCGCCCTGCGGCCGGGTTACGGCATGGCCGTCGACGATTGGCGCGTCGCCGAGACGTGGCGAACACTGCAAGGCAAGTTCGCGCATGCATCGGCGGCGGTCCGCGCGGAAGGATGGATCCTGTGGCGTCGCATCGGCGGAGGACTGGCGGCCGGCCAGCAGCAGGCCGTGGCCGAGCCGCTGTTGGGGCCGGTGCGCGGCCTGCATCGCCAACTCACCACCGGCAAAGGCCGCGGCGGCGATTTCAGCTTCTCATCGCACGAAACGGCCGAAGTGTGGCGCCTGCTCGGCTCGCTCGAACTGCTGGGCGTCGCCGCCAAGATCGAACTCGGCAACATGCTGTTGGACCTGTTGCCCAAACGCAAGATGGAACCGGTCCGGGCGCCGATTATTTGGGCGCTCGGGCGGATCGGCGCGCGGCAGACCATGTACGGAGCCCTGAACACGGTCGTCCCCGCCGAGACGGTGGCCGAATGGGTGACGAAGCTGATGGACTTTCCCGGCGATGAAGCAATGTTGCGACTTGCCGTGATGCAGATCGCGCGCCGCACCGACGACCGCTATCGAGAACTGCCCGAGAAATCGCGCAATCGGGTCGTCACCTGGCTGAAACGTCAAGACGCCCCGCGGCATTTCATCGAACTGGTCCGCGACGGCGGCACTCTCGACGCCCGGGAGCAAGGCCTGGTCTTCGGCGAGTCGCTGCCGAAGGGGTTGCGGTTGGGGTAGTAGCTCGTCGACAACCGACTCGGCTTTCTCGGAATCCCGCCGGCTTGTCCGGCGGGATTTTGAGCGGGAGGAGCCGGCCTTGCTTTCACGGACGTGACTCGCAACCGACCAGATGTTATACTAGACGGCCCGATGTCAATTCCCGATCTGCAACTGAACATTACGGAGGCGAGAACGAATCATGAACAGCTCTTCGCGATTGTGTGCGGTCCTGGCGTTTGCTCTCTCGGCGGTACTTGCGGCGGTGGCCAACGCCGGCGACAAGCCAAACTTCGTCTGGATCGTTTCGGAAGACAACTCGAAACACTACCTGAAGCTCTTTGACCCGTCGGGGGCGACCGCGCCGAACATCGAGAAGCTCGCGGCCGCGGGCCTGGTTTTCGATCATGCGTTCTCCTGCGGCCCGGTCTGTTCGGTCGCGCGGACCACGCTGGCCACCTGCGTTTACGCCCCGCGGCTCGGCACGCAGTACCACCGCAAGACGTCGCCGGCCGCGATGCCGTCCGGCTGGCGGATGTTTCCGGCCTATCTGCGCGAGGCGGGATACTACACGACCAACAACTCGAAGAAGGACTACAACGCCGTCGAGGGCAAGGGCGTCTGGGACGAGTCGTCGGGCAAGGCCGGTTGGCGCAATCGACCGTCGAAAGACACGCCGTTCTTCCACATGGAAAGCCACGGCGTCTCACACGAGAGTTCGCTGCACTTTCCGGCAAGCCAGATGAACTCAGTGACCGAGACCGACCGCGAGAAGGTCGCCGTCGCGCCGTACCACCCCGATACGCCCATGTTCCGTTACACCTACGCCCGGTACCACGACCGCATGCACCGCGTGGACGAGATCGTGGGCCGCACCGTGGCCAAACTCGAGGAAGACGGTTTGCTCGAAGAGACCTTCGTTTTCTACTTCGGCGACCACGGCGGCGTGCTGCCGCGGAGCAAGGGCTACATCTACG
>Ga0180429_10002157_pt1 | contig 16363 bp, 10 predicted proteins | sample SS_ome_FD_132428 | JGI IMG/M metagenome (GOLD analysis project Ga0180429, IMG submission 132428) | Hypersaline lake sediment archaeal communities from the Salton Sea, California, USA - SS_1_S_1 metaG | ecosystem: Environmental > Aquatic > Non-marine Saline and Alkaline > Hypersaline > Sediment ...
TCGGCGTACCGCTCGAACACGAGCTGGCCGCGACGGGCCACGAGGAAGGTCTTGGTGCCGCGCTTGGCCAGGTGCTGCCAGGCACTCTCGAGGCGGGCCGGGTCGAGGCCCACGGCTTCCGGGGTGTCGGTCTTCCAGGGCAGGGGGGCGGACATGGTTGTCTCTCCGGACGTACGTAGCAGAACCAGCAGCGCGAGGCCCCGGTGGAACAGGGGCCAACCAGGGCCCGCCTTGGAGGGGAGTCAACACCACGGCGGTGAAGGGGGCAAGCTGCCAGCGGCCGCTGAGGGGACCGCGACGCTGAGCTCTCCCGCTCTTGCACTCGGAATGGGACTTAACTAAACTAAACTAAGTCCCATGTCATGGGGAGAGATCGCATGGAAGTGGTCAATGTGCACGAGGCCAAGACGCACTTGTCGCGGCTACTCCAGAGGGTGGAGCAGGGCGAAGAGATCGTGATTGGGCGCAGCGGCAGGCCCGCAGCCAAGCTGGTGCCATACCGGAAGACGGCGGGCCGCCGGCAGGGCGGGCAGTGGAAGGGCTGCGTGACCATGGCTCCTGACTTCGACGATCTGCCACCTGAGGTCGAGGCCGCGTTTCGGGGCGACGCCGAGGAGGCCTGAGCGGTGGCGCGTCTGCTGCTCGACACCCACACTCTGCTGTGGTGGCTCGACGACCCGAACCAGATCGCCGCTCCAGCCCGGGAGGCGGTCGCCGAGGGCGAGAACGAGGTGTACGTTAGCGCGGCCTCTGCCTGGGAAGTGGCCATCAAGTCCGCCCTCGGCAAGCTGAGCGCACCCGACGATCTCGAGGGGGCGATGGAGTCCGCCGGCTTCGCAGCTCTGCCCATCACGGTGCGCCACGCCCTTGCGGTGCGCACGTTGCCCGATGTCCACCGAGACCCCTTTGACCGCATACTCGCGGCACAGGCCAAGGTGGAGGGCCTGACCCTGGTAACCCGAGACGCGCGGCTGGGCCAGTACGGGGCTGCCGTGATGCCAGCTTGAGACGATAGGGAGGAACAGGTATGGATCGCATCACTTTGAAGGGCACGGACCTGGAGGTCTCGCGCCTGTGCATGGGCACCATGACCTTTGGCGGCCAGGCAGACGAGACCGCGTCGGCCGCCATGGTGGACGCCTGTCTGGAGGCGGGCATCAACTTCATCGACACGGCGAATGTGTACACCGGGGGGAAGTCAGAGGAGTACCTCGGGAGGATTCTGAAGGGGCGGCGGGACCAGGTGGTGCTGGCCACCAAGGTGCGCGGGCAGAAGAGCGACGACCCCAGCCTGCTGGGGCTGTCCCGCACCGCCATCGCCCACGCTGTCGAGGAGAGCCTCAAGCGGCTGCAGACCGACTACCTGGACCTGTACTACATGCACATGCCCGACTACGACGTCCCCCTGGAGGAGAGCCTGGAGGCCATGGGCAAGCTGGTGCAGGCGGGCAAGGTGCGGCATGTGGCTGCATCCAACTACGCCAGCTGGCAGATGTGCCGCATGCACTGGCTGGCCGAAGCGGACGGCATCCCCAAGGTGACGGTGACGCAGCCCATGTACAATATCCTGTCCCGGGGCCTGGAGGCGGAATACCTGCCCATGTGCCAGGACCTTGGGGTGGCGACGGTGGTGTACAATCCCCTGGCCGGCGGCCTGCTCACGGGCAAGCACAAGCGCCAGGCGCCCGAGGCGGGCGGTCGCTTCGACACCAACCAGAACTACGTGGAACGGTACTGGTATGACACCAACTTCGACGCGGTGGAGGAGCTGGCCGGGGCGTGCGCCGAGGCCGGGCGCTCCATGGTGAGCACGGCGCTGGGGTGGCTGCTGCACCACACAAAGGCCGACGGCGTCATCCTGGGGGCGTCGCGGCTGGAGCAGTTGCAGGAGAACATCGCGGCGGCCGAAGAGGGTCCCCTGAGCGACGATCTGCTGGCCGCGTGCGACCGGGCCTGGGACCGGGTGCGGGGGGTGTTTCCCAAGTACAACCGCTAAGGGCAACTGCGGGAAACAGCGGCGGCGCCATCGGGCTGTGAGGCCCGGTGTGGGAGCGCTGTCAGACGACGACGGGTCCGGCCCACGGCCCTGGTCCCGCGTGAGACCGGTTCAGGCAGTTGTGCGCAGACCGAACAGGGAGACCATGTGAGCAGGCTCGAGCAGGTGAACACGACCGACATCGCGGACGCCATCCGCCTGGGATGCCGGACCATGCAGAGCGTCTTCAACGCCGACGACGACGGGGTGGCGTTCTTCGGCTCGTGCGTGCGGCCGGAGCCCCGCCTGAGCTTCAGCGCCCACCACACCGAATCCCACGTGCCGGGTCGGCACCTCAATGCGCTGCTGAACGCCGAGGACGCCGCGGCGGTATCCCTCGATGAGGCGGCGGTGGAGAAGCATCGCCGCGCCGCCTTTCTCTCCTTTGACGGGCCCGTCGCAATGCCCCTGAACCGGGAGACGACCGACGGCCAGCCGATCAACTTCTGCCCCCACAACCTGCGTGAGGGCATGCACGCGCTGTACGCGCTGGTGCAGTACCGACAGGAGAAAAGGGCCCGGGAACTGGCGGAGCGGTGCATTGCGGCCGTGGGCGACCTGTGGAGCCCGGACGAGGGCTGGAGCCTGCAGCGCCTGGCCAGTCTCGGCGTGAACTACCAGGAAACCCAGGGCTTCATCCACGGCGAGGCGCGCCTGCTCGGGCCGCTGGTCAAGTACTACCGCGCCACCGGGTACGGCCCGGCCCTGGAGCTGGCTCTGAGGCTGAAGGACAAGGCGACAGGGGAATTCTACCTGGCAGACGGGACCTTCGATCCGGAGCGCTTCATCACCGGGCACGTCCACTCCATCACCTGTGTGCTGTCGTCCCTGGCGCAACTGGCCGACCTGCTCGGCGACGGCGCGCTGATGGCGCGGGTGAAGGCCTTCTACGACAACGGGCTCTGGGAGCTGCGCGACGAGATCGGGTGGACGCCGGAGTCCGCCACACAGACGGGTACCGACCACGGGGAGGGGAACAACACCGGCGACATTCTGGAGACGGCGCTGATCCTGGGCCGCTGGGGACATCCCGAGTGCTACGGCGATGCCGAGCGCATTCTGCGCTGCCACCTGCTGCCCTCGCAGCTGCGCGACGTGTCCTTCATTGAGGAGCCTGCTAACCCGGAGGGCATCGACGGGCTGCGGGACGTGGGGAACCGGCACATCGGCGCTTTCGGGTTCCCCGCGCCCTATGGCCACGAGTCCGTCGGCAAGGGGCGGGGCGGCATATCCTTCAACATGGACATTGTCGGCGGGGTGGTGGGCTCGCTGTGCGAGGCGTACCGGGAGGTGGCGCGATCCGGGCCGGCCGGTCAGTGGGTGAACCTGTTGTTCGATCGCGACACGGGCCCGGTCCGGGTGCGCTCGCCCTACACGCACGACTGCCTGCGCCTGGAACTGCAGGAGGACGGACCGCTGTTCGTGCGCCTGCCTTCCTGGGTGGAACGGGAGCAGGTCGCGATCTCGGGCAGCCCCTCGCCGCCCCTGTGGACCGGCGGGTATCTCTGCTTCGGCAGCGCCGCGGCGGGGCAGGCCATCGAGGTGCGCTTTCCCCTGAAGGAGTCGCGGATCACGCTGTCCGAGCGCCTGCACGTCCACCCGATTCGCGCGCACCTGCGGGGGGACTCCGTCGCCTCGATGGAGAGCTTTGGCGCGGACTTGACGTTCTTCGCGGGATACAACGAGTAGGGCCGCAGAGCAGGGCCACGGTCGACAGCCTGGGGTGAAGTGCGCCCGACGCGACTGGCGGCGGTGAGCGCCCCCGCGGCAGGGCGATCAACCCAGCACCGCGGGATGGCCGTTGCGGCGGGACAGCTTGCGCGAGCGCCTGGCTCGCGCCGCGCCGTCGCGGTACCGCCGGCAGCGCTCACTGAAGTTGCCCGGTCGCGCGCGACTCGCGGCGCGTCCGCTGCGGCTCTTGCCGCTCTCCGTACTCCCATCTCCTGCTGGACGGTTGGGCCTGGCTCGGCGCACGACGGTTCTCCTCGGCATGGGTGAGAGAAGCGGGTTCGTAATTACGAACCAATAGGGACAATGGTACGCCTTAGAGGGTGGCGACGCAATGGTTCTCTTTGGCGAACCAAGGGCCTATGGGAGTTTGCTAATGCAAGGGCTTGTGCGTACACTGCGTGTATAGCGGACGCTCTGCGCCGCGCTATCGCCGCGACTGGACCGGACAGAGAGGGCGTCTGTGGGGCAGTCACGGCCGGGGCGGGCAGGCTCAGCGTCTGCCGGGCAGCGCGGTCGGGCCGGAGAGGACGGACCGGGAGAGGGCTGATGGACATAGCGAGTAACATCAAGAAATACAGAGAGTTGAGAAGTCTCACCCTGCCTGAGCTGGCGCGGCGGGCCGAGGTCTCCAAGGCGTTTCTCTGGGAAATGGAGAGCGGCAACTCCAAGCGCCCGGGGGCCGAGACCCTGTTCAGGATCGCCGAGGCTCTGGGGGTGACCATGGCCCATCTGATGGGCAAGGAGCCCTCGTCCGAGGCGGCTCCGGGTATTGAGCCCGAGGTGAACGACGGCCTGCGGGCCTTTATCAACGAGCGACGGCGCCAGGGGCAGCCCCTCGAGGCCGACGAGATCAGTTCCCTTTCCTTCGTACAGCTCAAGGGAGGTCGGCCCCGAACCAAGGAGCAGTGGGCCCTGGTGTACGGCATGCTGCGGCAGGTGACGGACGACGGTGAGAGCTGAGATGGAGGCGCAGCGAAAGGGCGCGCTGGTGGCCGAGGTCTTCGAGGGCGCAAGCCCCGAGATGGACCGCCGGCAGCCCACGGCGCCGCGCGAGCCGCGGAAGCCGGCGAACCCGGAGCAGATGAGAGAGGAAGTGCGGCGCCGAGCCCGGAGCCTGCTGGCCGAAGCCGACGGCCTGCTCAAGCAGGTGGACGAGAGCTGGTCGCCGCCGCCGGTGGACCCGGTCCTGGTGGCGCACGCGCTCGGCATCCGGTGCAAGGCCACGCCGGCCGACCTGCCGGTGGAGGCCATGGTATGCGCCGGGACCAGCGGGCTGACCATCCTCTACCGGGAGCGGGGCAAGCCCGAACAGGTGCGCCGGGCCCTGTTCCACGAGTTGGCCCACTGTCTCTTTCCCGACTACAGCTCCCACACCGCCTTCTGGACCGGGCCCCGCTGGCGCCTGTTTCGCCCGGACGAGCAGTTGGAGTCCCTGTGCGACATGGCGGCCGTGGAACTGCAGATGCCCATGGACCTGTTTGCGCGCGACCTGGCCACCAAGGGGTTTGGGGCGCACCGCGTGCCCGAGTTGTGCGCCACCTTCGAGGTCACGGCCGAGGCGGCCTGTCAGCGCATGATCGAGGCGGACACGCGGCCCTGCGCCCTGGTGCGTTTCGAGACGCGCAAGCGCAAGCGGCGGCAGCGGCGCAGCGACGCGGAGGCCGCTCCCGGCGGGAGTGCGGGGGCCGACCTCATGGCCACGTACACCTATCCCACGCCGGCCTTCCGTCAGGCGGGTCTGTGCATCCCCCCGTGGCCGGGTCTGGAGCCGCGCACCTGTATCGGCCTGGCCCTGCGCAGCCGCAAGGTGCACGAGGGCGAGGAGTGGGTGGACCTGGGCGGCCACCGGGAGCGCTTCCGCATCGAGGCCCTGCCCCTGCGAGGCCGACACCGGGCCGTGCTGGCCCTGTTGCGACCGGTGTAAGCTGCGAACCGGCAGGGCCGGTCCGCGCTGGTGAGCTTGCTCACTGGTGTGGGCGGCATGCCGGTTGCGTGCTGGCGTAGGCCGCGTGCCGGCCGCGACGGCCGGGGATTCAGGCCAGATTCCAGGACATGACGCTAGACGGGCACTTGCGAATGCGTATTCAAAAGCGTACAGTTGCCTATGTCTGGTTCGCTTTAGCGAACCAAGCTGTTTCTCGCCAACTGGCGGACGCCCACTCGGTGGGGCGCCGGCAACACAGGAGGGATGAGGACTCGTGACGGACAACAGCTGGCTCTACCGCACCATCTCGGCCACTGAGGGATCGCTGCAGGTGGGCCCCCTGCCGAGGCTCGAGGCCGAGGGCCTGGGCGCCCTGCTTCGACGAGCGCTGCTGAGACACGTACCGGGGTCGGCGGTGAGTGCCGTGCGCCTGGAAGGGGCAGCCCACGAACTGGCCTTGCTGGACGGTGTGGTGGAAGATGCGCTCGAGATCGTGGAGAACCTGCGCCGCGTCCGCCTCTCCCGGAGCAGGGATGGGCGCCTGGAGATCCCCTTCACGGCGAGCGGCCCGGCCACGGTCACGGCCGCAGACTTGGCAGAGCGGGCCGACATACAGGTGGCCAATCCGGACCTGGTCATCGCCACGGTCAACGAGGGCGGGCAGCTGGACATGGCCGTCGAGGTCACGACGGGCACGGGGTACAGGGGCGGCCCGCAGTCGAGCGAGGCCGGAGCGCCCGAGGCGTCTCCGGACTGGCTCCCCGTCGACTGCTCGTACGGCCCGGTGGCCGCAGTCGCCATGGAGGTCGAGGGGCCGGACGGGGAGTCGACACTGACCCTCCGGGTGCGGACCAACGGTACCGTGAATCCCGAGGCTGCTCTGACAGTGGCTGCGTCGCAGCTGGAACACGGAGAGGGGGAAGAGCTGAAGGCGGCGCTGCAGCAGGCCGATGGCGAGACCCCCGCGGCCGCCTCGGAGGGAGACGCCGAGCCGGCACCGCGGGCCCCGCGAGACCTGTCCAAGTCCAAGCCGGTGCTGGCCATCCCCGACCTGCTCGATCTGCCCCGCTCCTCGTACGAGCGCTTCCTGCAGACGGGCACGCCGCCCTCCGAGAGGGGAGTGCAGGGCCTGGAGAAGCTGCTGGACGACACGTTTCCCCTCACTCTGGCAGGCGGGGAGCAGTGGGTGTGCGACGAGTACTCGGTGAGTGAGCCCGAGTTCGACGCGGGCACCTGCCAGCGGCTGGGACGCACGTACGCCGGCGGTCTGTCCCTGCAACTGCGCGCGACAGCGACCGGGGCCACGGCGTCGGTGGAGGCGGCTTCGGTTCCCCTGATGACGGAGCGCGGCACCTTTGTGATCAAGGGCCGCGAGAAGGTGGTGGCGACGCAACTGCCAGCGCAGGATACCGGAGGGCGCGCCGACCTGACACAGCGGCGGGCGCGTCCCGTGGACCGGCAACTGGAGGAGGCCCTGGCCGCGCCGCTGGCGCGGGATGTCGCGGCGGCCGGTGAGCTGGCGGCGGTTGGCGAGCTCCAGTTCGCCCACACGGCCGCGGCTCTGGAGGGTTTTTTTGCCAAGGGGGCGTCCATGCGCCCGGTGGAGGGGACCAATCCGCTCGCGGTGCTGTCGCAGGCCCGCATGGTGGTCCAACAGGGCGTGGGCCGGTCCGACTTCGAGGCCCGCGATGCCCACATGTCGCACTTCGGCCGCCTGTGTCCCCTGGAGACACCGGAAGGCGAGCGCATCGGCGTGAATCTGAGCGCGGCCCTGTACGCCCGCTTCGACGAGGCGGGCGAGCTGCTGACGCCCTACCTGAATACGCGCACGGGCGCCGTCGAGTACCTGACTGCCGCGGCAGAGGCCGAGAAGGTGATCGCCGACGCCGAGGTGGGGGGAGAGCACCGGCTCCGGTACGGCGGCAAGACCCTGGCCCGGCGCCGCGGCGAGATCACCCGAGTCGACGCCAAAGAGTCGCGGTACGCGCCCGTGCACCCGTCGCAGACCCTGGGCGCCTCGAGCTGCCTGATCCCCTTTCTGTCGAACGACGACGCCAACCGGGCCTTGATGGCCACCAACATGCACAAGCAGGCCGTGCCCCTGGTGCAGGCAGAGGCCCCGCTGGTGCGCACCGGGCTGGAGGAACACGTGGCCGCCTCATCCGGCGGCCAGGTCAGGACTGAGGTCAGCGGCACTGTGTTCAGCGTCTCCGCCGATGCCGTCACCGTGCGCGAGCCGGGCTCCGGGGAGATGCACACGTACCTCCTGGCCGGGTACTCGGGCACGGCCGCGGGCACCTGCTGGCGGCAGCGCGCCACGGTGCGGCAGGGCGACGCGGTGGCGGCCGGACAGGTCATCGGGGCGGGGCCCTGCTGGGACGACGGTGTCCTGGCCCTGGGCCGCAACCTGCTGGTGGGGTACATGAGCTGGGAGGGCGCCAACTTCGAGGACGGCCTGGTGGTCAGCGACCGCCTGGTGAAGGAGGGGGTGTTCACCTCCATCAAGGTGCGCCAGTACACGGCCACCATCACCGCCGCGACGGCTGGGGAGGAGGCGCTGGGGCAGGGCCATCTGGACGAGGGCGAGTCAGCCCGCCTGTCCCCGAATGGGTTGATCGCGGAGGGGGCGGATGTCGAGGGGGGAGACGTGCTGATAGCCCGGGCCCGCACAACCGGCGGGGAGACGACGGATGGGTCGGTGCGTCTGCCCGACGGGCAGCGCGGCACGGTGACCCGAGTGGAGCACTACGCCGCGGCGCGGGGCGATGCCCTGGACGAGGGCGTGGCCGAGCTGGCGCGCGTCACGGTGGCCGTGCGCCGCCGGCTCAGCGTGGGCGACAAGCTGGCCAACCGGCACGGGGCCAAGGGCATCGTGGCCCGCATCGTGCCGGAGGACCAAATGCCCGTGCTGCCCGACGGCCGGACCCTGGACCTGCTGGCCAGCCCCCTGGGCGTGCCCAGCCGCATGAACCTGGGACAGCTGCTGGAGACCCACGCGGGTCTGGCGGCGCAGACGCTCAACTGCACGGTGGTCACTCCCGGCTTCGGCGGCGGCCTGACCGAGGAGGTGCAGGACCTGCTGGCCGAGGCGGGCCTGCCCCGCAGTGGCATGCTGCAGCTGCGGGACGGGCGCACGGGGCACGCCTTCGAGCAGGAGACCACCGTGGGGTGCCACTACTACATGAAGCTCAACCACATGGCGGGGGACAAGCTGCGGGCGCGCAACAACGGCTGCGAGGGGTCGGCCACCGGGGCCGGGGCCAACGGCCACCGGGGCATGCGGGTGGGCATCATGGAGACCTGGGCCCTGCAGGCCTACGGGGTGGGTCACATTCTCCAGGAGATGCAGACGTGCAAGGCCGACGACGAGGCGGCCCGGCGCGGCACGTACGAGGCGCTGGTGTCGGGGACGGGCCTGCCCGGCCCCACGGTGCCCGAGTCGGTGCGGCGCCTGGTGCTGCAACTGCGGGGTCTGTGTCTCGACCTGCGCTTCCGGCGAGCCGATGGAGAAGATCTGGACGTCTTCGCTGAGGGGGCATCGGTAGACGAGGCCGCGTCCCTCCTCCTGCGCTTCGCAGACGCCGATGTGGTGCGGTCCTGGTCGGCCGGGCCGCTCCGGGAGATCGCCGGGGCCGAGACCGAGACGGGACCGGGGCAGGCCGCGGGCGAGATCCGGCACCTGGAGCTGGCCGCGCCCGTGCCCCATCCGTGGCAGGAACTCCTGGGAGACACGGGGGGCGACGGCCGCTCCAGCATGGCGCCGGTGACGGCACTGCCGGTGCTGACCGGTTCCTTGAGCACCGGATCCAGCCTGGATGACCAGTACGCCGCTGTGCTGGCGGCGAACGAGGCCGCCTGGAAACCAGAAGCGGGGCCGGCCAAGGTCGAGGCTCTGCGAGCGGCCGTCAGCGAGCTGCTGGGCAGCGACGGGTTGACCCGCCAGCTGCTGGGCAAGCGCGGGTGGTTTGCCGCGGCCATGTCGGGCAAGGCCGTAGACTACTCGGCCCGGGCCATTGCGGGGCCGGGGCCCGATCTGGACTTCGACCAGTGCGGCCTGCCCCGGGCCATTGCCCGCACCCTGTTCGAGCCCCTGGTCGCCGGCGACCTGATGCGAAGCGGGCACGCGGACAGCGGCGCCGCAGCTCGGAAACTGCTGGGCGCAGGGGATCCCCGCGCCGACGCGTCGCTGGAGCGCGTGGCCAGGGAGAAGCTGGTGTTGCTGCACCGGGCCCCCGTCCTGCACCGCCTGGGGATCCAGGCCTTCCACCCGGTGCTGACCGACGAGGCCGTGATCCGCCTGCACCCGCTGTGTCTGGGAGGCTTCAATGCCGACTTCGACGGCGACGAGATGGAGGTGTTCCTGCCCCTGTCCGAGCGGGCCCAGGAGGAGGCCCGGACCATGCTGCCTTCGGCCAATCAGATGAGCCCGGCGTGGCGCGAGCACATACGCGGGCCGCAGCAGGACATGGTGCTGGGGTGGTACTACGCCACCGCGGTAGAGCCCCAGGACGAGCCGAGCCGCGAGTTCAAGTCGCTGGCCGCCGTGGCAGCGGCCTTTGACAAGGGTGAAGTTCGGGTTCACGAGACCGTCGCCGTGGCCGACGGGGAGGCGCGGCACACCACGGTGGGTCGGGCTCTGCTCAACGAGACCCTGCCCGAGTCCCTGCGCTGGATCGAGGGGGCCGTGGACAAGCGCCAGTGGCGGGCGCTGCTGGCGCGGTGCTGGAGTGAGCTGGGTCCCGAGGAAGCGGCCCGTCTGGCCGATGCCATGGTGCGGCGCGGCCACGAGCTGGCCACGCGCTCGGGCCTGTCCATCGGCATGACTTCGCTGCCCCAGTACTCGCGGCGCCTTGAGCTGCTGGCCAAGGCCTGGGCCGCGGCCGACGAGATCGCGGCTGCAGTCGGGGCGGGAGATGAAGCCGATGGGGCGGCCGAGGCGACTGCCGACGCGGTGGGGGATGCCACGGCCGATCACTGGGTGGAGGTCGCCGGAGACTTCAGCCGCAGGGCCTTCGAGGAGCTGGCCGCGGACCGTGACGGCCTGAACCCCGTCTACCTGATGAATCACTCGGGGGCGCGCGGGTCGCACCAGCAGCTCAAGCAGCACATCGCCATGCGCGGCCTGCTGGCCACTCCCGATCAGCGGCTGATCGGCGTGCCATGCACCAGCAGCTTCGGGAGCGGTCTGAGCCCCCTGGAGCACCTGGCCGGGACCTTTGGGGCGCGCAAGGGGCTGGCCGACACGTGCCTCAAGACGGCCAGCGCCGGCTTCCTGTTCAAGCGGATCATGAGCGCGGTGCAGGACGTGCGCATCACCGAGGAAGACTGCGGCGCCAGCGGCGGGGTGGCCAAGATCTCGGTGACCGAACGGCCGCGCGGGCCCATGCCCGCGGGGCAGCGCGTCTGGGGGAGAACGGCGGCCGAGGACGTGGTGCTGCCCGGAGAGGACGCCCCGGTCGTGCGGCGGGGTGATCTCATCGACGCGGCGCAGGCCGAGCGGATCGCGGCCTCGGGCCTGGAGTCGGTGACCGTGCGCTCGCCCCTGACGTGCCGGGCAGAGGGCGGCATCTGCCGGCGCTGCTACGGGGCCGACCTGGCCACCTGGGAGCTTGCCCGGACCGGACTGGCCGTGGGGGTCCTGGCGGCCCACAGCCTGGGAGAGCCGCTGACCCAGCTGACCCTGCGCACCTTCTACGTGGGCGCTCTGTCGCGCCGGCGCGGCGAGCCCGGCAACATCCTGACGGGCCTGCCCCGGCTGGACGAGCTGCTGGAGGCCGGGCGCAGCCCCATGGCCAGCGCCGCCGGCGCCTCGGACGAGCGGCAGGTGCTGGAGCTGATGCTGCAACAGGAGGGCGCGCTGGCTACGGCCGAATACCTGTTGCGCGAGATCGACGGGGTGTACTGCCTCCAGGGCGTGGAGATCGACGAGCGGCACCTGGAGGTGATCCTGGCCCAGATGCTGGGGACGACGTTCGAGGGCCAGCCCCAGATACTCGGGGTCAGCGAGGCGGCGCGGCAGACGCGCGACATCGTGGCCGTGGCCACGGCCTATGACAGCATCCCCGCCCTCGCCCGGCTGGCCGCGGCGGGCGAGCCGGTGGCCCTCGACGGGATTCGCAGTTGCACCACCTTCGGCAAGGTGATTCCGGCGCTGGGCTAGGCCTGGGGATCCGCAGGCGGCGAGAGGCCGTCGTCCGCCTGGCGGACCTGTCGTCGAAGAGGAAGTACCCAGAGGGGGTCGGTCTGCTGGTTGGGCCGACCCCCGCTGCTGTAACGCCACCGGACAGCACTGCACCGAGTGGGCCCGGCAGCGGCCGCCGGGGTTGACGGCATCCCCATACCGGGGCTGATTCACCCTTTGCAGTTGGTTCACTGCGGCCCGCACCCTCCAGCGCTGAGACGGTCTGGCCCGTTGCGCACCGGCCGGTCCGACTCGGAGTAGTCGGAGCTTCCAGGGCAGGCATCAAGGCCCGGGCACTGACGTGCTGGGGGGCCCCCTGCCGGGCCGTCGATCCCTGCGATGACATGTGGGCCTGTGGGTTCCCGCCGACGGTACCGGTGTTCCTCCTGCGGTACCCGCCACTCTTCTCGGACGACGAGGCAGCAGACATGGCAGATCGGTCCCGGGGGAGGGGCGGCACACTGAGACTGGTGTGTGCCGTCTTATTCTGTCTCCTCCCGTGCACCACCCAGGCTCGAGGCGCCGAGGCGGCGGGCGCCTCGCTGGAAAGGGCCTGGCAGGAATACGGCTTCCAGGCCTTCGGCAACGCCCGCAAGCTCTTTGTCGAGGCGGGGGAGGCCGCCGACGCCGATGCGGAGCAGCGCCTGCAGGCACGGCTCGGGCTGGCCTTCATCACCCACTTCCAGATGCCGGGCCGCGACCCGCAGGCGGCCATCCCGCTCTACGAGTCTCTGCTCGACGAAGCCCCGGACGAGCCCGGGTGGAAGGTGCTGCTGCTCGCCCGTCTGGGCGACTGCCACGCCGAGATCGGTCCCCCGCAGTTGACCGAGGCGCGCCGTTTCTACCGCCGGGCCCTGGAGGCGGCGCCCGACACCTCACTGATGGTGCAGGAGACCATCCTGCGCCTGCTGACGACCTATCTCCGCGAGCCCGACCCGGAGGTGTACGCGCGCGGCCTGGCCGCGGCCGGGGAGTTCGCCGGGCAGATGCGGGGGGCCCACTTCGAGAGCATCTACTACGGCCTGCAGTCCGAGCTCGCGTTTTTCGGCGGCGACATGGCGCGCATGGCCGAAGCCCTGGCCGCCCAGTACCGCACCGGGATCAACAACGTCAAGGTCAAAGAGAAGGTGCTGTTCCAACTGGCCCGCGTGTACGAGGTCGAGCTACGCGACTTCGTTCAGGCCGAACACTACTACCGCAAACTCGCCTCCGAGGTCCCCTCGTCGATCAAGGCTCACTTCGCACTCTTGCGCGCCGACGAGCTTCGGGCCGGGAAGATTCAGTCGGACTACGCCCCGGCGCTGGCCCCTCTGGGACAGGGCCCGCCGGCAGATGACGCGAGCGGGGAGGAGGGCGGCCATGGCCGCTGAGACGGGCGAGCGCGGCAATCGCAGTTGGATGAATTACCTGGCCGTGGCTGTACTGGCGCTCTCCTTTGCCATGTCGCTGTGGAAGGTCTGGCAGGTCCGGGTCAGAGAGAACGCGCCGGGCGTGGCCACGATCCGCATCACGCACTGGCAGCTGGAGGCCGGCTTCCGGGAGGCGCTGGACGACATCGCCCGACGCTTCGAGAAGGTGTACGAAGAGGAGACGGGCCAGCAGGTCAGGATCGTTCAGAACGCCCTCTCCGAACGGGTGTACAAGCAGTATGTGCAGACCCAGGGAATCGGCAAGACGTTGCCCGACCTGGTGCAGCTGGGCCGGGAAGAGGAAGGCGCTGTGCCGCGTTTCTTCCTCAGCAACACGGAGGAGGTACAGCGCCCCAACCCCTACAACGCGGGCACGGATCTGGAAGACGTGCCGTGGATGGACACGTACCTGGACGGCATGGTCGGCTCCATCGATCAGAATGACCTGGAGTTCTACGGCGCCGCCTCGAGCACCTATTCGACGCGGCTTTTCTACAACAGACGACTGCTCGAGCGCTCTATCGGCGTCTCCGAGCCGCCCACGGAGTACCGGAGCTTCCTCAAGCTCTGTGCCGACTTTCAGTACTGGGCTGAGTCCAACGGTCAGGGCGACCTGGTCCCCATCGCGGCGTCGCGTTATCAGGCCGATGTCTTCCGCAACATGCGGGCGGCGACCTTGTTTGACCTGATCCTGTCGAATGACCGCGACCACGACGGCGTGTTCGGCGTCAACGACGAGGTCCTCTTCGCGTACGCGGCCGGAGACTTCGGCTTCCACGATCCGCGCATACGCGCCGACCAGCTGACCGTAGCTCACATCACCAACTACTTCCCCTCCGGCTTCATGGCCATGGATCGCATGGAGGCGCAGTTCCGCTTCACTCAGGGCAAGGCCCTGTTCTGCGCTTCGGGCAGCTGGGACGCCATGAGCTTCAGCAGCCAGGTCGATTTCCCCATGGGGGTCATCGACTTCCCGCGGCCCACGCGTCAGGACCCCGAGTTCGGGCCCTATGTCCGGGGCCGCGTGAGCGAAGCCGATGCACCCGCGGTCTTCCGCCTGGCCATCTCCAAGTTCTCTCAGCATCCGGACGTGGCCCTGCGCTTCCTCCAGTTCCTCACCTCGCGCGAGAACAACGAGCGCTTCAACACGCTGTCCCGCTGGCCGCCGGCCATCCGGGGCGCCAAGCCGCACCCGCTCATGGAGCCCTTCGTGCGCGATCCGGTGGGCTTCTGGTCGTACGACGTGCACCGCCTGGTCGGCAACGGCCCCTGCACGGCCGTGTTCAATCAGGCCAACTGGGAGCTGGTGGAGCACAAGGTCGATTTCGACGGCTTCGCAGCCATGATCGAGGCGCAGATGCCGCGGGCCATGGCCCAGGAATTCGAGCGCCTGCTGAGCCGGGAGAACGAGGAGCGGCTGGCCCAGGACATGTCGCTGTCGCATCAGGTCGCCATCCACTCCTTCGGCTCCGAGTGGGAGCTGGAGCCGGCGGCCCGAGAGCGATCGAAGGTCAAGATGCTCTACCTGTGGGAGATGCGCATGCGCCAGTACCGCAATGCCTATCGGCGGCTAGAGTGGCAGCGGTTGCTGGAGTCGGGCGCGCCGAAGGCAGCGGAGATCAACCAGCACATCAAGATCGATCTGGGAGAGGCATAGCGTGGCCATTACCGTAAGTCTGAAACGCCTGCCCTCCTTCTGGCGGCTCTACCTGTTCGTGCTGCCCGCGGCTTGCGCCGTGGCCATCTTCGCGTATTTCCCCGCGGCCAGCGCTATCTTCCACGCGTTCTTCCGGTGGAACGGCTCGTACGTTCAGGAGTTCGTCGGGCTCTACAACTTCCACCAGCTCCTCGGCTGGACTCCGTTCCTGTGGGTCGTGATGGCCCTGTGGGTGTCGCTGATGATGATGATCCTGACCGGCAAGCCGGACTGGGCGCGTCCGTGGGCCCCCTGGTGCCTGGTGGGACTGGTGGGCGCCGTGGGGCTGGCTCTGCGGATCGGCTCAGGTGAACCGGAAGCCGGACAGGCGAACCAGGTCTTGCACCTGACCCCCGATGAGGCCCTGCTTTGGTTCACGCGTTCGCTCGTCGCCACGGCAGCGGGCGTGGTCATCCACCGCCTGTGCCGCGCCAACTGGAGCCAGATTCTGCAGGGGGCGCTGATTGTCTACGGTTTCCTGTGGTTCTTCTATCAGTCGATGAAGACCACCGGCGACGCCACGCTCTGGAGCGGCTTTGGCGTCACCTTCATTCTGGTCCTGGCCAACCTGGTGAAGATGGTGCCCTCCATCGTCACGGCCGTGGCCATCCACCGTCTCAAGAGCGAGCGCTGGCGGTACATCTACCGCGTGCTGTTCGTGGTGCCCATGATCGTGCCGGCCATGGTCGGCCTGCTGGTGTGGAAGGCGTTCTACGACCCCACCCAGGGGCTCCTCAACCGCCTGCTCGACAGCTCCGGGCTGTTTGACGTGCTGGTCTGGCTGGACGGTGTGTTCGGGTGGGAGGTCTTCTACGCCGGCACCAACCCCTCCTGGCTGGGTGACGCGTCGCTGGTGATTCCCTCGCTGATCTTCTGGGGCTTCCCCTGGGTCGGCACGGTGGGGGTGCTGATCTACCTGACCGGTCTGGCCGGCATCGAGGACAGCGTGTACGAGGCGGCTGACCTGGATGGCATTGGCTGGTTCAAGAAGCTCCTGTACATAGAGCTGCCGTTGATCCTCACGCAGGTGCGCATCAACCTGGTGCTGATGATCATCGGCACGCTGCAGGCCTACGGGCAGATCCTGATTCTGCTGGGGGATGCCGGTGGGCCCCGGGGTGTCGCCCTGGTGCCCGGCCTCTACATGTTCCGCAGCGCCTTTGTCGAGCTGTACGCCGGCAAGGCGTGCGCCATCGGCCTGATCCTCTTCTTCTTCATCCCCATCCCCACCGAGATCAACAGCCGGTACGTGCGCGTGGAGAAGTGACGTGAAGAATACCTGGGCGGAAATCGGGAAGCACGTGCTGATCTTGGGCGTTCTGGCCTTCGCGTTCTTCCCGCTGTATGTGACCTTCTGCATCAGCGTCAAGAACAACAAGCAGTTCAA
>Ga0180429_10002162_pt1 | contig 16355 bp, 14 predicted proteins | sample SS_ome_FD_132428 | JGI IMG/M metagenome (GOLD analysis project Ga0180429, IMG submission 132428) | Hypersaline lake sediment archaeal communities from the Salton Sea, California, USA - SS_1_S_1 metaG | ecosystem: Environmental > Aquatic > Non-marine Saline and Alkaline > Hypersaline > Sediment ...
CGGATATCCTCCCCCAGGCCCTTTGCGGTCTGGAGAAGCTTCTCCTCGAGCGGGCCGGGCTCGCAGACGGCCAGTACGCGGAACTCCTCTTCGGACCGCGCCCTGGGGCGCCATCGTTCTGGCGGGGAGGCATGCTCTCGGGATGCGGTCAGCAGGCGCGAAATCTCATGTGCTCTCATCATGCTGCGGCTCCTCCGCCGCAAAGCGGCTGTTCGTGCATTGGTTATCGGTTTGAATGGCGGCCGCTTTAGCGATTCCGGGCCTTGATTGCACGGCCGGGCGGTGGTAGAATCCCGCCCATCCGGTCGAGGAAATGCTGTGGAAGAGGCGATTCAAAAGGCATCCGTGCTTGTAGAGGCCCTGCCCTACATACGCTCCTTCCACGACAAGGTCATCGTGATCAAGTACGGCGGCAGCGCCATCGACGACGCCGAACTCCACAACGTGCTTCTCAGCGTGGCCTTTATGACGCAGGTGGGCATGCTGCCCGTGCTCGTCCATGGCGGCGGCAAGTTCATCACACAGGAGCTCGAACGGCGCGGCGTCAAGACGAGGTTCGTGCACGGCCACCGGTACACCGACGAGGAGACACTGCGGGTTGTGGAGGACGTGCTTGTCAACACGGTCAATCGGAAGCTGGTCAAGGCGATCCAGGCGCTGGGCAACAAGGCCGTGAGTCTTACGAGCACAAAGGTCCGTTGCCTGCGGGCCGAGCGCCTGACCGTCTCGGAGGCCGAGGGGCCCGACCGGCACGGCGAAAGTCTCGGCTTCGTCGGCCGTGTCACCGGCGCGGACGCGGACCGCATACGGGCCGCGACGGCGGACCACACCGTGCCAGTCATCGCGCCGCTCGCGACCGGCCCGGACGGCGAAGTCCTCAACTGCAACGCCGACTCGGCCGCCTCGGTGATCGCGGCGTCAATGAAGGCCGAAAAGCTCGTGCTCTTGACCGACGTGCCGGGAATCATGGTGCCCGGGTCCAACGGCCAGCCGAAGCTCGTCCACCGGCTCACCGAGGCGCAGGCCGAGAAGTCCATCGCATCCGGCCATATCTCGGGCGGGATGACGCCGAAGGTCAAGGCCTGCATCGCGGCGCTCGACGCCGGCGTCCGCAGGGCGCACATCATCGACGGGCGTGTGCCGCATTCGCTACTCGTCGAAATCTTCACCAAGAAGGGCGTCGGTACGCTGATCCTGCACGGCTTGGGCCGGTCCAGGCGCAATGGGAGCAAACAGTGAAGACGCGACAAATCATCGATTCGTACGAAAAACACGTCGTGCCGAACTACACGCGGAACGACGTCGTCATCATCAAGGGCGAGGGGTCCCGCGTCCGGGACTCCGAGGGCCGGACCTACCTCGACCTCTTCCCCGGCTGGGGTTGCGACGGGCTCGGCCACTGCCACCCGAAGGTGGTGAAGGCCGTCAAGCGCCAGGCCGGGCGGCTCATCCACGTCGCCAACAACTACTACAACGAGTGGCAGGGCGAGCTCGCGCGGCTCATCTCGGCCAACTCGTTCGGCGGGAAGTGCTTCTTCTGCAACTCCGGCGCCGAGGCCATCGAGGGGGCCGTCAAGTTCGCCCGCATCTTCACCAGGCCCGGCCGGTACAAAGTCCTCACCATGCTCGACTCCTTCCACGGGCGCACGCTGGCCGCCATCACGGCGACCGGGCAGGACAAATACCACAAGGGGTTCGAGCCGCTCTCGCCGGGGTTCGCGCACGTTCCCTTCAACGACATCGATGCGGCCGCAAGGGCCGTCGACGGCGAGACGTGCGCCGTGATGCTCGAGCTGATCCAGGGCGAGGGCGGCGTCAACGTAGCCGATGAATCATACGTCGCGAAACTGCGGGACCTCTGCGACGGCCGCGACGTCCTGCTCATCTTCGACGAGGTCCAGACCGGCGGCGGCCGCACGGGCGAATACTTCGCCCACAAGCTCTATGGCGTCGAGCCGGACATCATGACACTCGCCAAGGCGCTCGCCGGCGGGCTGGCGATGAGTGCCATCGTCGCGCGCCCCGACATCGGCGACGCCATCGTGCCGGGCCTCCACGCCTCGACGTTCGGCGGCAACCCGCTCGCTTGCGCCGCCGCCATCGCCGTCTTCGAGGCCGTCGAAGAGGACGGCCTGCTCGAACGCACACGCGCCGCGGGCAAGCACCTGCGCGACAAGCTCCGCGAACTGGGCCGCGAGACCGGCTTGATCAAGGAGGTCCGGGGGCGCGGCCTCATGGTCGGCGCCGAGCTGACCGTGCCCGGCGCGCCGATTGTCAAGACCTGCATGGAAAACGGCCTGCTCATCAACTGCACGCACGACACAGTCATCCGCTTCCTCCCCTCGATGACGGTGACCGAGTCGGAACTGGACGAGGGGCTCGCGATATTGCGCGACGCCCTGAAAACACACGGTGGAGAGAAATGACCAAGAACAAGCTGAGACACTTCGTGACGGTCGCCGACCTGTCCGACGACGAGGTCGAGCTACTCTACCGGATCGCCGCCGACACCAAGGCCCAGATGGGGCAGGGCGTCCTCAGCACCGCACTCGCCGGCCGTGTGCTGGGAATGATCTTCGAGAAGCCGTCGATGCGCACCCGGCTCTCGTTCCAGTCGGCGATGATCCAGGCCGGCGGGCACGCCATCGACATCCGGGGCGAGGAAATCGGCCTCGGCAAGCGCGAGAGCGTCAAGGACGTGGCGAACGTAATGTCCCGCTACGTCGACGCCGTCATGCTGAGGACGTTCGCGCACAGGAACGTCGAGACGCTCGCCTGCCACGCGACCGTGCCCGTCATCAACGGGCTTTCGGACTCCGCCCACCCATGCCAGGCGCTCGCCGACCTCTTCACGGTCCGGGAGAAGCTCGGGACGCTCAAGGGGCTGACGCTCGTGTTCGTCGGCGACGGCAACAACGTCGCCCGCTCGCTCGCGATGCTGTGCACGAAACTCGGCATGAAGTTCGTTCTGTCCGCGCCGGAGGGGCACGACTTCGAGGAGTCGTTCGTCTCGGCCGCGGCGAAAAAACTGCGGAGGAAGCCGCCGGTGAAAATGATCCGAGATCCGCGCAAAGCGGTCAGGTCGGCCGACGTCATCTACACCGACGTCTGGGCCAGCATGGGCCAGGAGAGCGAGGCCGAGGAGCGCAAGAAGAAGTTCCGGCCGTACCAGGTGAACGGCGCGTTGATGAAGCTCGCGCCGCGGGACGCGCTCGTGATGCACTGCCTCCCGGCCCACCGCGGCGACGAGATCACCGACGAGGTTATCGACAGCCCGAACTCCATCGTCTACGACCAAGCCGAGAACCGGCTCCACGCGCAGAAGGCCCTGCTTTTCCACCTGCTCGGCGTCGGGGGCGCGGAATGAAGAAACGCCCGGACGGACGACGAGCCAGCCAACTGCGGCCGATCAAGATCGTCCGCAGTTACACGAAACACGCGCCCGGATCGGTTCTCATCTCGGCCGGCGACACCAGGATACTGTGTACCGCGATGTGTGAGGAGTCCGTCCCACCGTTCCTGGCCGGGACCGGCGCGGGCTGGGTCACCGCGGAGTACGACATGCTCCCGTCATCGACGCACACGCGGCGGACGCGCGACATCAGGCGCGGCCGGCCCGACGGACGCGGCCAGGAGATACAGCGGCTTATCGGCCGCTCGCTCCGGGCCGTCGTCAAGCGCGAACTGCTCGGCGAACGGACGGTGTACCTCGATTGCGACGTCATACAGGCTGATGGCGGCACGCGGACGCTGGCCATTACCGGCGCGTTCGTCGCACTGTGCGACGCGCTCGCGAAGATGCGGAAAGACGGCCTGATAACCAGGCGGCCGGTCGTCACGCCCGTCGCCGCCGTGAGCGTCGGCGTCGTCGACGGCCGCGTCCTGCTCGACCTCTGCTACGAGGAGGACGCGAAGGCCGAGGTCGACATGAACGTCGTGATGACCGGCAAGGGTGGCATCGTCGAGGTGCAGGGCACTGCCGAGCACCGCCCGTTCGGCAGGGACGACCTCGACCGGCTGATAAGCATGGCCACGGGCGGCATCCGGAAACTCATCAGGTTGCAGAGACAGGCGCTAGGAAAAGGATGACCGCGACCATCGTCATCGGCACGCATAACAGAAAGAAGTGTCGGGAGATCGCCCGCATCCTGGAGGCCGACGGGCTTCGCCTGCTCACGCTCGACGACTTCCCGGACGCGCCCGAGGTCGTCGAAGACGGGACGACGTTCGAGGAGAACGCGATCAAGAAGGCCACGGAACTCGCCGACGCGCTGGGCGAGACGGTCGTCGCCGACGACTCGGGCCTCGAGGTCGACGCGCTCGAAGGCAGGCCGGGTGTCGTCTCGGCCCGGTACGGCGGCGAGCACGGGAACGACGCGCGGAACATCGAGAAGGTGTTGGCCGAAATGCAGGGCGTTTCGCCGGAGCGGCGGACCGCGCGGTTCAGGACCGTCGCCGCGCTCGCGCGGCCGGGCGAACTCCTCGTGACCGTCGATGGCGCTCTCGAAGGGACCATCGCCGAGCGGACGCGCGGTACGAACGGGTTCGGATACGACCCGATTTGTCTCCTGCCGGACAGGGGCCGGACTTGCGCCGAGCTCTCGCCGGACGAAAAGGACGCCGTCAGCCATCGCGGCCAGGCGTTTCGCAAGCTCAAGAAGGAGTTGCCACGCTTCATCAACCTGGGCGCGGACGAGGAGCACCTATGAAATCCTACGCGGTTGGAATCGACCTGGGCGGCACGAACATCAAAGGCGGGCTGGTCCGGCCGGACGGAACGGTCGTCGCCAAGAAGAGCGTCAAGACCGAGGCGCAGGGCGGTGCCGAGCACGTCATCAAACGAATCGCCGCGCTGGCGGATGAGCTTGTCGCCGAGGCGGGGATGAAGAAGGCCGACTCGGCCGGCGTCTGCGTCGGCTCGCCCGGCCCGCTCGACAGCGGGATCGGGCTCATCTATGAGGCGCCGAACCTCGGCTGGCGCGACGTCCGCCTCAGCGACATGCTTGCGCCGCTGGCGGGCATGCCGGTCTTCGTGGAGAACGACGCGAACGTCGCGGCGTTCGGCGAGGCGTGAGCCGGCGCGGCGCGGGACTCGAAATGCGCCATTCTCCTCACGCTCGGGACGGGCATCGGCGGCGGCATCGTCATCAACGGCGAACTCTGGCGCGGCGTGTCCGACACGGGCGCCGAGTTGGGCCACATGACCATCAACTTCGAAGGGCCCATGTGCGGGTGCGGCGCGCGCGGGTGCATCGAGGCATACGCCTCGGCCACCGCGGTCGCACGGCGGATGAAGGAAGCGGTCGAGTCCGGCCGCGAGTCCTCGCTCAAGGCCGACATCCTCGCCGGTCGGGACATGGACTCGAAGATGATCCACGACGCCGCCCTCGCGGGCGACGCGCTCGCGAGCGAGGTCATCGAGCAGACGGGCCGGTACCTGGGCATCGCGGTCGCCAGCTTCGTGAACATATTCAACCCGGATTGCGTCGTCCTCCACGGCGGGCTGGTGAACGCGGGCGAGATGCTCTTCGCTCCGCTCCGGCAGACGATGAAAGGGCTTTGTTTCGAGGCCTCGCAGCGCAAGCTCGAGATTCTGCCGTCGGCGCTGAAGGGCGACGCCGGAATAGTCGGCGCCGCCGGCTGTGCGTTCGCAAGGTCGAAAGGAAATTCTTGACACCCCGACGGGCGGTGGTGGTATAATCATTGCCGAATGACCGGGCTTTGGAGACGACACGATGGGTGAAAACGGAGATGCCGGAGACCTTCAGGACGCGGTCGAGCGTTCATATCGCGCCCAGTGGGGCGGACGCCGCTTCTGCCTGATAACGGCCGTGGTGCTGTTTGTGCTCGCGGTGCTCAGCGCCGTCGTGTTCGTGGTCGCGCGCGATTGGTTCGGGCTGAACAAGAGCTCGCTCAAGGCGGTCGAACTGTGCGCGCTCACGACGAGTTTCGTCTGCCTGCTCGTTGCCGTGATGTCCGCGCTCGAGGGCCTCATACGCTGGCAGCGGGAGAAGGGCCAGTTTCCGGACAGGACCATCCACGCCGCGCTATGCCTGAGCGCGGTCACGTTGGCCGGCCTTGCGTTTCTTTTCTTCCTCTTCTCGGTGTCGTGGGCCGGCGGCGGAATCGGCGAGCGCGACGGTACGGCGCGCGTCATACGGTTCGTCGTCCTTCTTTTCAGCGGTTTCGTCTGGCTGGGTTCGGTCGTGATGAACTCTGCCGGGGTGACGATGCTGGTCACCCGCCGGAGCGACCTCCTCGAGGTGAACAACACGACGGAGGGCACGGCGTTGCTTTTCAGGAAGGGCCGCTCGGCCGAGATAGTCAAGCTGTCCGTCGCCGCGCTCATCCCGGTCATTCTTTTTGTGACCGCGCTCCTGATAGCCGGCGCGTACTTCGTCTGATGCTTCTCGTCTCCCCGTGATGATATTACCAGGATTCCATGCCCTGCTCGGACAGTCCGTAGGCGCGGTGCAGTACCTGGATGGGATGCAGGAAGCGCTTGCCGCATCCCTGTTGTAGCTGCATCGCGCACGAACTGCACTCGGTCAGGCCGTACCGCACCTCCAGCCCCTTGATCTGCTCGAAAAGGGGGCGGCCGATGAGCATCGACAGGTCGTAATTCTTCTTCCGAAGCCCGAACGTGCCCGCCATGCCGCAGCACCCGCCGTCGAGGTCGGCAATCGGCAGTTCGGGGATGAGCCGCAGCAGCTCGACCGAGGGCTTGCCTATCTGGAGCGCCCTCAGGTGGCAGGGCGCGTGATAGGCCAGCGCGATGGCGACGGCCCGGAACCTCGTGTCGAGCCGGCCCGCGCGGTGCAAGCTCAGCAGGAACTGCATCAGGTCGAATGACGCCGCCGCGACCGCCGCCGCCTCGGGCGAGTCGACGCAGTCTAGCATGTCCTGCCGAAAGAAGAGCGTCGTCCGCGGGTCCGTGCAGACGACGCGGAAGCCGTCCTTCACGAGCGGACCGAGGCGCTTGACGTTCTTCTCGACCGCCTTCCGGGCTCCGTTGATGTCGCCGTATATCATCCGCGTGGCCCCGGGGTCGGCGCCGCTGACGACCTCGACCTCGACGCTGTTCCGTATGAGTACGTCGAGCGCGCACTGGAGCACGTCGGGATAACAGCAGTCGACGTACGTGCCGGTGAAGTAGACGACGCGGTCGCGGGCCTTCGTCAGTGTGGGCTTGTGCCGCCCCGAGATCTCGAGCGGCCGGAACGCCGGCAGGCGGCGTTTGGCCGCGATGCCGAACGCCTTCTCCGCCAGGAACCTGACCGCGCGGTTCTGTATCAGGAAGTTCCCGACGGACGGGAACGTCGCCAGAAGCGGTGGAATCGAGTCCCAGAGTTTCGCGACCTTCTCGTCCCACGCCAGCCCGCCCTTCTCGGCGCGGCGGGCGCGGAGCTCGACCATCAGCTTGGCCACGTCGATTCCGGCCGGGCACTCGACCGAGCACATCTTGCAGTTGAGGCAAAGATCCGTCAGCCGGGTCATCTCGGCCACGACCTCGTCCTCGGGCGGGAGAGAGCTCCGGCTCGAGAGCAGGTGCCGCAGGATGTTCGCCTTGGCCCTCGGCGACGCCTCTTCCGTCTGGACCGCCTTGAAGACCGGGCACATCGCGGCCATGCCCGCCAGCGTCCGGCATGCGCCGCAGCCGTGGCATCGTTCTATCAGGTCCTCGCGCGGCCGGCCGCGGTAGAGGAGTTTCGGCTCGACCTGCCGCCGCGAGTAGTCGGCGCCGTACCGCAGGTTCGATACGACCGTGCCGCGTTCGGCGCCGACCTTGATGCCGGGGTTAAGGAGCCCGGCCGGGTCGAAGAGGCGCTTGACCTCGGCAAACACGTCGCACAGGTCGCCGTACTGGAGCCGCAGGAACTCGGTGCGTGCGAGGCCGTCGCCCTGGCCGGATGAGATCGTCCCCCCGGCCTCGACGACCATCGTGAATATCTCCTCCGCCACCTCGCGGAGCGTCCGGATGTCGTCGGAATTCTTCATGTCGAGCAGAGGCCGCGCACACAGGTTGCCGTGGCCGGCGTGGCCGCTGATGACCGCCTCGAGCCCGTGCTTCCTCATTATGTCGCAGAGACTGTGGACGCAACTCGACACCATGTCGGGCGCGACCGCTATGTCCTCGATCAGCGGCGTGATTCGCCGGGTGCCTTCGATATTGTGCAGGATATTCACGGCCGCGCGCCGCAGTGCCCGCGCCTCTTCGATGTCCGGCTCGGCCGTGAGCATGAGCGCGTCGGCTGCGGTGCCTCCCTCCTCCGCGATGAGGCGCTGTGTATCCATCAGCTTCGGGATGACCTCGTCGTTGTCCTCGCCGTCGAACTCGACGATGAGGACCGACTGTGCGTTCGGGCGCAGGAAGTGGGCGAGGTCCGGGCGGCCGGCGCGGACGAGGTCGAAAGCCCGCGCGTCGATCAACTCGACCGAGCACGGGCCATGGTCGAGGATCGGCCGGATGCTGTCCGCGGCGAGCTGGACGGTTTCGAAGTAAAGCACGATCATTCCGCTCATCGGCGGCGGCTCGACGGTCCGGAGCGTCGCTTTCGTGACGACGGCGAGCGTGCCCTCGGACCCGGTCACGAGGCGCCCGAGGTCGAGGACGCCGTTCGCGAGAGCGCGGTCGAGCCGGTAGCCGCTCGAATTAACGGCGAGCTTGGGCGTTTTGGCCCGTGTCAGCGAACGATTGTCGCGCAGAAGGTCGTAGAGCGCCTTGTGGAGCTGGCCTTTCGGGCCGTCGCCCGCGGTGAGCTCCTTGAACGCCGTCCGCCGCACGTCGACCGGCGAGGTCTCGATGACGTTGCCGTCGGCCATGACCAGCTCGAGTGACTCGACGTAGTCGATGATGGAGCCGTACCTGGCGGACCTGACGCCCGCGGCGTTCGTAGCGATCATGCCGCCGATGGTGCAGCTTTCGCCGGCGGGCGGGTCCGGCGGCAGGTATCGGCCGAAGCTCGCGAGCGCCTCGTTCAGGGCGGTGTAGGTCGCGCCCGGCGGGGTCGTGATGGTCTCGTCGTGCACGTCGACGTCGGCCCGCCGGCCCATGTACGCGCTGGTGTCGATGATGATCCCGGACCCGAGGCACGAGTCGGCCGGGCCGGTCCCGCCGCCGCGCATCGTGACGGGCGCGTTGTTGGCCCTGCACCAGGCGAGCGTCTTGATTATGTCGTCGCGGTCGCGCGGGCGGACGACGCCGAGCGGGGTGATCTGGTATATGCCGGCGGCGGTGCTGTACATCGCGCGGGCGAGGTCGTCGGCGAGTACGTCACCGGATATCTCGCGGGCGAGGTCGTCGAGCACGGTTGTGTCGAGAAGCGTCATTAAGGCGGAGCGGGCCTCTTGTTCGTATGTCGGCGGAACGATCCACCACGCGCGGCGGGCGTGACGAACCCATTCTAGGGGAAAGAGTTCCCCAAAACAACGGCGAGTTCAGGTTTGCAAATTGACGCCCTGTCGCATATGTGACCTCGACATTCTCGCTGGGGTGCGGTCGGCGACCGAGGCATATCGGTGGAACTACCTGCCGGGGGGCGGGTAGCGGCGGGGCCGCTCCTCGCCGGAGAGGACGCGGAGTGCGCCGAAGGCGAGCGCCTCCATCTCGAGCTCGCCGGGCACGACGCGGACCGGCGCGAGAAACCGGACGCGCCAGCGTATCTTCTTGACGAGCGGCCTGCACCGAGCGACTGCCCCCGTGAGCACGATGGCGTCGATGCCGCCGCCGAGCGCCGCGGCGCACGCGCCTATCTCCTTGGCGACCTGGTAGGCCATCGCGCTGACGACCGCGCGGGCGGCGCGCTCGCCCGCGGCGGCACGGCGCTCGACCTCGACCATGTCGTTCGTGCCGAGATAGGCGACGACCCCGCCGGACCCGGTTATCTTTCGGAGCAGAGCGGCCGGACCGAGTTTCCGTCCGAGACGGACGAGGTCGCCGGCCGGCATGCCGCCGCTGCGCTCGACGGCGAAGGGGCCGTCGCCGTCGAGAGCGTTGTTCACGTCAATCGCCTTGCCTCGTCGGTGCGCGGCGACGGAACAGCCGCCGCCGAGATGCGCGACGATTAGGTTCAGGTCCCGGTACGGCCTCCTGAGCTTGGCGGCGACCCGCCGCGCCGCCGCCTTCTGGTTGAGAGCGTGCCAGATGCTGCGGCGTTTGATCTCGGGGATGCCGCTGAAGCGGGCCTCGGCGCAGAGCTCGTCGACGACCACCGGATCGACGATGAACGCGGGTGCGTCCGCAAGGCCGGCGACCTCCGCCGCGATGGCGGCGCCGAGGTTGCTTGCGTGTACGCCGTAGCGGCCGCTCTTGAGGTCTTCGAGCATCTGCGGCCCTACGAGGTACGTGCCGGACGGGCACGGGCTGAGCAGGCCGCCCCTGGCGGCGACCGCGTCTAGCATCTCGGGCGCGACCTTGCACCGGGCGAGCATTGCGAGGACCGCGGCCTTGCGCAGTGGCGCCTGGTCGCGGAGGCGCCTGAACCGGCCGAGCGAGCGGGCCGAATGCCTGGCGGTCTCCTCGGCGAGGCGGCGGCGGCCGCGGTAAAGGGCGGCCTTGGTGGATGTCGAGCCGGGATTGACGGCCAGCACCAGGTGGGACCTGCCGTTTTTGGGCCTTGCCCCGGTCAACGGCTACTCCTCGATCATCGCCGCGGCGAACGCTATGCTCAGGAGCTTCGTGCGCGCGGAGTCGGCGCGGCTCGGCACGACGACGGGTACGTGCGCCCCCCATATGATGCTGGCGCCTTCCAGTTGGGCGAAGCACGTCAGCGCCTTATAGAGGACGTTGGCGGTCTCGATCTCGGGTGCGACGAGGATGTCGGCGTCGCCGACGACCGGGCCGGTAAGCGCCTTGAGGCGCGCCACGTCGGGCGAGACGGCGTCGTCGAGCGCGAGCGGGCCCTGTGCGGCGACTTCGCCGAGCAGGCCGGCGTCGCCCATTTGTTCGACCATACGGGCGTCGAGCGTGGCGCGCATCGCGGGGAGCTCAACGCGTTCGACCGCGGCGAGCATGGCGACTTTTGGTATCTTGACGCCGAGTCTTCGGGAGACTTCGGCCGCGTTCTTGACGATCTCGATCTTCTGGGCGAGATTCGGCTTTATGTTCACGCCCGCGTCCGTAAGGATGATCGGCTTCCCGAGCAAGGGCGCGTCGAAGAGCGCGACGTGGCTGAGCATTCGTTCGTTGCGGGAGATTCTGTCGCGTTCGAGGACCGCGCGGATGAGGCCCTTGGTGGTCAGGTTCCCCTTCATCAGGATGGCGGCGTGACCTTCGTAGACGAGCTGGGCCGCGCGGCGCGCCACCTCTTCCTGCTCGGGCAGGTCGTCGAACTCGAAGCCGTCGAGCGAGATGCCGAGTGTGCTTGCGACGGTCCCGATGGCTTTCTGCCGGCCGACCAGGAGCGGCTGCACGATGCCGGCGTCCGCGGCCATGCGAAGGGCTTCGAGCGACTCGCTGTCCTCGGGAGCCGCGCACGCAAGTCGCGCCGGCTTGCCACGCCCGCTGACGAGCGGGATAAGATCATCCACCTTCTCTATGCGCATCAGTGGGTGTCTCCTCCGCTCACGGCGATGCGGCCACTGCGGGCATACTCGTGTATGCTGAACGACTTGAGCAACCGGATGAACCCGGAGATCTTCTCTTCCGTGCCTGTCATCTCAAGTGTCATCGTGTCAACGTCGATGGCGGCGACGCTCGCGTGCATGACCTCGACGATCTGCATCAGGCGGGGCAGGTCCTCCGCCCTGGAACTGACCTTCACGAGCATCAGCTCCCGGTCGAGGAAGCCGCTCCGGTCGAGGTCGTCCACCGTGACGACGTCCTCGAGGTCGGCCGTGTCCTCGGCTATCGCCTCGAGTTGGTCCTTTTTTCCCTCGATGACGACGGTCACGCGGGACATGTTCTCGCCTTCTGTTTCGTTGACGGCGAGCGAATGGATGTTGATACCGCGCTCTGCGAACGACGTGGCGACCCTTGCGAGCACGCCGGGGCGGTTGCGCACGAGGCAGGAAATAGTATGGCGCATCGATACGCTCCTGTCAGGTCATTGAAGTGAACCCGCGCCCCAATATGTTAGCTCTGAATTCGCCCGTGGTCAATGTTTCAATCGGCGCGGGGGCGCATCGGGGAGCCGGGTGATGCCTTGTCGGGGCCGCAGGCGGCTTGATGCAAAAAATAGCCCCGCTACCTGTCGACTCCATGCTCTGGGAGGGAGAGAGCGAGTGTCTGGGGCAGCGGGGCAATTTATTGTCAAAAGCCGCGCTTCCGTGCCGGCCGTCGCGGCCCGCGAACATTCAACATGAAGGGCAAACGAGGGGAGTCATCCCGTATTATCCGGAGTGGCTCTGCGAGGAGCCACGCTTTACGTGTCCTCGCGTTTGCCCTTCGCGCTTGATTATCGGCACGCGACCGGAAGGGATTAGTCGAAAAACCATTTCTTTTGGCCTCAAGGTATTGTTCTTGAAACGCTTCCCGCTCTGCGGTTAGAATCAACCAGAGGGAGATTGGCCCGGTTATATCGGAGAAGGTGATGCCCGTACCTACCATCGAATGGGTCGGCGGAATGGGCGGTTGCGTGAAGCTGATCGATCAGACGCTCCTGCCCGGAGAGATGCGGTTCCTCGAGTGCCGCGACGCCGACACGGTCTGGGAGGCGATACGGTCGCTCCGCGTGCGCGGAGCGCCGGCCATCGGGATCGCTGCCGCGATGGGCGTCGTCCTCGGCGTGCGGGGCTCGGAGGCGCGCACGGGCGAAGCCCTCGTGTCCGAGGTCGAACGCTGCGCCGATTACCTGGCGACGGCGCGGCCCACGGCCGTCAACCTCTTCTGGGCGCTTGACCGCATGCGCCGCGTCGCCCGCGACGCGGCCGGCCAGCCGCCCGAGTGGCTCAAGGAACGTCTGCTCGCCGAGGCCAACGCCGTGTGCGAGGAGGACAAGGACATCTGCCGCCGCATCGGACGTAACGGCGCGGGCCTCATCGGCGACGGGAACGCCGTCCTGACCCACTGCAACGCGGGCGGCCTCGCGACCGCGGACTACGGGACCGCGCTCGCCGTCATCTACGCCGCGCACGAACAGGGCAGGCAAGTCCGTGTGTTCGCCGACGAGACGCGCCCGCTTCTCCAGGGCGCGCGGCTGACCACCTGGGAACTGATGCAGGCGGGCATCGACGTCACGCTCATCTGCGACAACACCGCGGCCGTGGTGATGAAGGAGGGCAGAGTCGATCTTGTCATCGTCGGCGCCGACCGCATCGCCGCGAACGGAGACGCGGCGAACAAGATCGGCACCTACGGCGTGGCCGTTCTTGCCCGGGAACACGGCGTCCCGTTCTACGTCGCGGCGCCGCGCTCGACGTTCGACTTGTCCCTCGAGTCGGGCGCGGGCATTCCGATCGAGGAACGGAGCGGCGACGAGATCACGTGCGGGTTCGGCAGGCGCACGGCGCCCGAAGGCGTGAAGACCTATTCGCCCGCGTTCGACGTCACCCCCGCGCGCCTCATCGCCGGCATTATCACTGAACGGGGCATTATCGAGCACCCGACGGCCGAGGCCGTCGCGCGGCATTTCGAATCGGAGGAATAGTGAGATGAGGAACCTGGGCCTGTGCGTGCTGGCCGGCGCGTTGCTGTGCGGAATCGCGGCGGCCGCGGAGTTCCACCGCATCGACGGGACGGTCGTATCGGGCGAAGCCCGGTCAATCGACGCTGAAGGCGTAATTGAAATCAAGCCGGCCGAGGGCGACGCGGTCAAGGTGCCGGCCGACGAAGTGATACGGGTCGAGTTCGTGAAGGACCGCGAGCCGGACGTTCTGCTGGACGGGATCGTGGTCTATATGCCGGGTGGCGACCGTGTCTGCGGCACGCTGAAGGGCAGTTCGCATACGAGCATCGAGGTGCGGAGCAAATCGCTCGGCAACCTGACGCTACCCATCGAGAAGTTGCTGGCCGTCGAGTTCCGCCGCGCCGCCGAACAGCCGAAGAATGTCGAGGACATGCGGGAGCGACTGCTCGTCAACAAGACGCAGGACGACGTCTCGTTCTCGACCAACGGCGACGAGATGTCCGGAATCCTCGTCGGGTTCGAGAGCGACAAGGTCGTGCTCAGGACCTCGATGGGCGAGATGCTGCTGGATCCGGAGCGGCTCTTCGGGCTTTCCTTCGCCGCGCGCGAGCGGGCGCCACAGCCGCCCTCACTGCTCGCCGTCGCACGTTGCATCGACGGGAGCCGCATCACCGGCAAACTGAAGGCGTCGGAAGGCGGCAAGCTGACCATCGGCCTGCTCGCCGGGCCGGACGTCGAGATCGCGCCGAGAGCCATCATTGACATCCGCTTCAAGCACGGCAAACTCGTGTACCTCTCGGACCTCGACCCGGTGGAGGAGGTCACGACGCCCTTCTTCAGCGGGGACTACACCTGGCCCATGCAGCGCGACAGGAACTACGACCGGAGCACGATTCGCCTCGCCGGCGAGACCTACCAGAAGGGCCTCGGCACGTTCTCGGGGATGAAGCTCACGTACAACCTCGGCGGCGAGTTCGAGAAGTTCGTGTCGCTGGTCGGGATCGACGACGCCGACGTGAACCACCAGGGCGACGTGACCGTCCGGGTGATGGCCGACGACAAAGAGGTCTTCAACAAGGCGGGCATCACCCGTGCGGCCGGGCCGGTCAAGATCGAGCTTCCGCTGAAGGGCGTGAACAAGCTCCAACTGGTCGTGGATTTCGGCGGCAACATGCACTTCGGCGACCTGACCGACTGGGCCGACGCGCACCTCATCAGGTAAGACACTCAGGAACAGCCCCGGCAAGCACCCAATCCTCGCCGCCCGGCATGATAAAGATTTGTTCCAGCTGGAACAAATCTTTATCATGCAAGCTCCGATCGTCAGGTTATGCCCTCCGCCATCGTCCCGCCTTTCCGCGCTTCTCCCGCGCGGAATTTGCTTGCCGAACTTCGGGGCCGGCAATAGAATTGCGGTCGGATACCCACGACACGGGGGACGTTCACAATGGCTGAACTCATCATCGGACTCGTCATCGGCGTCCTGCTCGGCGTCGGCTGTCTCTATCTCGTCCTTCGTTCGCGCCGCGCTGGCGACGACCAGATGAAGGACGCGTTCGCCAACCTGTCGCAGGAGGCGCTGCGCGCGAACGCCGAGAACGTCGTCCGGCTCGCCAAGGAAGTCCTCTCGGCCCAGACCGAGGCGGCGAAGCAGGAGCTCGCCGGCGACAAGAAGCTCATCGACCAGAACCTCGATTCGATGGGCAAGCGCCTCGTCGAGCTCCAGCAGGTCGTCCAGAAGGCGGACAAGGAACGCGAGGGCTCGCACAAGGCCCTCTCGTCCCAGCTCCAGTCCGCGGCGGCGGAGACGCTCAAGCTCCGCCAGGTCACGTCCCAGCTCAGCAGCGCGCTCGCCAGCCCCCAGCACCGCGGCCAGTGGGGCGAGCGAATGGCCGAGGACGTCCTCCGGCTCGCCGGCTTCATCGAGGGCATCAACTACTCGAAGCAGAAGCAGATCGAGCAGGGCGCCTCGCGGCCCGACTTCACCTTCCCCCTGCCAAACGGCCTCAAGCTCAACATGGACGTCAAGTTCCCGCTCGCCAACTACATCCGCTACCTCGACGCCGAGTCCGACGAGGACCGACAGCGGCTCGGCAAGGCGTTCATCGCCGACGTGCGGAACCGCATCAAGGAGGCCGCGTCGCGCGACTACATCGATCCCGGGCAGAACACCGTGAACTATGCGCTGGTCTTCATCCCGAACGAGCAGGTCTACGCCGCGATCTACGAGCTCGACTCGACCATGATGGACAGTGCGTTGAAGAGCCGGATCGTGCTCTGCTCGCCCCTGACGCTCTACGCAATGCTCGCCGTCATCCGTCAGGCCGCCGACAACGTGGCGATGGAGCGCAAGGCGTCCGAGATGGCCGACCTCATCAACGACTTCGCGAAGCAGTGGGGGCTGTTCAAGGACGAGATGGACAAGCTCGGCGGCCAGATCGAGACGGCCCAGAAGACCTACAACCGGCTCTCGACCACGCGGACGCGCCAGCTCGAAAAGCCCATCGACAAGATCGAAGAGCTCCGCTCCTCCCGCGAACACCCCGCGCTCGAAGAGCCGGCGGGTGAACAGGGGCCTTAGACCGGCAAGAAGAAGCAGACAGGACAACAGGATGAGACGTCCGGCGGCGGCCAGAAGGGTCGCCACAAATGCTCTCCATCCGGCTCATACCGTAAATACTGTCACAAATTCTACTGTCGCTCCAAGTTCGGAAGCCAGGTTGGGCACCCGACCCTATGTCACGTCATCGCAGGACCACAAAACCCCTTTCCGCGCTTGTCACAGGGAAA
>Ga0180429_10002163_pt1 | contig 16353 bp, 9 predicted proteins | sample SS_ome_FD_132428 | JGI IMG/M metagenome (GOLD analysis project Ga0180429, IMG submission 132428) | Hypersaline lake sediment archaeal communities from the Salton Sea, California, USA - SS_1_S_1 metaG | ecosystem: Environmental > Aquatic > Non-marine Saline and Alkaline > Hypersaline > Sediment ...
CAGCAAGAGCCGCATCCCGCTGGAGATCAACAGCGGCGAGCTGGAAGCCCTGATCCAGATGCGCGACGTCGAGATTCCGACGTTGCGCCGCGACCTGGGCAGCCTGATCACGGCCTTCACCAACCGCGTCAACGAGCTGCACCGCGCGGGCTACGGCCTCGACGAGGTCAAGAACCGCTCGTTCTTCCTCGACACCGAGTACCGGCGCATCGCCAGCAACATCGTGCTGCCCGCCGAGATCAGCCTCGACACCACGCTCGATGAGCTGGGCATCACCAGCGGCGACTTCTTCGTCCAGGGCGAGCGGATCTACATCGCCCCCGACGAGATCCTGCCGGGCCAGGCCCTGACGCTGGGCGAGCTGTTCGACCGCATCGAGGACCAGAACCTCGACATCCGGCTCAGGATCGACACCACCGCCGGCTTCCCCCGCGTCTGGCTGAGCCAGTTCAATCCGGTGCACAAGGACGACACGCTCACGATCAAAACGGGCTCCAGCAACCTGCTGACGGCGCTGGGGCTGGACAGCGCGCCGATCGAGGACCTCAACCCCGATCCGTCCTACGAGGACGCGCTGCAGAACTTCAAGCTCAATCCCGCGATCCGGCAGGACCTCGATGTCATCGCGGCCGCCGCCGACGACGGCCTGGGCTTCCCCGGCCCCGGCGACAACCGTAACGCGCTGGCGATCGCCGACCTGAAGAACCTGCAGCTGACGGTCTTCGGCACCACGCTCGGCGAGTACTACCAGAGTTCGATCGCCGCGCTGGGCAGCGCCGCCCAGAACGCCGATCGCAGCTACCAGAGCCTGAGCCTGGTCGTCGAACAGCTGGAGTCGCGCCGCCAGGAGATCAGCGGCGTCAGCCTGGACGAGGAAGCAGTCAGCCTGATCAAATACCAGAAAGCCTACGAGGCCGCGGCCCGCGCGATGACCACGCTGGATGAAATCCTCAGTCTGATCGTCAACCGCCTCGGCATTGTCGGGAGATAAGCATGTATCGAGTATCTGAAAGCCTGCTGGTGTCCAACTACCTGAGCGACGTGCGCAAGATCCAGCTGGACCTGGCGCGGCTGCTGCAGCAGACCAGCACCGGCCTGGCCATCGAGCGCCCCCGCCAGGACCCGGCCGGCAGTGCCACCAGCATCGAGCTGCGCAGCGCGATCAACTACCTGACACAGTACACGCGCAACGTCGACGACGGCGCCTCGCGGCTGGAATACACCGAGACGGCGATTAACGAGGTCGACGCGCAGCTGCAGCGGGCCCGGGAGCTGACGGTGCAGGCCGCCAACAGCTACCTGACGCGCTCTGACCGCCAGGCGATCGCCGAGGAGATGCACCAGCTGCTGGAGCACGTGATCACGATCGCCAACGCCAACTTCCGCGGCCGCTACATCTTCAGCGGCTTCGAAACGCTGACTGCCGCGTTCGACTCCAACATGAACACCCAGGACGGGATGACCAACTCGATCACCTACCGTGGCGACTACGGCGCAATCGCCCGCAACATCGGCGTGGAGCGTGACCTCGACGTCAACTTCAGCGGCAAGCAGGTTTTCCTGGAGCAAACCTACACGCTGACCGGCCGCCAGATGTCGGGCGAGAAGCTGGGCTTCAACGGCGCCTTCGAACTCAACGATCAGCTGTTCGTCGTCACGCCGGAGATGACGCTCGGCGATCTGCGCGACATGATCAACCAGAACCCGGACACCGAGGTCTTCGCCCGCATCGACAGCGACTTCCGGCTGGTACTGGAGTCGCTCAACAGCTCGCAGCCGATCGAGGTGCGAGACATCGCCGGCACCATCCTGGCCGACACCGGCATTCTGCCGCTGGGCGCTTTCAACGTCGCCCAGTCCGCGCCGACGCTGCCCCTCGTCGACTCAACCGGCGCGATCCACGACAACGCGGCCGCCCCGCTGGCCTTCCCGCTGACGCTGAGCACGGCGCAGCAGGACATGGTGGTCACGCTCAGCGGCGCGGCCAACGACGGCTTCACCCAGACCGAGGTGCTGAAACTCGACGCGATCACCTACAACACCGCCGCCGAGCTGGTCGCCGAGATCCAGAAGAAGGCCGACATCGCCTTCGGCGAGGAGAAGCTGATCGTGCGGGACATGGGCGGCGGCGTGATCGAGCTGGAGACCTTCGTCCAGAGCGGCAGCGTGCTGGCCAGCGACTTCCGGCTGGGCGGCACCGCGCCGGACGGCACGGTCGATACCGCCTCGACGGTGCTGGGTCTGAACAACGCGGGGCCGGGACCCTGGGACGCCGACTTCGCCGGCACGGACGGCAACGACCGTTTCACCATCGACCTGGGGCTCAGCGCCTACCGCACGGTGGACGACGGCGAACCGCTGGACCTGCCGCCGGTCGAGATCAACATCGACGCGACGATGGCGCTGACCGTCGACTCGCTGGTGGCGGACATCAACGACAAGATCAGGCGCGACGAACTGCTGTCCGGACTGGTCGAGGCGGTCAACGACGGTGGCCGCCTGCGGCTCGAAACCACGCGGCGCGGCGCCGAAGTGCTGGCCGACGACATGATCATCGCCAACGCTGTGACGGGACCGGTGACCGACCCGCCGCTGCCGGCCGACCCCTGGGACACGCTGCGCGCGCTCGGCTTCTACCGCGATCCGACCACCGGCGTCAGCGCCCCGCCGATCCCCGCGGTCGCCCAGGGCTCGCTGAACATCGCGGGAGCGGTGCCCTATACCGTGACCTTCGGCGTCAACGACACCTTCACCATCGACCTGGGGCCGGGCGCCAGCCTCGACGGCACCAACCCCGATCCGGTGACGATCGTCCTCAACCCCGGCGTCTATGCCACCACCACCGACGTGCTCAACGAAATCAACTTCCAGATCAACAACTCGGCGGTGCTGAAGAACGCGGTGACGGCCCAGCTGCGCACGGTGGGCCCCCAGCAGTTCATCGATATCGTGACCTTCAACGAGTCCAGCCGCGTGCAGGCCAGCGACCTGGTGGTCTCCAACGTCAGCGTCAACACGCCGCTCAGGCTGGGCGTCGGTCCGCTGACCACCATCCCCGGCGGCGGCACGGCGGCGGGCCAGGGACTGGTGGAAGAGCCCCACAACCTGATCGACACCATGGTCCAGGTGCGCGACGAGCTGTTCGGCTACGCCGCGCGTCAGAGCCGGCTGACGGATCTGACCGACGTGGACGGCAACAGCCTGGGGCTGTTTCCGGGCTACACTGTCCGCGTCAGCTCCGACGGCAGCTTCCTGGAGTTCACGGTGCAGCGCTTCACCACTATGCAGGACCTGGCCGACAAGATCGAGGAGAAGCTGGGCTTCCAGCTGGAAGTCGACGTGCTGCGGGACGGCACCATCCGCGTCTTCAACCCGACGACCGGAGTGATCAACGATGTCTCGGTTGAGGCCTTCGACCTTGATGGCGGCCACATCACGGCCTTCGAGGACAAGTTCGCCTCGATCAGCGGCCGGCTGTCCTACCGCAGCGAGCTGACCAGCGAGACGGCCTACGAGGACGAGCGCTTCCACAACATGACGGAGCGGATCGGCGATATGGACGACGCGCTGGAGGGCATCCTCTCGACGCTGGCGATGATCGGCAGCCGCAGCAAGCGGCTGGAGCTGACGCTGAGCCAGAACGAAACGGTCAGCGTCAACCTGCTGGACCTGCAGAGCCAGAACGACTACGTCGACATGGCCGAAACGCTGATCAAGCTGCAGGAGGCCCAGAACGTGCTCAACTCGGCGCTGGGCGCCGGCGCGCGCGTCCTGCCGCCCAGCTTGTTCGATTTCCTGAGCTAGGCGGGTGGTACACCGCGGGCGGTTTCGATCTGGCCGGTGTCCTGATCCTGGAAGCTGAAGTACGGCTCGCCGCCGCTGAGCAGGATTTCCACCTCGGTACCGCAGTCCGCCACCCCGGGCACCGTGATCCGTTCGGCGGCCCAGCCCGTGGAGTACAGGGCGAAGTAGTACGAACCCTGGCCGTAGTAGACCACGACTGCCTCGTCGCCTTCGGCGCCAATTGGGGCACTGCAGCCGCAGTTTCGCTAGCCACGTATTCGAGACGGCTGTCCCCTCCAGGTCGTAGTACCAGCTAAGCGGCGGTATACTCCTTGGTGTACTGAGTATCGCACCGGGGGGTAGCGATGAGGAAAGCAGCGATCATTCTGGTGGCAGTTCTGCTGGTCATGACTGCTGGCTGTGGCAGCAAGAGTCAGGTTTCAGCCGTATCGGTCAGCGGCAATGAGTATGCGCTGTCAGCGCAGGCGCAGATTAAGCCACAGCTGAGGTCCGAGCTGGCGGCTGAGCTGGAGCGGGTGCTGAGGCTCTATCCACCGCGGCAGGTGAGCGCCCCGCCGAGCAGCAGCGCCTCGGCGACGGTGCTGAGCTGGGACGAGGAAGCGGGAAGCTTCCAGTGGCGGTACTACAGCGCCGGCGACTACGACCAGAACGGCGAGGTGGGGGTCAGCGACCTGACGCCGCTGGGGGTGCACTTCGGCAAGCAGAGCGCGGGCGGGCCGTTCGACCAGGCTACCGTGGAGTCCGTGGTTGACGGCGACCAAAACGGCCAGATCGGCATCAGCGATATCACGCCGATCGGTCAGAATTTCGGCCTCGTTTGCGAGGGCTACCGGCTGTACTACAGCAATGCTGAATCAGACGTGCCGGGCGAAGCGGCTGAGCCCAACGGGCCTGGTGCGGAACTGGTTGCCGAAGTTATCTTCAGCGATGCGACGGGCGCAGCCAGCGAGCGCAAGCAGTTCAGCCACACTCCAGCCGAGACGCCATTCGAGGGCTACTACTGGGTGCGGCCCCATGACGATGAGCAGCTGGGCACGCCGAGCAACGCCTGGCTGCTGGGCGCCGCCAACCAGCCACCTATCGCCGTGCTGCGCGGCGAGCCCTCGGAAGGTCTGTTTCCGCTGACCGTTGACTTCCAGGCGTTCTCCAGCATCGATATCGACGGGACGATCGTGAACTACGAGTGGGACTTCGACGGCCCGATCGGCGGGGAGCAGTGGCTGGATAGCGGAGCCCAGGGCTTCGTCGAGCACACCTACGAGGATGCGGGCGACTACCTGCCGACGGTGCGCGTGACGGACGATGACGGCGCGACGGACGTGGACATCCTGCCGGTCAAGGTGCGCGCGCCGCTGCCGCCGACGGCGATGGTGGAGGTCGATCCCGCGAGCGGCGCGGTGCCGCTGGAGGTTGTCTACGACGCCAGCGGCAGTTTCGACACCGACGGGCCGGTGGCGCGCTACGAGTGGGACTTCGACGGCGACGGCGAGTTCGAGCATGACAGCGGGCTGGAGCCGACGGCGCCGTTCATCTACTGGGCGCCGGGTTCCTACGACACCGCGGTCCAGGTCACCGATATCGACGGTCTCACCGATGTCGCCTCCGTCAGCATCGCGGCTGAAGCCGGAGCGCAGTGGTACATCTCGACGGTGCTGGAATCAACCCACAATGAACTCGAGAACACCGGGGGAAGCCTGGGCGGTGGCCAGCTGGCCGAAGTCGATGGCCGGCCGGCCATGACTATGAGCATCGGGTTGCCAGACGATTCGGACTTCCCCGAAGACATCGGCGGCGACGCGAAGCTGGTGTTTATCCTCGCGGTGTTCTGGCACGGGAAGGACTGGTACGCCCCGGTGGTGATCGATCCCGGGGGTATTCCGGGAGTGGATTACAGCCCCGGGACGTCTCGGCTGGCCCTGATCGACCATCGGCCGGCGGTGCTCTACGGGTGGCGACTGCACATTCCGGGAGATCCCGCGGAGCTTGACGAGGGCGTGAAATTCGTAAGGGCCGCCGATTACGCTGGTAGCGCCTGGTACGAGCCGCTGGCAGTGCAGGAGGATGACAACAGCATCATCTCCCAACTGATGTTCATCGACGGGTGCCCGGCGTTCTTCAGCAGGCGCACACTCTACCCCGCCGCGGACGCCGCCGGAGCGTCCTGGCCGTACGCATACGAACTGCCCGACTACGGAAACTCATGGCCAGGGGCATTCGAGCTGGTCCAGGGCAACCCGGCCTTCGCCCAGAGGTATCCCGTGGGTGAGAGCCTGTTCTATACGCGGGCGCTCAACGCCGAGGGCAGCGCCTGGCCGGAGATTCCGACCGTAGTGTTGGAGAAGGACGTGGACGACCCCGAGCTGGTCATCGCGGCGGGCCACCCCGCCATCGCCTTTTACGACTCGCTGCTCCGGCGCATTATGTACACAAGGGCGCTTGACTCGGCCGGCGCGGAATGGGAGAGCCCGCGTACCGTTGCCGCCTGGACGGCGGGGCAGCAGTCCATGACGCTGGTGGACGGCCGGCCGGCGATCCTCTATGTCGACGAGTTTACCGATGAGACGCTGTTCATCGCGGCCAACGATGCGGAAGGAACCTCCTGGGGCCTGCCGATGGTCATTGATGTAGTCGACACGGATGGACCGGTGAGCAACCCCTCCACCGGTTCCAGGTTGGTCACGATTGGCGGGCATCCAGCCTTCACCTACACATACGCCACCTACCCGGAACCTCAAGTTAACGACTACCACACGCGTTATGTGGTCTACTACTGAGCTGTGCACATGCGACCGGAATGCAGCATTTCAAAGCAGCGCTCGAAGCCTGTTGAGCAGCCCAGCTCTGTACCGCCAGCCACACCAAAGGGCTGAGCTGAAGTGTCCCGCCCATAGTCGATTCGGCAGCGTCAGATAACGATGTCATATAGTCCGCATACGCGGGCAGTAGCCAACGGCGGCTTGCCGTCTCTTTTCACCCAGGGCTTCAGGATGATGATCCGGGCAGCCGGATGCTGTTGAGGTACTCGGAATGCCGCTAGCGCTGCATTAGCATCTTTGATGTGAACAAGCGACATGAACCTCCCGCCGTACGTCCGGCGGCGGTCCTCTTACCATGCTTAGCTAACGACTGCTTTGAGACTAGTACGCATACCAGGTGTCTGCACCGGTACATATAACGTGTCGCAGGTCTCCCGCCGCGGTCAGTGTGTTATTCCCACTCACTGCGGCGTCGCTGTAGTTCCGGATGTTCAGCGTTCCACTGGTATGGCCCTCGAGGCCGATGAGGAATACTCTGCCAGCGTCGCCAGCTGCAGTGCTTGGCATGTCCACATACAGATTAGCAGTGTCAACGTCTGTATAGGCGATGTAATAATCTGTGCCCAACACTTGGTAGTCCACATCGTCTTTCTCAACTCTATTGGCTCTGAAGCCCCCGTCGAGGTAAACCACGTCCCCATCAAGCACGATGTCGTCGGTCGCGGTCACCGTCAGATCGTCAGTGTTGTTGTCGTATGCGATCTGACCCGCCTCGGGCACGTTCCCGTCGCCCAGCCACAGGCCAGTCTCGCCGGTGTCGCCGGCGAGCATACCGAGATAGCTGCTGTTCGCCGACGCCCCATTGTTCTGCATCATCCAGTAGGTGTTACTCGGCACGATGAGACCTGCGCCACTCTCGTAGATATGCACTCGGGCCTTTGGATCGCTTGTTCCGATCCCGACATAGTCATCGGCTCCATCAACAAAGAGCATATTGGCGTTGCCATCGCTCTCAACGCGGAAATCAACTTCGCTGCTCTGCTCGTTGAACACGGCGTTGCCTTCGGCATCCAGGAAGATGTCGGCCGTAGCCTCCGTCGTGCCGCCGATGACGACGTTCTCATTGTCAGTCGGGTATAGGTCGCCGTTGCTGTCCGTCCACGGTGACAACTGAGCCCATGCAACCCCGCTGTCGAGCGCGTTGTTGAACACCACGACGCCGCCGATGATCAACAGCACCGCCAGCGTGACGGCCAGTGCTGATACGAATGACGCTGCGTTTCGTGTATACATGCCCTTCCTCCTGTCTGAGTGTTGCCCCAGCCCGGTTCCATGCCCGGTCCGCCTGGCCCCGAAGCAGTCCCGGGCCCAAGTAGATTGTCCTCGCCTGTGAGTACATCGCAACTACGATATCAGTGCGGATGACACAATCGCCGCGCACATGCGATGGTGTCATCGTCAAATGCAGCAAAGCCGTGTGGACATACAACGGAAATGTGTGTGCAACGGATTAGCGGTGCCAACCTCTCATCGCACGTAGCAGCCCAGGCAAGGGCTGGCGGGTTGCATCCGCGCATTCCATTGCAGGTCGCGAACAGGATTCGCGGCTAGTGGGGCAGCCGCTATACTACTCGTCGGGGCATCCCACTGAAGGTCAAATCCCGCGCCCGCGCGGTACAGGCCGTATGGGGTGATGAGGAAGGCAGCGGCTGCGGTCGCTCCCCGCTGAACTGACGAAACACATGCGCGGCTGGCGGCAGCCGAAGGAGAGATCATGAGCGAGAAGCAAGGCGTAACCTGGGACCTGAGCAGTTTCTTCCCGGAGTTCAACGGACCCGCGATGCTGGAGTTCAAGGAGCAGCTGAAGGCCGACGTGGCGGAGCTGCAGGCCAGAGCCGGCGCGCTGGGGCCGCTGTCGGCGGAGACCGCCGCCGACTGGGAGGCGATCATCCTCAAGGCCGAGGACGTCGAGGTGCGCCTCAGCCACATCTTCTCCTACGTGGGCTGCCTCGGCGCCGCCGACGCCCGGGAGGAGAAGTACAAGCAGGAGGAAGCCGGGCTGGCGCTGATCGCCGCCGAGTACAGCAAGTTCGACGTCGAGATCCTGCGCGCCTTCAAGGACGTGCCGGACGACGTGTGGAACGCCTTCCTGGCGCGCGAGGCGCTGGCCGGAGCGGAGCACGCCCTGACCAAGACGCGCGAGCGGGCGCTGCACACCGCCACCCCTGATCAGGAGCGGCTGGCCACGGACTTAAACGTCGACGGCCTGCACGCCTGGGGCCGGATGTACGACACCATCACGGGCAAGCTTGAGTTCGACATGGTCTATCCCGACGGCCGCGAGGAGCGCACGCCGATCTCTCAGTGGCGCTCGCTGATGTCCAACGTCGACCGCGAGGTGGGCAAGGCGGCCTTTGAGTGCGGCAACCGGGCCTGGGAGGGGTTGCAGGATGCCTGCGCCGCCGCGCTGAACGCCATCTCCGGCACGCGGCTGACCCTTAACAAGTACCGCGGCATCGACAGCTACCTCTACAACGCGCTGTTCCAGTCCAACATCAGCCGCCCCACGCTGGACGCGATGTACGAGGGCATCCACGCCAACATCGAGACCGCGCGCGAGATCTTCCGCGCCAAGGCCGGCTTCATGGGCCGCAGCGGGATCTACTGGTTCGAGCGCGAGGCGCCGCTGCCCCTGGAAGACACCTCCACTTACACGTGGGAAGAGGGCACCGCGATGGTGTCGACGGCGTTCAAGACGGCCTACCCCGGCTTCGCCGATTACTACGACTCGTTCCTTGCCAAGCGTTGGCTGGAGTCCGAGGTGCGCCCCGGCAAACTGCCCGGCGCGTTCTGCACCGGCTCGCCGTTGACCCGCGAGCAGCGCGTCTACATGACGTTCAACGGTACGCTCGGCGACGTCACCACGATGGCTCACGAGGTCGGTCACGCCTGGCACGGCCACCTGCTGAAGGACATGCGGCTGATGGCCCAGGAGTACCCGATGACGCTGGCCGAGACCGCCTCGATCTTCGGCGAGCACATCCTGGCCAGCGGCATCTACGGCGACGATTCGATCAGCGACTCGGCCAAGCTGCTGATGCTGGACGCCGATCTGTGCGGCGCGGCGACGCTGCTGCTGGACATCACGGTGCGCTTCGAGTTCGAGAAGGCTTTCCACGACGAGCGGATGAAGGGCGAGGTGTCGGTCTCGCGGCTCAAGGAGCTGATGGTCGAAACCCAGCAGCGCGTCTTCGGCGACGCGATGCTGGACGGCAGCGAGGATCCCATGTTCTGGGCGAGCAAGCTGCACTTCTACATCACGGGCGTGACGTTCTACAACTTCCCCTATACGTTCGGCTTCCTGCTGGCGCGGGCGCTCTATAACCTCTTCGAGCAGGAGGGAGCGTCGTTCCTGCCCCGCTACGAGGACTTCCTGCGCCTGACGGGCAGCGATACCGCCGAGGGCGTGGCCCAGCGCAGCATCGGCGCGGACCTGACCAAGCCGGACTTCTGGGTGAAGTCGATCTCAAGCCTCGAGCCGCACCTGGAGCACTACAAGCAGCTGCTGGCCAAGAACACAGCCGCAGCGGGCGGCTAGTCAGCTAGGCCGGCAAGCTCGTCGGGAGTAGGTTCGCGGACGGCGCGGAAGCCCTGGCTGCCCATCGCCAGGTCCTTGCGCATGCGATAGACGGCGCCGCTGTAGACGATTCGCCAGGCGCGATCGTCACCGGCCTCGGTCGCCGTCCACCAGTAGATCGTCTCGCTGTAGGGGATCCACAGGGGCGATTCCTTGTCGGGTCTGGTGTCATAGGTGGCGACGCCGCGCTCCGGGTCCCACACGCCGCCGCAGTTGACGCCGTGCCGCGCCATCGAGCGCACCGCCTCCTCGATGGTCGGCAGCCGCCAGACGTCCAGAGGAGTGTCGCTCAGCGTCTCTCCGTAGGGACCAAGATGGGCGCAGATGTCCCGTGCCTCGTCCCAGCTCACGGCGTGGTCCGCGTCGGTGACCCAGCCCGGTCCGGCCGGCGCCCAGACCAGCGCCACCCCGTTGCCCCGAACCAGCCGCGCGCCGCGGTCGCCGTCGTCGATGCGATGGGACACGCGCCAGAGCGGCTCGACCGCCAGGACCAGCACCAATAGCAGCGGGATGCCGGCGGCCAGCAGCCAGGCCAGCCACCGCGGCTCGGGCCGCCCCAGCCACCAGACGAAGCCGACCGCCACCACTGCCACTGTCACTGGCAGCCAGCTGAGCACTGCGGCCAGATCGATGTCGGGCCAGCGATTGGCGAAGATGAACCAGCTGAACCACGCGCCCCCGGCGAAGAACAGCAGCGCGCCGAGTTTCGGCACGCGGATCGCGAGGATGGTGAGCAGCAGCACGGCCGCCATCGGCGTCAGATAGAGCAGGGCGTAGGTGACGCGGCCGCCGAGCGTCGGCTGCCACCAGCCTTCGTGGAATGCTTCGATGGTGCCCCAGAAGGCCCAGAGCGAGGCGATCGCGATGCAGATGCCGGTGGCTACCCAACCGAGTATCAGCTGGCGTTTAGTCGCTGGCACCATCTGGCCCCAGTCTAGCACGGCTGGCGGTCAAGCGCTTAGGCGCCGGTGACGTTGATCGAGCCGTTGCCGACGTCGATCTCAATGCTGGCTTCGCCGCTGCCGACGCTGCCACTGGCGGTGGCGCCCAGCATGTGGGAGCGGGCCACGGTAACCCCGGCCGGCGCGCGGATGTCGCCGATCCCGACTGAAGCCTTAAGCTCGCCGCCGCTGCCCTGGCGCAGCTGCACCTTGGCGGTGCCGTTGCCGACGCTGAGCCCGATGCTGCCCGCCGCCGCCAGGATGTCGACGGTCAGCTTGCCGTTGCCGATGCTGGCCGTCAGGTCGCCCGCCGGATCGCCGCTGACGTAGAGCTTGCCGTTGCCCACCGAGAATTCGCCGCCGGCCGGGCCGCTGTAGCTGAAGGTGCCGTTGCCGTGGGAAGCCTCGACGCTGCGGACGCCCGGGCCATGGCGCAGGGTCAGCGTCAGCTTCGGCGTGTCGCCTTGCCAGCTGCGGCGGCCCGTCCAGTCCTCGACCTCCAGCACCCCGCCTTCCTGCTTACAGCGCAACTCGACGTCACCGCTGGTGTAGGGCTCGTCATCGAGGCGGTAGTCCCACGTCAGCTCGACCACCCCCGCCGCCAGCGTGACGTCCTCGCTGACGGTCACGGTGCCGTTGCGCGTATCCAGCGCCAGCTCCGCCACCTCGCTGAAGCTGGCCCGGCCCGCGCTGCCGGTAGGCATCGCCTGCGCCCCGCCTTCCTGCTGCTCGCCTGTCATCCCTGCCTCCCCCGACTGCTGACCGGCCTGCCCCATCGAACTGACGCCGAAGTAGTAGCCGATCAGGCCGGCAACCACGATGGCGGCCACCGCCACCACCATGCCGATCATCATTACGCTATCGCTTCTTCGCTGCATGGCATCACGTTAGTCAATATCAGATTCAAGAATACTGATTTCCGTCTCGACTATCGTGATTGTAGCACCGAGCATGGTGGTTGTCAACTCGCAAAGGTGAACGTGAACGGTTGATGCGAGGGCGGCTGTGAAGGGGTCGACGCCTGTGTGTGGGGAGCGGGCTTTGGCTTACCGCAGCTTCCCGATGTCGCTGCGGTACTTCATGCCGTCGAAGGTGAGGTTGCCGAGGACCTCGTAGGCCACGCGGCGGGCCTCGGACAGGTCATCCCCCAGCGCGCTGACCGCCAGCACGCGGCCGCCGGCGGCCAGGTACCGCGCGCCATCCAGATCATCGTAGAAGTTGCGGTAGGCAGCGGGCGCGGGCTCGTCCGCTGCCGCTGCCGGCTCGCGCGCGACGCCGGCGAAGTAGATCGCGACCGGCGGGGGCTCGACGCCGCCATCGTCGGCGATGCGCGGCTCAAGCAGGCCGCGGGCATGGATGCGGTCCATGCCGCGGATCTCGCTGGGCTCGCTCTTGCCGTAGGGGTAGTTCTTCGTCGCGGCGCAGACCGCCACGCAGGCGCCCGGGCGCGCACGCACGCTGCTGACATCCAGCTGGCCCTCGGCGGCCATGCCGAAGACCTGCGGCCAGTCGGTGTCGGCCAGCGGCAGCACCACCTGGGCCTCCGGGTCGCCGAGCCGCACGTTGAACTCCAGCACCTTAAGCCCGGCATCCGTCAGCATGGTGCCGATGAACAGGAACCCGCGGTAGTCGAGGCCGTCCGCCTTCAGACCGGCCAGCAACGGGTTGAAGATCCGCTCGTGGAACTCGGCGACCACCTCGTCCGTGGCGTGCGGGGTGGGGCAGATGTTGCCCATCCCGCCGGTGTTGGGGCCGGTGTCCTGATCGCCGATCCGCTTGTAGTCCGTGCTGGAGGCCAGCAGCACGCCCTCGCCGCCGCTGATCAGGCAGGTGAAACTGATCTCCGCACCATAGAGCCGCTCCTCGAGCAGCACGCGGTCGCAGGCCGCGCCGAACTCGCGCTCGACCAGCAGCCGCGCGGCGGCGGTCAGGGCGTCGGCGCGCCCCTCGCACATCAGCACGCCCTTGCCCGCTGCCAGCCCGTCGGCCTTGAGCACGCAGGGCCCGCTGAGATCCTCGCAGCGCTTCTCCAGTGCAACCGCGTCGTCGAAGACCTCGTAGCTGCCGGTCGGGATGCCGTGGCGCGCCATGAACTCCTTGGCGAAGATCTTGCTGCCTTCCAGCTGCGCCGCCTGCCTGTTGCAGCCCAGCACGGCGATGCCGGCCGCCTGCAGCTCGTCGGTCAGGCCGGCCACCAGCGGCGCCTCCGGCCCGACCACCGCCAGGTCGATGCGGTGCTCCTTCGCGGCGGCGACCAATGCGGCGTGGTCGTCGACCTTGATCTGAAGCACCCCCGCGCGTGAGGCACCGTCGGCGTCGCAGTGTGGATCGACCACCCCCCAGTTGGGCGGCGTGATCAGCAGGCGCTCGACCCCGGGGCTGAGCAGCATCGCGTTGGCCAGCGCGCACTCGCGCCCGCCGTTACCCACCACCAATATCCGCCGCGGCTCAGCCATCGCTATCTCTCCTCTTCCGCTGAATCCCGTCCTCCCAGCTCACGTGCGCCCGCCGGCCCGGCGGGCTAGAACCGGCTGGCGTCGAGGAACCGCGTGATGTGCGGGAACCAGCGCATCCTCACGGTGTCCGTCGGCCCGTTGCGGTTCTTGGCGACGATGATGTCGGCCTCGGGCAGCGACATCTGGTCGAAGTCCGGCTCGCCCAGCGGCGCCCGCTTCTTCTCGCCGTAGTAGTCCTCGCGGTGGATGAACATCACCACGTCGGCGTCCTGCTCGATTGCACCCGAGTCGCGCAGGTCGGAAAGCTGCGGCAGCTTGCTCTCGCGGGCCGTCGTCTTGCGGCTCAGCTGGCTGAGCGCCACCACCGGCATCTTCAGCTCGCGCGCGATCTGCTTCAGCCCGCGGCTGATCTCGCTGACCTCCTGGACGCGGTTGTCGGTCGGCGTGCTGCTCTGCATCAGCTGCAGGTAGTCGACGATGATGCAGCGCACGCCGTAGTTGGCCACCAGCCGGCGGACCTTGCTCTTGAGCATCTGGATGCTCAGCAGGCTGGAATCGTCGAGGTAGACCGGCGAGGTCAACAACCGGTTGTAGGCCTCGGTCAGCACCGTCCACTGCGCCTGGTTCAGCTCCGGGTTCTGCAGCATGGTGGTGCTGACGCCGCGGATGCGGCTTTGCTCCCAGTACTTGCTGCCCATGCACAGCAGGCGCTCGGCCAGCTGCTCGACGCCCATCTCGAGGCTGAACAACGCCACCGGAATGCCGTGCTTGACCGTCATGTTGTGGACCATGTTGAGACCCAGCGCCGTCTTGCCCATGCTGGGCCGCGCGGCGATGATGGTCAGCTCGCTGTCACGCAGCCCGCCGGTCATGCGGTCGAGGTCGTGGAAGCCGGTCGGCAGCCCGACGCTGATCCGCGGGTCCTTCTCGCCAGCGGCGCGGCGGCGGCTGAGTTCGTCGCTGCGCTCGCTCAGCTCCTCCCAGTAGCTGACCAGCACCGCGCTGAGCTCTGTGAACTCGCTCTGGACGCTGCTGGTGGAGAGCTGCAGCACGGCGGACTCGGCCTGATCCAGCACCTGCTCCAGCGGCAACTCCTGCCGGTAGCACTCCTCGACGATCTGGGTGCAGGCGCGGATCAGGGCGCGCAGATGGGCCTTCTCCGCCACCTTGCGCGCGTGGTACTCCACGTTGGCCGCCGTCGGCACGGCGTTGAGCATGCTGAGCACGGCGTTGGCGCCCCCAACCTTCTCCAGCAGGCCGCGGCTTCTGAGCTCGTCGCGCACCATCTCGCTGTCCGGCGGGATGCCACGGCTTGAGAGCTCGCCCATCAGCTCGAAGATGATGCCGTGACCGTCAAGGTAGAAGGAATCACGGCTCAGGTAATCGGCGGCGACGCTGTAGGCTTCCTTCGGATGGAGCATGATGCCGCCGAGCACGCACATTTCCAGTTCGATGTTCTGTGGTGGAGTTCGATCCAGCCTGGTGTCCGACTCCCGCTGTAACGCCAACTTCTAAGCCCTCCCGCAGCCCTGGTCACATCCCGATCCCGAACCCCAACCCGCCTGTTCTCTGCTCATCGACCGCTTCATCGCGGTGCCTGCTCTTTCTGGGTTCCGACTATAGCATGGCCTGCGGCCAGTGTCGATGCGGCCTGAGAGCGATTCTCGCCAACAGGGCGTTGATCCGGCGTGCGGATTGCTGTTGACATCGATACCCATGCAATACTCCTATGCGCAGGCGCCGCGCCATCCGCCGCACGGCACCGCGTCCGGGCCAGCACCGGCGCTGAGCCCCCGTGCAGCTGCCTCGCACGGTTGGCGGATTGCTGTCGATAAGGAACGTGAAACCGCCGGCGTTCTATCCCAAATGCCGCCACCGATTCTCAGTGTGGCCGCGAAAAAGAGACACGCGATTTTGCCGTCCTACCGCGAACGCAATCAACACATTAGTATAGCATACAAATGAACAGCGTGCATTGATATGCAGATACCCGTTGGGCGTGGCCTGCCGCTTCAGCGTCCAGCCGGGCAGCCGCTTTGTTAAACTTGAGCGATGGCGCTGCTGGATTTCAGCGGGCTGGCCTTCGGCTACAGCGACGAGCGCGTGATCGTCGAGGCCGCGGGCGCGCTGAACGCGGGCAACATCGTTGGCCTGATCGGCGCCAACGCCGGCGGCAAGACCACCCTGCTCAGGCTGCTGCTGGGCGAGCTCAGCCCCGAGGCCGGGCGCGTGCAACGGGCGCGGCAGGCCAGCCTGGCCTACGTCTCCCAGAGCGCCGGCGGCGAGGACGACGATCAGCTGTTCGGGTTCGTCAAGGCCGGCCGCCGCGATCTGGCCGCGCTCGATGCCAAGCTCGCCGCGCTGCACGACGCGCTGGCGGCCGCGCCCGACGATCAGCAGCTGATCCGGCAACTGGGCCAGGCCGAGCAGCGCTTCTCGGCGCTGGGCGGTCATCGCTGGGACCACGAGGTCGAGCGGCTGCTGCTGGGTCTCAGTTTCCTCCGGAGCGACTTCGAGCGGCAGCTGGGGGTGCTCAGTGGTGGGCAGCGGCAGAAGGGCTGCCTGGCGCGCGCGCTGATCTCCAGCTGCACCTGCCTGGTCTTCGACGAGCCGACCAACCACCTGGACCTCGCGGCCCAGGCGTTCTTCGTCGAGTACCTCAAGGCGCTGCCCAAGGACCGCGCGGTGCTGCTGGTCAGCCACGACCGCTGGCTGCTGGATCAGCTCGCCACCCACATCTGGGAGCTGGACGACGGCAC
>Ga0180429_10002164_pt1 | contig 16352 bp, 12 predicted proteins | sample SS_ome_FD_132428 | JGI IMG/M metagenome (GOLD analysis project Ga0180429, IMG submission 132428) | Hypersaline lake sediment archaeal communities from the Salton Sea, California, USA - SS_1_S_1 metaG | ecosystem: Environmental > Aquatic > Non-marine Saline and Alkaline > Hypersaline > Sediment ...
CAAAGCGCTTACAAACGGCGCACCGTCGGATATGCGTCCTGCGATGATGTACTCAGCCCCAGCCTCCAACGCCTCCAGAAGACCCTCAGATCCAATATACGCGTTGGCGGCAACAATGTCATCACGGATGCGGTCGAGACCCTCTTCCCCCGTATCCATGTTCACAAACTGGACCCCTTCAGCTTCTAACTCGTCCAGCTTGCCAAACACGTCGTCGCCACCTACCGTGCCCACCTTCAGCCCCTGATACCGCCCCTGCGCCCGAGCCCATTCCATCACCTGCCGCGCGCCCTCCTCAGGATTGGCCCCGCCGGCGTTGGTGATCATCGTGATGCCCTTCTCGTGCGTGATGGGCAACAGCGCCTTCGTCCACGGAATCAGGTCCGGGATGTAGCCGTACTTCGGATCCTTGTTCTTGTACCGCTGCAAAATCGCCAGGGTCAGCTCTGCCAGATGATCCAGACCCAGGTAATCGATATCGCCTTTGGCTGCCACATCCACAGCCGGGTCCAACATATCGCCCCAGTAGGCCGATCCATTTCCTAAACGTACTGTCTTCACTCTCGCCTCCCAATCAGACGGTGTCCGTAGCCATCAATCTCCCACCCCGGCAGATCAACTCTCTTGATCCAAAGCAGATCTCCATCCCTGGCACGTCTTCAACCCCTCAACGCACACTGTCTGCCGGGTGCTAACTTGACGCGAAAATGCCCCCGGTTCAAGCCGGGGGCCTTCGTCTCCTAGCCCTCTACTTCGACAATGACCGCCTCGCCCTGACCAATCCCGCCACAGATCGTAGCCAGGCCGAGCCCCCCACCGCGCTCCTTAAGAGCGTAGACTATGGTCATCACCAGCCGCGCAGCGCTCGCCCCGGTGGGGTGACCGATGGCAATGGCCCCCCCATTGACGTTGGTCTTCTCGCGGATGGCCTCCATTCTTTCCTCGTCACCCTCACCCAGGATGTGGGTGGCGACCAGGGGCATGGCGGCAAAGGCCTCATTGATCTCGATCAGATCCACGTCCTCCACCCCTAGACCCATCTGATCGAGCGCCTTCTTGGCTGCATGAGCCGGAATGCTGGCGATCCTGTCGGGATGACCCGAGGCCATCGCCCAGGTCTTGATCGTCGCCAGGGGCGTAATGCCGCGAGCCTCCGCCTCGGCTGCCGTGGTCAGCACCAATGCTGACGCCCCCGAGCTGAGGCCCGGCGCGTTTCCCGGCGTCACCGTGGGGCTGTCGTAGACCGTCCTCAACCTTCCCAGCTTCTCCAGCGTCGAGTCCGGCCTGACCTCCTCGTCCTTATCAAAAATGATAGCCGGACCCTTCCGCTGCGGTACCTCGATTGGCATGATCTCCGCCTCGAAGAAGCCGGCCTCCTGAGCCGCGACCACACGCTGCTGACTGCGGAGCGCCCAGCGGTCCTGATCCTCGCGGCCGATCCCGTATTCCATCGCCTCTTCACCGGCCTGAACAGCTCGAGGCTTCCCGCTGTAGGGACAGCTGATGATCAGCTGATCCTTAAGCACGATATCCCCCAGCCGCTTCCCCCACCTGGCGTCGTGAATGAAGTAGGGAACGCGACTCATGTTCTCACTTCCGCCCGCCACGCCCACAGCGAGGTCGCCCAGCCGCAGCGCCCGAGAAAGCAGGTTGATGGCCGCCATCGAAGAGCAGCACGCGCGGTCCACCGTGTAAGCCGGCGTGGTGTCCGGAATCCCAGCCTTGAGCGCCGCTTGTCTGGCAATGGAACGATCCGAGCCCGGGAGGTTAACGCCCAGGGCCACCTCTTCCACGTCCTCGGCAGCAACGGCTGCACGGCGCAGCGCCTCGGCCATGACCTTTCCACCAAGCTCCGGCAGTGTGAAATCCTTTAGCGTGCCGCCAAACTTCCCAAAAGCTGTACGAACGGCTCCAGCGATCACAACGTCTGTCATAGTCTTCTCCCTTGTTCAATAGTCTCCGGCTGACCCCTAAGACGGCTGCCTACAGCACTCCCGACTCGATCAACTCCTGAATCTGCTGAGCTTCGTAGCCAAGCACGTCCTGCAAGATCGCCTCGTTGTCCTCTCCCAAACGCGGCGCCGGGTGCGTGATGACCGTCTCCTGGCCGGACATCTTGATCGGCGGACCCACCAGGGTTACCTCTCCGGCCACTGGATCTTCGATATCGATGAAAGCGTTTCGCGCAGATGCGTGCTCACACTCGAAGACATCCTTGGCGTTCTGAACCGGCCCCACGGCCAGGCCCTGGGCCAGCAGCTCCTCCACCACTTCGTCCGTCGTCCGGGCAGCGATCCAGTCCTCCACGACAGGCTGCAGGAATCCCCCCTGCATGTTTCGCGCGCGGGCCGGTCCCGAGTCCGTCTCTCCCTCCATGCCAATCAAATCGGGGCGTTCCATAGCCTCGCATAGTCGAGCCCAATCCCGTTCGGTGGGGACGATGAGCGCTATCCAGCCATCCTTCGTCTGGAATGGTCCCCAGGGAGCGATAAACGGCTCGATGCCCCGCTTCAGGACGTGCCCGGTCAGCGAATAGGCGGTCAACGAGCGCTCCGCCAGCGAGATCATCGCATCATACATGGATACGTCGATGTACTGTCCCTTCCCGGTCTTCGTCCGTTCGTAAAGGGCAAACATGATCCCTTGAACGGCAAGAGCCGCCGAATAAAGATCCCCGAGGGCAATGCCCAGCCACGTGGGGGGACCTCCCTCCTGACCACAGGTGTACATCAACCCGCCCATCGCCTGAGCCACGATGTCATAGGCAGGGCGTCCCGCGTACGGTCCCTGGAGGTCCGGCATGGTTCCGAATCCACTGATGGAGACGTAGATGATTCCCGGGTTGATGGTGCACAATGCGTCGTAGCCGAAACCCAGCTTCTCCATCACGCCGGGCCGGAGATTGTCAATTACCACGTCCGACTTGGCAGCCAACTCTCGGTAGATCTCCTGCCCTTTGGGATCCTTCAGATTCAGAGTCAGGCTGCGCTTGTTGCGGTTGAAGCGCATGAAGTAACCGCTCACCCGCTCGCCATCGTCGTTCTTGATGATGGGAGCGCCCTCACGAGCGGAGTCCCCATACTTGGGGCGCTCTATCTTGATCACCTCCGCCCCACGGTCAGCGAGCGTCATGCTGCAGTAAGGTCCTGCCAGCTGCACCTCGTTCGACAGAACTCGAACACCTGCCAAAGGCCCTGCGTTTTCGTTCGGTGACATAGGTCTTTCTCCTCTACGAATGATCTAGCAAATTTGGCGTTGCGAAAGTCAAACTACGCGTGTCCGCATCCTCAAGCCGCCGTCAAGCCCCCGTCCACCGGTAGCGTCACACCCGTCACATACGCTGCGTCATCCGATGCCAGGAACAGAGCCACCCGAGCCACCTCGACAGGCTCAGCCACTCGCCCCAGCGGAATACGCGCCATAAGCCTCTCCAATTGCGCCTGGGGATCCTCAGCTCGGTTGATGAAGCCCATCAGCATGGGAGTGCGAGCTTCGCCCGGGGCTATCCCGTTCACTCGGATGTTGTGGGAGGCGTAATCAATGGCCATCTGGCGGGTCAGAGCGACGACTCCCCCTTTGGCGGCGCTGTAGGGCGCCTGATTCGGGGAAGCCACCAGTCCACACATCGAGGCGGTGTTGATAACAGAACCACCGCCTCCTTCGATCATGTGAGGGATGACGTACTTGGACGGCAGGAAGATGCCCTTCAAGTCTACATTCATCGTCCTGTCCCAGATTTCCTCAGTGGCATCGACAACAGACGCTGGGATCGTGATCCCAGCGTTATTGAACAAGATGTCGATCTGCCCGTACGCATCGAAGGCTTTGCGAACCATCTCCTCAACGTCCTTTGCCACAGAGACATCTGTCTCCACGAAGAGGGCTCGACCGCCGGCTTCGGTGATCATCCGCGCCGTCTCCTCACCCCCATCGGGATCATAGTCCACCACAACGACGCTCGCTCCCTCCTCCGCAAACAGCACGGCAGCCGCCCGCCCGATTCCGCTGCCCGCCCCCGTGATAATCGCCGTTTTGTCCTTCAGTCTCATACCGATTTCCCCCGTGACTAGCTCCAGGCAGAGGCCAAGATCATGCCTCCATCAACGTAAAGCATGACGCCTGTCACGTAGCTGGCCTTTTCGGAAGCCAGGAACACGACCGCATGGCCGATGTCCTCAGGCCTACCCAGGCGTCGCAGCGGAATCTTGGAGGCGACTATCTCCGCCATCTCCCCATCCGCCAGACATCCTCGACTGCTCATACCGTTCTTGACCACCCCCGGCCCAATCGAGTTCACCGTAATACTGTATGGAGCAAGGTCCAGCGCCAGCGCCTTGGTCAGCATCAAGATGCCCCCCTTCGAGGCCGCATAGTGAGGCTCTCCTGGCGCCGGCATCTCCGACATGATCGACCCTATGTTGATGATGCGGCCGCCGTCCCCCGCCTCGGCCATGGTCTGACCAACCAGCTGGGCACAGAGCCACGCTCCTTTCAGATTGACCGCCATCGTCTTGTCCCAATCAGACTCCGAGATCTCGAAAACAGGACGAATGATCTCCACGCCAGCGTTGTTCACCAGAATGCTGATCCCGCCACTCCACTCGGCGGCACGGGACACCATATCTACCACCGACGCCTTATCCGTCACGTCGGTCTCCACGACCAGCGCCCTACGACCCAGTTTCCTCACCTTGGTTGCCACCGCGTCCGCAGCAGCCTGGTCCAGATCAACCAGCACGATGTCTGCTCCGGCAGTCGCCAGGCTCAGAACAATGCCCTTACCGATCCCGCCGCCAGCGCCGGTAACGATAGCCGCTCTACCCTGAAGCTCCATGGTCCCTTCCTCTCCACACACCCATCCGCATCTAAGTGAGTATGAATCCACCGTCCACGACCAGCTCGACTCCCGTCACCATAGATGACTCTCCAGAAGCAAGGAACAAGGCAGCCGATGCGATATCCTGCGGCTTGCACATTCTTCCGAGCGGGATCTGATCGGCAAACGCCTGTCTTTTCTCATACGCCGTCTGACGGCTTCGCAAGAACTCCAGTCGGTCGCGCGTTGGCTTCTCCATGGGCCCGGGGCAGACGCAGTTCACCCGAATGGCATCTCCAGCGAAATCCCGAGCCATCTGCTTGGTGAGGAGCACCAAGCCGGCCTTCGACGCGCCGTAAGCCGCCTCTTGCGGCATAGGTCTCAGACCAGCGATGGACGCAATGTTGACGATGACACCTCCGCCTTTCTCCTTCATCAGAGGTATCACGGCTCTCGAGCAGAGAAAGACCCCACGCAGATTGACCGCCAGCGTCCTGTCCCAATCCTCGATCCTCGTGTCCACGACGCTGGTCGCCTGGGGCAGATCGATGCCCGCGTTGTTCACCAGAACGTCGACCCTGCCACTGACTTGCACCGCAGCGTCGATCATCGCTCCAACCGCCGCCGGATCTGATACGTCCGCCCGCACGAAGACCCCTCGCCCCCCGGCGTCCTCGATCAGCTCCACAGTTCTTTCGCCGCTGGTCGCATCGTAGTCATTGACCACGATGGTAGCGCCCTCTTGAGCGAAGAGAAGGGCGATCCCCCGCCCGATCCCCGTGCCCGCACCCGTTACCAGTGCGGTTCTCCCTTGCAGTCTCACAACACTCTCCCAGCTCCACGATACGCAATCGATCGGCCGACTGGACGTGACCGTTTCGCCCATCCATCACTCGGCCTCACACCCAGACAAGCTGCCACGAGAACCGCTTCAGGCTTCCTCGGCGCGTCGCCCACTCATATCTCCAGTGCCACGTGGGCCGCATCGTGCACAGCCTTGCGGTAGTCCCCAGGCCCCTCACAGTCACCGATCAGGTATACATGCTCCCGTCTCTCAAGCAACGCCTTTCCGAGCCCGTCGTCCGGCTCCACACCCACGGCCATCACTACGGTATCGAACCCCTTGAGGACATCGGGCAGACCATACCGCTCCACGCAGAGATCGAGCTTGCCGTCATCCGGCCGGATGGCGGTCACTCTCGTGTTGACCGCCTCTCGGAAGTCCTTCTTGTACAACTTGTCCATGAGCGCCAGCTCGGCGTCGTGGCTGATGTCGAGCAGAATGCTGTGCATCATCTCCACCACCAGGACCCTCTTGCGTGGATCCTGGAGGATGAAGTCGGCAGTCTCAACGCCCATGGAGCTGCCTCCCACGACAGCCACGTTCTCGCCCACCTCAACGTCTCCAAGCAGCACGTCGTCGCTGGTCACCACCTTGGGATGATCCACCCCTTCGATCCCCTCAGGCATCAGCGGCACACCGCCCGTCGCGACGATGACGATGTCAGGATCCCTCTCCTCAACATCAGCAAGGTCAACCGCACTGCCGAGTTCGATCTGAACGTCCAGCCGGTCAAGCTCCTGCCTGTAGTAGTTGAGCCACTCCTCCTGGATCTCCTTGTCTGGAGGCAGCATGGCCAGTTGAATCTTACCGCCGAGGACGTCCTTCTTGTCGACCAGCGTGACTGAATGGCCTCGCAGGGCCGCGGTTCGCGCCGCCTCCATTCCCGCGGGTCCCGCACCGATGACCATGACGTCCTTCGCGCTGTCAGCCGGGACGAGCCGCTCCTCGTATTCCGCCTCTGACCCCACCGCCGGGTTGACAGTACAGCGCATATCCTCGGGCCAGACGCCTGCACTCTTCGAGCATCGCAGGCAGGGTCGAATCTCATCGAGTCGTCCCTCTCGTGCCTTATTCGGCCACTCCGGATCGGCAAACAGCGCCCTACCTACGGCCACGAAGTCAACCATCCCTTCGGCAAGGATACCTTCAGCTTGCACCGGATCCTGAATGCCTCCGACGGCAATCACGGGAACGTCCGGCCCCACAGCCGCCTTGATTCCCTCAGCAAGATAGACGTTATGGCCTGGCGGAATCGCGGCCGGCAAGAAGGTGTACTGCCCGCTGGGGGCCATTCCAGCCGAGACGTGAATCACCTCGGCCCCGGCCTCCACGAGGATCTTGGCAATCTCCTTCGAATCCTCAAGCGTGTTCCCACCGTTGACGTAGTCGTGACCATTGATGCGCACCTGGAGGACCAGTTCATCGCCAACCACTTCCCGGGTCCGCTCCAGAATCTCTCGAACGATTCGAGTTCGGCCCCACACGTCGCCACCATACTTGTCCGTGCGCTTGTTCTGGAAGGGAGAGAGGAAGCCAGCCAGCAGGTAACCGTGAGCACAGTGGAACTCCACTGCCTCAAAGCCCGCCTCTTGCGATCTTCGCGCGGCCTGGGCGTACTCCTCGACAAGTTCGTGAATCTCCTCCACCGTAATAGCTCGCGCCGGGTCCTTGCGAACCGGGTCCGGGATGCCCGATGGACTCAGTGTAGGAAGACCAGCGATGATCCCGTAGCGCTGACGACCCGCGTGGTACAGCTGCAACGCTGCTGGAACGTCGTAGGCGTGGATCCTGTCGACAAGCTTCTTGAAGCCAGGAATGTACTTATCGTTCGAAATCCGCGTCTGGTTGGGATGCGACCTTCCACTTGGCTCGCTGACGACGGTGGCGTTGACGACGATGTAGCCGACGCCGCCCTTCGCGCGAGCCTCGTAGTAGTCTATCAGCCTCTGACGCACGAATCCCTCACAACCGGGAATGTAAATCGCCATAGGCGGCATGACCACTCGGTTCTTTACCTCAAATGTCCTGAATGGATAGGGTTGAAACAGATGCTTGAACTGCGAACTCATGTTGTACACTCCTCAGATCATCTCCGTGCTTACGGCGCAGCCACTTCCCGAAGCCTTACGCGAGCCGGCTTCATGCGTCACCCCAGACGTGGTCAGTTCGCGCCTGAGGGCCCTGCCCGCGGGCAGGGCCCCTATGTGCCAGTCACCCTGCGCTGCTGACCCATCACAACCTGGGCCCAGCACAGCAACCAGACAAAGATCGCTCCAACTGCCCCTCCACCCGTCTGCGCTGGCTCCTCTCAGTTCGAAAAGCACTTGCGGGCAGGTAGTCACCAGGGCACTCATCCATCCTACGCGGAGCGTTCACCTATGAACGACTTCATGCGCCGGATCCCCTCCCGGAGGTCCTCCTCCGACGAGGCGAGAGAGATGCGCACCAGATCCCAGGCAGCGGTGCCGAAGGCAGTCCCCGGCGCCACGGCGACGCCCTTCTCGTCGAGAAGCTGGAAGGCGAAGGTACGGGAGTCCATCCCACTTCCAGAGACATCGGCCATCGCATAGAAAGCCCCCCGCGGCGTGGAGGTCCACATGTCATACTCGCGCAGCAGCTCGTCCACGACGTCCCGCCGCCTCCTGTAAGCCGCCAGCATCTTCAACACGGGCTCACGGGGCCCCTGCAGTGCTGCCTCCGCCCCCTTCTGAGCGAAACTGGTGGCACAGGACATGTTGGCCTCGAGAATCTTGTTGATCACGTCAGCAAGCTCGTGATTTGTCACCACATAGCCCACCCTGTAGCCCGTCATCGCGTAGGTCTTGGAGAAGGTAAAGACCGAGATGACGTGCCCGTCCCTCCATAAGGACGCCGGAGACACGTGTTCGCCTTCGAACACGATCTCGTCATAGCATTCATCGGAGATAAGGTAAAGATCGTGCTCCTGGCACAGCGCCACGATCTCCTCTACAGCCGAGCGAGGAAAGACCGCGCCCGTGGGATTGCACGGCGAGTTGATGAGGAGCACCTTCGTCTGAGGGGTGATGCGGTTCCTTAGTTCCTCAACGTCCGGCACAAAGTCCCGTTCCGCACGCAGGGGATAGTTGACCATCGCGGCCGGCGAATAGCTCAGCTCCAGCCGATAGTTCGGCCACGCCGGGTCGGGAACAAGCACCTCATCGCCGGGCTCCAAGAGCGCCAAGAAAGCCGCAGCCAGACCTCCCACTCCGCCCACCGTCACGTTAATCTGCGATGGATCTGCCGCAATCTGGTTGACGCTGGCCAGCTTCTGAACCAGCAATTCTCGGAGACTCTTGAGACCGGCAGTCTCTGTGTACTTCGTCATGCCATCCCGAACCGCACGTACCGTAGCTTCAGTGATGTGCTCTGGCGTGTCGAAATCTGGCTGTCCCACCTCCAGGCGGATGGCTTCTGGCATCGTGATGGCGACGTTGACGACTTCCCGTATCCCAGAATGGGCCGTCTCTCTAGGACCTGCGGCCAAGGGTTTCATAGTTCCTCAATCTCCCAATGTGAACGACCTCAACTCAGCAACTCCGCCGTCGTTCCAAGGAAACTGAGCGCCCCCTGTTTGACGACGTAGAAATCTACTGTCGGATCCACGCGGTCACCTTGCCCCGTGAACGTAATCGGCCCGCTCGCGCCCGCAAAGCCCGCGGTCTCCGCGACCTCACGACGGATGGCCTCACGATCTCCAGTTCCCGCCCGCCTCAGGGCGTCGATAAGGATCCTGGCAGCATCATAAGCTTCCACGGTGTAGACCGTATAGTCCGCGAAATCCGGGAAGCGCTCGGCGTAGACCCGCCGGAACTCAGCGGCCGACGGCCGGATTCTCACGTTAGCGCACGCGCTGGTGTAGTAGGGTCCCGGTACGTCGAATTCCGGGGTCTCCAGATACCGTGAGGGCTTAACGCCATCTGCGCCGAGATACGGTGCCACAACGCCGACCTCACGAAGATGGCTGGCCATTGCAGCCCCCTCCGCCTCGATCAGCCCGAAGTAGATCAGATCAGGCCCTGCCTCCCTCACGCGTCTCACTGTCTCCGGGAACCGGCGCTGCCCGCGGTCGACGCCTTCGAAGAGGACGATCTCGGCGCCATTCCTGGCCGCCTCATCGGCCACAACCTCGGCCAGCGGCTGCCCGAAGGCCGACTTATCGTGCAACACCGCAATCCGCTCCGCTCCGACGATCTCCACGGCACATTTCGCGGCCTCACGTCCCTGCACGTCGTCAGAGGCAACGACCCGGAAAAACGTGTGCCATCCCTGGCGTGACAGATCCGGGTTAGAGGCCGCCGGGCAGATGTGAACCAGGCCAGACTCGTGATAGACCGGGCCTGCCGCCAGCGTGGGGGCGCTGTTGAACGGTCCCACAACGCCGAAGACGTCGAGATCTTCGCAGAACCGGCGCGCAACCGCCTCACCGGCCTCCATCGTACACTTATCGTCCAGGGAGACCAGCTCGACAGCAAAAGGCAGATCCAATTCCGCGTTCGCCCGTTCCACAGCCAGTCTGACCGCATTGTCGGCCGCCCGGCCGTGGGTTCCCTCCTCGCCGGACAGGGGCACCGAGTGCCCCAGCTTCAACACACTGTCCATAGTCGCTTCCCCTTGTGGCTCTATTATCACCAGCGCTCTTCACTCAGAAACGTTCATTGGCGACGCTATCTCCCTCAGGCGTCGTCATTTGATCCGTCGCCGTGGGCCTGAAGAATCGCGACCAACGCATCCTCCGTGAAGCGGAGACCGTCCTCCATGCCCTGTCGATAGGGTCCCGTCCCCTTGGCAGCGCTATAGGCTAGTTCCTCGCGCACTCGCGCCAAGAGATCGCCGACGCCGCCAGCTAAGGTATCACGCTTGCGGGCAGCCATCGAGGCCTGCTCAGCCTTCAAGGAGTCCCTTGGGGGCTGAGCTCTCTCCTTCCTCTCTGATTCGGCCAACATCATCTCCAGGCTAGAGGGATCGTAACCCACGACGTGGCGGTCACCCATCACGACCACCGGCACGACCACCTCGCCCACCAGAGCCTCCACTTCCTTCTTCGCTAGGGGCTCTTTCCTGATATTCCGCTCGACGAACGGGACATCACGCGCGGAGAGAAACTCTCTCACCCGGCAGCATTCCTGTCAGGTCGGCGTTCTGTAATCGGTGTTCAGAGAATACAACACGGCTGTTCCTGCAAACATCAAACCTCCACCCTCATACCGTACTGATCGGAACCATCTGCCCGTCTCGCACCTGCCAGATGGTTACTGCTGCGCGTCGCCTATTGCCCGAAGATGTGAAGGAAATCGGCCCCGTAACACCTACCAAAGCCTCCATCTCCTTGATCGCCTGCAGAACAGAACTGCGACCCGGTACCGGAGCCCGGCGCAGTGCCTCAAGGAGCACGTACGCCGCGTCATAGGCCTCGGCCCCGAAGATCGGACACGCGCCGTAGGCACCCTCGCATGCCTCTAGCAGGGACCGCCCCCTCTCTGTGGACTGCGGATCCATGCCGGCATAGGTCTCGTACACCCCCTCTGCGGCCTCCCCAGCCAGCTGCGGAAAGGGTGACTGGCGGCCGCCATCGGCTCCCAGGCATAGACTCCTCACCCCCGCGTCTCGCATGGCGCGTACAAGGAAGGAACTCTCGATCTCCGTCAGGCCGAGGTAAACCAGGTCCGAGTCCGCCTCCAGCAGCGCCAGCGCTGTATCCTGGAAATCTCTCTGACCGAGACGGATCTCCTCCACCAGCGCAACGTCTATGCCGTAGCCCCTCACAGCATCAAGGAATGTATCCGCCAGCGGGCGCCCATAGCCGGTGCCGTCGTGAACGGCACACACGTTATGAACGCCCAGCTCCTCTGCAGCGAACCGGGCTGCGGCATTGGCCTGGCTGTCATTGTCGGCGCACATCCGGAAGAACGTCCGCCAATCCTGTCGTGCCAGTTCCGAGTTCGTCGCGGACGGCGTGATCTGGGCCAGGCCCGCGTCCGAGTACAAGGGTCCCGCGGCGGCGGAAGGACCGCTGTTCTTGTGCCCCACCACGCCCACCACCGTCTCATCCCGAACCAGCCTTGCGGCCAGCGCCCTCGCTTTCGCCGGGTCTGCTTGATCGTCAAGCGCGATGAGTTCTACTTGCTCCGAGCACCGGCCTTCACCCTGAGCCTCCCGAAGAGCCAGTTCAACGGTCTCCTTCATCGGTAGGCCCACGACGGCCTCCGGCCCTGTGAGCGGGGCCACGAATGCGATCCTGACCATCAGATTCCTCTCCGGCTTTTAGGACGTCCTACCACCAGATCTTGCTCCACGTTCGCCTGTCAGAGTGACAGTTGATGGCCTCGACGCGAGGCCATCAACTGTCGTACAACACCCCAGTCGCTACTTCGCCACTAGGAACGGATCAACCTTCCATGCCTCGTTGAAAACGTAGCCCTTCAGCGACTGCCGGATTCCGACGGCCGCACCGGGCTGCACCAGCGGCACGAACGGGCTCTGCACCTGGATATACGCCTGAATCTCATCCCAGATGTCAGCCAGCTCATCCTGATCCATCTCGACCTTGGCCGCATCGCGTAGGTCCCTGATCTCCTGCTCAGCTCTCTCGTCCGTCCACTGCGACCTGAGCCCCACGATGCCCTCAGGTAGGAACTCGATGTAGTCGTTAACGTGGTAGTAGTCCGCGCCCCACATCCAGAAGGAGAACCCCTCAATGCCGTCTCGGTAGTTCTGCAGCACGGTCATCAACTCGCCGGGCTTGAGCGTGACGTCGATACCGACCTCAGCCAGGTCCGCCTGAACCTTCTCCGCCATAATGTCGAAGTCGACCCCGCTGCGCGTGAACTTCGTCGGGTACTCCATCTCGATCTCGAAGCCGTCCGGGTAACCCGCCTCGGCCAGCAGCTCCATGGCCCTCTCTTGATCCTGCTCGAACGCCTTGTCGGGCCCCCAGGCACCGGCGAACCCGAAGGGCACAATGGTGGCGGGGGTGATCGCCGAGCCACCGACGAGGGCCTTGATCCCCTCATAGTCCAGGGCATAGCGAATCGCCTGGCGCACTCTGTCATCGCTCATGATGCCATCCGTGAGCTCGGGATTGGCGTTGCAGAGGAGGAAGAACATGTCCGTGCCCTGCCCCTCGACAACCTTCACCTCGGGATTGGCCTGCAATGCCGGGATCTGGTCGCCCTTGATCTCAACGGCAACATCGATATCGCCCGCCTCCAGCGTCAGCTTCTGCGTAGCCGTATCGGGGATGTTGCGAACGATGTAGCGATCGAAGAAAGCAGGCCCGCGCCAGTAGTCGTCGAACTTGTCCATGACGACCTCGGTCTCCGGCACCCAGCTCCTGAGCACGTAGGGCCCTGTCCCGGCCGAGTTCTCATTCAGCCAATCCTCGGCCTCATCGGTCTCGGCAGCATCTGGCCCGCTCACTCCGCCCTGCTCCATGACGGTCTCACTGTCCAACACCGAGAAACAGCCAAAGGTCGACTTGGCGAGGAATGCGGGATCTGGCTTATCCTTGGTGACCACAACGGTGTAGTCATCAGCAGCTTCAACCGATTCCACACCCTCGAACAGGAACGAAGGATTCCCCTTCAGGTTCTTGGCCCGCTCCCAGGAGAAGACCACGTCCTCCGCCGTCATCTCGTTGCCGCTGTGGAACTTGACGCCCTCACGGAGTTTGAACGTGAACACCCGCCCTTCCTCCGAGACCTCCCAGCTTTCGGCCAGATCGGGCACCAACTCCTCGACGTTGTCGTCGGCCCAGGTCACCAGGGTGTTGTACGTCGCCTTGTGGATCATCCCGCCCGTGATCTCAAAGCCGCGTCCGGGATCGAGCGTGGCCTGATCGAACGATATACCGACGATGAACTCCCTCGGCTCCGGTGTCGCCACGACCTCTTCTTCAACGACCACTGTCTCTTTGACAACCACTTCCTCGGTGACCACTTTCTCTACCTCTTGGGTCACCACTTTCTCCACGGTCTCCGGCTCCGCCGGACCACACGCAGCGAACAGGACTGCGCATATGACCAGCAAACTCAACACACCCAACAACCGGCGTTCAGAAGACATCATCTTTCCTCCCTACTATACTGCGACTCGCTTAATCCAACCGATTCGCTCCACTCCAACCACGATTCCTGCTTTGACTATACACACCCCCTTCTGCAAGTTCACCTGCACGCTTGAACGCCCCAAAGAAAAGCCGGATAGTCAGTGGTTGAGCGAGATGTCCTGCAGCTACCTGCCCCAAGCGAATCCCTTCGTCGCTGCAACCGTGACGCACCGGCGGCGGGGACAGCCACCCTACACATACGTTCTATCCACATCGAATAGCTGTATGACAAACGGAAGCGCAGCCAGCTCGTCCGGGAGGTCGTGGAAAACAAGCGTCACACCTATCATCGTGCGCGGTCTCCAGTCAACAAGGTGCGCTCTATTCAGCAAGCCGGGAGAGGAAATCGGATGAGAGAATCATCGTTAGACGCCGGGATCGTCCCATGGATAACAACGACGAGCGCGTAATCGACGCCACTAAACACAAAATGACATTTCAGGCAAGTATACCATAGCCCAAAGAGCGTGTCAACCGCCGCACAGCTCCTTCGCTCGTCCTATACCCCATTCACGTTCGCGGCTGGACCAGTCCCTAAGTCTCTGCTATACTCTTCCACGGTCGGTCTTGGTTCGTCAGGGTGCAGCTATCCTCCTCCGCCCACCCCACGTCAGTGCGCGTACGGAGTACCAGCGCAGCGGGCACCGGAGGCAGGGGGTCCCTCGACTTGATCGTTCCCTGGGGTTCTCATCGCAGTTCTCTTGACCGGTGATTCAAGCGGGCTCTGTGGCACCTGATTCCCGCAGCCACGCCCGGTCAGACTTTGAACCGCAGTACACGCCCCAGGTGGACGCAGACACGTGTCGCTTCAGATGCACACGGAGGTATTGTGACTCAGAACGCTCGTCCCCAAGTACGTGCTGAAGGTTATCGAGATAAAATACTCGCGCTTCGCCAGAGAGCCGACGTACGCAACGACTGGCTCAAGCAACGGCTCGACGGGATACTGGCCGAACTCATGGAACGCGAAGGTTTCGACATGTGGATCGTTGCCGCTCGCGAATACAACGAAGACCCGGTCATCATGACTTTTCTGCCCGAGCCGGCCATGTCAGCACGCAGGCGCACGATCCTCGTCTTCCATCGTCAGAGCGACGGTACCGTGGAGCGGCTGACGCTCGACCGATACGGCCACGGCGAGTACTACGAGTCGGGCTGGAATCCCGATGAGGAGGAACAATTTGAATGTCTGGCTCGCGTAGTGCAGGAGCGAGAACCGAACGTCATTGGTCTCAACGTCTCCGATACCTACGCCTTTGCCGACGGCTTGACCCACGCTGAACATGAACGGATCGTATCAGCCCTTGGCAACGCCTATGGCGAGCGGATCAAGAGCGCTGAGCGCCTGGTCGTGGGCTGGTTGGAACGCCGCATCGAGCCAGAGCTGATTGTCTACCCGGCCATCATTGCTCTCGGTCATACGATCATTGCTCAGGCTTTCTCGGATCAGACAATACAACCTGGGATCACCACCACCGACGACATCGTCTGGTGGATGCGCCAGAAGATGCTCGATCTCGGCCTGAACGCGTGGTTCCAGCCCACGGTCGACATCCAGGCCAGCGACCAACCAGCCACTCCCATAGGCCAGAAGCCGGACGAACAGCGGAAACTGATCCTGCCCGGAGACCTGCTCCACTGCGACATGGGCTTCACCTACCTGGGACTGGCCACCGATCAACAGCAGCTGGCCTATGTACTCCAACCAGGGGAGACCGACGCTCCCGCAGGCTTGCAGCAGGGACTGGCTGAGGGAAATCGGGTCCAGGACATCCTTCTGGAGGCGATGCAGCCAGGCCGTACCGGGAACGCCGTTCTCAAAGAGACCTTGGATGTGGCTGCCGAGGAGGGTATCGATACGATGGTCTATACGCACCCTATCGGCTACCACGGACACGCCGCTGGACCCACCATCGGCCTCTGGGATCGGCAAGAGGGGGTCCCCGGCAAGGGAGACTACGAGCTCTTCAACGATACCTGCTACTCCATTGAGCTCTGCGTGACCACCTCGGTCCCCGAGTGGGAAGGACAGAAGGTCAGAATCGGCCTTGAGGAGGAAGCCGCGCTGACGGAGAATGGGATGCTGTGGCTTTCGGGCCGCCAGGAAGATCTGCATCTCATCGGCTGACGTCCCCCAGCGGGTCGCCCCCCCCGGCGTGGTGGCGACCCGCCATCTCTCGGCAGATGGCCCTGCCTCCCGGGTGCACTCGCGCTCCCGCCACCTCCCAGGCCGTATGGTAGATCAGGTCATCGGACGGATGCCACGGCTTAGGGTGTACTAACGAGTTGTCATGGATCTCGCGGCGGAAGTCCGAAACGACATGATAATGGGCCTCTACAGGCTGTCTGCTGTCACGAATCATCTCTAGCCAATCCGCGGTCGGTCCGCGACAACTCGTCAGCGCACGCATTCCCCTTGCAAGGGTTCCGATGGCTAGGGTGGTCACGGTATCGCCTGCGGAAGCGAGGTCGAGGTCGCTCGACTTCGATCGGGTACCCTCGCAAGGTTGTCTTCGGCATCCAACAGCAACCTTGCGAAGGTAGGGAGTTGGGTGTACGGCGCTGGG